>Ga0307512_10004560_pt1 | contig 15112 bp, 21 predicted proteins | sample 14_EM_MG_FD_200267 | JGI IMG/M metagenome (GOLD analysis project Ga0307512, IMG submission 200267) | Populus trichocarpa ectomycorrhiza microbial communities from riparian zone in the Pacific Northwest, United States - 14_EM | ecosystem: Host-associated > Plants > Roots > Unclassified | place... | reverse complement strand
TCTACACCGCTTCCGTGAGCTCTCGGCGCACCGAAAGCCTATATCGGCTCACATCATTGTCTTCCGACTGACACCCGACTACCACAAAGCATTCGACAGTGTCACCCCTGTCTTACCCCAACCCCCGGGGGTACTGCGATGATGAGAGTATGGGCGTCGTGGGCATGGTTGGGGCCCCTCTCCATTTACCCCAGCTTTGTGGCCCCACCATCCCCCCACGGTTTGTTTCTACCTCACCCCGAAGCTGAGGAAATTATTCATGATGGCGGCGACGGTAACTCATATGACAGGCCCGGTCCCCACCCTATCACTACTTTATCTTGGCCCCATGGTATAGCCGACAATGATTACAGTAACAAGCTATCCGACAAGGTCACGATGTGGATCGTACCTACCTGGCCTTTTGGAGGCTGGCAACAATGACGGACATGGTGTGGTGTAGTCCCCCGTCGTTTCCTTTGTAGCGGACGAACAATGATAACGATAACGTCGTGTCCTCCAGAACCCCTTCGGGCCATCCCCAGTCTGCCTGGTTGTTGAGGGGCGTGAACACGACAGTGCGTCAAGCGCATGTTGCCAGGAGGGCGATCGCATGTCTTTACGCTACCTGGCATTTGACCCAGTCGCCGACCGCCATAGTTGCTTGCACCGCTCGCGTTATAAGCGCTGCATGCATCCTTGGCCACCTACCCTCCACTCTCCGGACGTTAGAAGCAGCGGCGACGACGACAGGCCCGTCTATCGATGCAGCGATCTTCGCACAGGTCAAGCAGCATACCGTATTCTCTTTCGGGTGGCGCCGTGTTTCGTTCAGGAGGACGGAGAGAGATGTCACTGTGATTCTCATATCCCGAAAAGATCCACTCCTCTCTGGGCATCTCTCAGTCAGTGACACATATAGCGGCTAAAACATACGCAAATATGTACACGCGTTTAGGGGATCCAGTCGCACTTACCAGGCAAACATCGACCATCTGCCGCTGTCCCACACTGTCACAATATGCACCTCCGCACTATGCCTAAACCATACCCACCTCTTTCTATACGCCCGCGTCCTATTCGCCATCTTCCACAATTGGGACCCAATTGGGACCCGCTCACTACGCATTGCCTCACTCGTGGCAATGCGAATATCCCCTATGAAGAACAGCAGTAGAACAGCACGTCGCCGCGCTCTTATGTAATCCCACGCAGCTACTCGCGTTCGAGCGTAAGGAATAGTCACAGTTCTCAGTAGGTCAGCGCACCACCAGCGGTAATTGATTGCCGATTAGAAACAATAACAACTCGCGATAGACGTCGAAAAGTTGGTCAGTGGTGTGGTTTTGCTGCTGTGGAAGATGAGTCGGCATCATGATGGTCAGCCTTCATAGACGGAAGACTGCGAAACCATCGGTACTGCATTTTCTCCAGCCGACTGTGCATATCCTGATCGACCACTTAGAGGGATATGATTTTGATATTCTGCGACAATATCAACAAGTGTTCCCGATCAGGCACTTTCAAGACTCGTTCAACCCTAGCTTGCCTATGTGGGTGTTCCTCTCTCGGATGAAGAAGAGGAAACGCCCACTCCCTCGGCTTCATTGGACCATATGTTCGCCATCATCTCGGTTCGTATCACCCCATGTGTCTCGCGTGTGTATCTCTTGACTTCACGCAAAGGAAACCTAATCAGCCTTACAATCGTCGATCTTCGCTCAAGAGAGTAATGGCGGAATTATATCTTCACAACCAAGACTATCAAACTACCATTACTTTGTCTGAGGCAGGTTTAGAACTGGTCAACAAACATCGGGATGACACCGGTTTTGACTTGGTTCTGTACGTCGTTCCACAGATCAAGACGGCCTAATTGATGATTCTGTTCAGTGTCCGAATAGCGTATGTTGCATTGGCAACATCGCTCGTCCACCTATACCCCCCAAAATATCACACCAGAGTCCTCCGTATATCGGATGGCGTCCTATCTGAAGATCCTTACAACGTAAATTGCTTTATGGGTTGTGGCTCGAAGCAGCATCCTATTTTTCTCGAGTTTCCGGTAGTCGCACAGAAGAAACCCACGATACCATACGTGTACAAGGAAGAACACGCGTGGTGCGAAGCGCAGCTGAAACAGTTTGATGACGCAATTGCTGGGCTAGGAATTGTCATCGAATTATTGGAGAACGAGGAGGACAGTGATGGGGATAAGTCGCGGACCTGATGCTGATGGCGACTAGGCAGAGCTTACTGGGAGATGGGAGGTGAATTAAAATGTCCTGTTCTTCGTTCTGTGTATCTAAACGATGTATAGCTGACCATCGGGAGGAGGCATTTAAGCACTTCATCACGTCTCTCAAGCACACCTCCACCTCCGCCCCCGCTTTTATCTCCCTTTGGACCTACTATTCAGAAGTTGCAAATACCCTGGATCCAATTCGAGCATCGAAAATGTTTCCAGAAGGCTTTCGAGCTCGATGCAAGGGAGGCTGATGCTGCTAGACGACTTGCCGAAGGCTTCGCAGAGGAGCGAGAATTGGATCTTGTTGAAGTGGTGGCGAATCTGTCCATTGAAGGCGGAGGAGGATTCGGAGAGTCCCAGGAAATTATCGCTGGTCATTACTATTTGTCAGTTAACGCTTGGGCATGAAAAGCTTCTGGGGTGGCCCATTTGGTGGGTTTCTTGTCCTTCATAACACGCGCGTGCTGGACTAACAGCCAGAGGAGAACCGACGCAACTTCCCTTCTGCAATTCAGGCTTTCCGGGTAGCGCTGCTCGCCGACCCTGATGACTAGTTGTCATGGGTTCGTATTCCAGAGCTGGCCAGCACGTCGCTGCGTTCAAGGCTCTTCACCACGCTCAAGAGTTACGGCTGGATGACCGGATGTGTACTTACCTGAGTGGGGATGTTCGCCGACAGACGGGACTGTTTCAAGACGCGATTGCGTCCTTCCGCTCTGTTCTACAGGTTCAACCAAATGGGCCTGGTGCGTTGACGTCCCTCGCGAGGACACAAGTCGACCTGGGTCTGTCTCTCCGAGCTTCCACAGGATTTATGTCTCGTGCACAAGGTTCATTCGTGACATTCACCCCGGAGGTCTCGTTTCAGTATTTGGACAACAACACATCATTTCATAGTTTCGCGTGGAAGATCATCGCAGATACCACTTACTGTCTCTCTTGTGCGTCCTCTTTCACGGATTAAGTTGTCGTCCGAACTATCTTTTCACAAGCATGCACTTACCTGACTTCCAATTCGGAGGACAGATTGGCAAGCAGCGAAACGGTGCCAATTCAACCGCCCGACGATCACCTCGCCATGTAATTCGACCTACCCACCCCGCAGTCCCGAACGCACCGAATCGGGGTCCTGTACAAACTGCAATCATGGTGTTGGAGGCTGCACAAAATGCAACGTGACGTGGTGTTGGGGGCTGTACAAACTGCAACACGACAGTGTTCCTAGCCATGACAATTCGCCCCATCTACTCCATACTTCCGAGTGTACCGGGTTTGTCCTGTGTGGAGATCAGGGTCGATTCGGGGCTCTCGGGATTGGAACCAAGAGCAAAGCTGGTCACTTCAAAGCGCGGACCAGGTTGGCGACAAGAGATGAAGACAGACAGGAGGCAATGCACACAGCTGTTCGGAATCGAGGAGGTTCGGGCACAAGTGTAGACAAAACCACTATCCTGTATTGTACAAGAGAACAAGTGTAAGGCTTGTCCGCCCTTGGAACTCAAAGGGTTTGTATACATGGGGGATTCGCTAGCCTGGAATGTAACGAAACTAATAGAATCAGAGAGAATCTATTGGAAATTGGTAGAACCTATCGAGGTCGAGGCTCCGAGACGCACACGAGAGAATTAGCTCGTTCCACCTCGCCACTTACCACTGTGCAACTCCAAATGGCCTGGGGCTTCTTCCTATCGAAATGCTCCAGCTCGAAGGTACATACTTCAGTTAGAACTACACGGCGAAGAGAGAAGGGTTACAGATAGATAAACGGTAATCGTGATACCACGATTCGCGAAAGAAAAAGAAACGCTGCTAGGGTCCTGGAAAACTTGAGTTTCAGAGGCGGAGAGTAGCTGGGGATCTGGGTCTAGGCCCTGGCGTTAATGTGACTGGGCGTCGTCTCGTCGTTGACCCTTATCTTGCCTTGAGATAGATACCTGGTGTGCACATCCTGCCGGGCTAACACCGTATCTCTGGGACGCTCGATGGGCCGATAGCTCTTGATCCCATAGTCATCACACAGCTCCTTCTGCAGCCGAGCGTCTAAATAGTACTGCTGTAATAAAATGGGGTCGCGTTGCCAATTTTGATCTAAGTCGTCGTTTAAGGAACCTCCGCAACCGACCTGCGTCTTCTGCGCGGAACAGATCCCACGCGGCCACTCCCGGTGACCCATCATGCATCAGGTCGTGACTGAATGGACCATGATGTTCACCCCGTCTGCCATGTCCATATGAAGGCGTGTTGAGCCTTTCAAATCCTCTTCATCAGTCGTGGCCAGCGCAACATACATCTTCGGCCCTTAATGTACACGTGTTATGTTATCTACGGGTATGGGTCTCATACCTTCAATGCTTTGATATGCACCGCGTCGAGCGGTCGATTCCATCGTGTTGGGAACTTCATGGTCGGCGCATCAGCCTTCTAGTTCTCAACGGAGCTGACCCCAACGATGTTCTGCTTTTCGTCCTTAGGAAAAAACCGAATGCCTGGAAACGTCACGCTTTCCAGCCCAAAGGCGCGTGCAGGACACGCACCCCGGAAAACTTTCTGCCTTATATTGGTTTGACATGCGACGTGCGAACTGCAGCTCAAGGTGAAAAGGGCCATTCCCACTGGCTCCTCCTGTGGAGTTTTCACTGCATGCCCCTGCATGAAACGTGGGTCAGACATATGATAGAATCGCGAGAGGATCGCATCAAGCGCTCGCGATCTGTAGGTGAGGTATCATGATACTTGGGCCCGATCTGGGGCCAACTGGGCGTGTAGGCTTGCAGTCGGGCTATTACAGAAAGGAAGGACAATGACATGCCCCCAAATCAGTATAGTTCATGTGGCGCAGATAACCGAGGGCACAACATACCATTTCGCGCGGCAATCTGTGCAGCTTGATTCCGTTTGTCTGTAGTATAGTCGCACCGGGATTCATTTGCCAGGATAGGAAAACCGTGTGAGGTGGTACATTTGCCAATGAATGTGACACATGGCCCACGGGCATCGGCGCCGAAGAGGGAGGAAATGGGTGAGGCATGTATGGATACAGCATGCCAGGGGGTGGTATTGGCGGGTAAAACGCAGGATGTGGCATGTAAGCGGGTGACGGTATGTGTCCATGCTGTGGATGTGGATGGTCTGCAATGCCACGCACCGAGAGCGCACCCGCTGTGGGACGGGCAGGATGCGGCCATGCACCTGAAAGAGGACAAAAGGAGTGGGAAGGTAGGGGAGGGTAAGGGATGGGTGCTACGCCCACCATATACTGCAGGCATTTGCGGAGGCCCCTGAGAATAAGCGGGATGTGGGCGTTCTGGACGGTTATACGTGGGGGGATAGGGTGAAGAAGTGCCAGTAGCCGAGGCGTCGTTTGGTATCACCGAGAAGATAGAAGAGATCTATAGAGTTCAGCACCAGATTAAGGAACACTCACACGTTCGCTCATCCGAGTATGGTGATTGTGTCGTGGCTGGGGACCCGAAAGCAGGCGAGACATCAAGTTGCCCAGCCGGACTAGACCAAACAGTTTCGGAGAAGTCTTCCTCGTGGGTCCTAGATAAGTGGGCGTGATACTAGGGATATGCGCCCGGAGAAGGCGCATAACCTCACGGAGGGGGCATGTGGTCTACCCTTTGCCTATCGTGATCCGCGGTGCCAAGAGGCAAGGTTAAGGTTGTAGCTTGTATGCTGTGCCGCCATTCACGGTCCTATCATTGGGAGGAGGTGGCATGGGTGGATGTGTGTATGGCGTGGTTGCGGAACAATGATGGTCATTCGGAAAGGAAGAGACTGCTATGGTCGACCGCACCGCAGAGAGTGCTATGGTCGACCGCAGAGACTTCGCAGAGGCGGAGGATGCGACGGTTGAGGAGTCCATTTATGGGGTTGCGCTTATGGGCATGGACACCATTCACCTGTCGAGGACAGCGGGGTTGGCCAGGGTTTGGTCTACAAGTAGAGAAAATGAGGGAGTCAGAGGGGGGGGGAGATGAAGGCTGTGAACGACCGATGCTGGGTTTTAGCATGGAATCACCTCCGCTTGCATTGAATCAAACTTGGCGCGCCGACTCAGCATGCATCAAACGTGTTACCAAACGTGTTGGACTGTGTACTGCCTCGCCGCTGCATGCCTCAGCCGTCAAATGACGGTCATCGCGGCATCATCCGCGGGTTCCTCGCCTCCCCCTGTGGAACCCTAACAGCGCTGAGCCCTCGTTTCAACAGCGCCAACGGACGGCGGAAACGGGCGACAAACCCTACTTTGGCACCCTTTGGTCACCGGACACGACCCTTCCATGCAGAAACTCTGACCTGACCGTGTCTCAAACTTAATCCAGCTAAACAAATTCCTACACAACTACTGTATTAACTGTAAGCTCGACCAAAACCCCAAAATGAAAAGAAAAAAAAAAGCCCAGGTGATGGTGTCAGTCAGAGCCAGTCCCGCAAAAACCCGGCGACCTTCGGATACCATAGTGAAAAGATGGGGGTAAACCAGGTGGATACAACTCCGAAGGTGGACCAATACCATCATTGCTCGTTTGATTCTGGGCCCAGGTGATTGTGAAGTAGTGAAGTAGTTTCCGTGTATGCTGAGGGAAGATCGGACCGCGTGAGCTGCCGTCCCAACGTTTTAGAACGAATGAACGTTCATTCGTCTTACCGGTGGCGCCATTGACGGGTGGTTGGACGGGTGGAAATTTTGGGGCGTGTTTTACTATTACAAATTTGGCAATGCCTAAAACCCAAGTCAGTTCTATCGACCGACCGACTGCGAGGTATGATTGTCCTTGTCATGGACCCGCGAGACCCATGCTGGCCACATCTACGTATAAAGGCGCAATCAAACTGCGTAGTATTCTCACCTAAACCGCTTCCCAATCCATTTGCCCATTCGAACTTGGCAATTGAAGCGCCACCTCAACCATGCGTTTTATTGACGTCTTCAGCTTCTGCCTGTCCATTCTCGGGGTCTACGGCCTTATACTCTACCTCCGTTATCTGCTTCCACACTATATTATCCCACTTCTTTCTGCTCTTCTAAACGAAACACGACAACTTCTCGACCGTGCGGAGGCGCTCAATGCCATCCCACTGGAAAGCGAATTGAGGACCCAGCTCGACCTGTGCGAAAGATCTTCTTACTATATGATAGTGCCCCATCTCATGCCCTAACACAGTTCGGCGAACCAATTTGCAAGGATGCGCATGGAAAGCAACCACGCCAGGGGTTTCTTCCAGCAATCGCGGCTTGCTGTTCAGCGCGGCCTCACCTGCAAGCTTTTTGCGCTGTATTACCGAATCGAAACCCTCAAGGCAAAGCTCGAGGTATGTTTAACACTGTTTGGCGATCACTAGCACATAATCGACAACGACGGCTCAGCTAGCGCTTGATGAACAACACCTCATCATTGCGGAGAATGTTAGGAGCACAGCTGTGCCTAGTCCTGCAGCTGGTACACATCGGTCATATTACATATTCGAACGATGGTCACTAATTCTCGCTCCGTCAGTTTCTGCAATCCCCGCGAACAACATTAACTTACCGACTCTTCCACTACCAACCACAGCGTGCTAAGGCTTCGTGGAATCAGCGCAATATGAGGAGGTTTTCTCGAATGTATTCCTAGTCCTTACTCTTCCTGGTTGTTTTCTTGCTTCTATTAGTTTGTTTTCTCAATTTTGTCAGTCTCCTGGTTCTCCTCATTTCGCGTGACCTTGGCCTGTTTCTGTGACCCAGAATACGAGACCTCATGGAGCGCATAAGAATGACCGGCTGGAGCGCGGGAGGATCGATTCGCCGCTGCATCATCAGCGTGAAACCAAAGATCCACCGGCTGTATCTGGAATACCCCGTCGTTGTCTTGCCATCAACTACTTTGCATGAGGACGCACCTCAACTGGGGAGTGTTGCCCATAGCGGGTCTTGAGAGAGAAAGGAAAGATTTGGTTGACTCCAAGTAACTCCCGGCAGATGCCAGGCGGAGTATTTCGCGTTGTCATCTCACCACGCACAGCTTTGTCAGCTCAACGCGGTTGGCGGGTGAATATTCGACATCTCAGATTTACAGGATTTACTCTAAATTATTATCTATTTTAACGATTTCATTCCAATGGAACAGGGTTCGGGTGATCGAACGAACGTGAAAAAAAAAAACTTGTTTTAATTCGATGACGGACGGAGGGCGGTGAGGGACAGCAGTTTGACAGCTCGTTCGGCTGGGAGGCACTCCCATATTCTTTTTCAAGTTCCGCTCCTCGCGGTGCTCCTCCCAAACTGAAGGTGCGACCCTCGCTCCTCCTCCATGCCACATCACAGCCGCAACTCTTCTGCCATTTACATTCTATGTCCATCTCCGTTCACATCAAATCACACACTCACTTTCCATCCCCGCCCACTTTCGCTTTCATTTTACGTCTTTTGGTAAACCATGTACTGTATTTACCCACCTTAGTTCATTACTGTACTGCCCTCTCGTCACCCCACTCCCACTCCCAGGAACCGTAACCAAGCATACCCCCGGAATTCCGAACCTTCCCTGAAACTTGGTTCAGGCACAAGGCCTTTCTACCCAGATCGGCCAGTTCACTCTCCACAATCGTTCGTTCTCAAATGCAAAACCGTCCTTCGCTTGGCTGGGCATAAACGAACATACCGCCCTGCTGGCACTCCAACAATCGAACTTTACTGTCTCTATTCAGTTGGTCCTCTTGGGTTTTTTTTTGGCTGTGCCCTCTTGTAAAACATGATGGTCGGGAAGGGAACGGAATGGAATGAAAAAAAGGTCCAGCCTCCCCGTCGAAGATCATGGTGTGGTGTCATACATGCTCCTCCCTGTGATATAGCTGTCGCAGATTTACCATGATATGACACCTCCAAAATTTACACATGCCATCGATATGGACGCGTTGCAGTCGATGCATTGGCCGGCAAAGCGAGTACGACGTCACAGGTATCATAGGTCTGCCTCAGGGGTGGGGCATGGCCCATGTGAAACCAACCGACCGACCGATTCACAACCAAGTACGCCCGGGTCTTTCCACTTGGTACGCAGCTCTCTCTATGCCCCATACTGAGGCTGCCTCTTGCCACTCGCGGTTCTACTTTCAATGAGACGCCCAGAAGAGGCTGATAGTGACTCTCAACACAAGCTCCAGTGACGCATCGTCCAGCATCTCCGTGTTGTGCATCCAGCTGCCTCTGCAAGAGTCTTTTTCTCGACTGATTTGCATGAGGACGCACCACAACTACGAGTGTTGCCTATAACGGGTTATGTGGGACTTGAGAGAGAAAGGAGATGCTAGCAAATCTTCAGTTGACTGACGATTCTGAATCCTTAATTACATGCCGTAGGACCGATTTGCAACATGCTTCCAAGGATTAACATGGAGCGTCGCCACCGCTGACCAATTGCCTGGTCACGGACCCTTGAATTCCATGTATAACGAGTGCCGGTTCTCTTGCTAGATTGGCATACTAGAATTTTATGTTGCCACTATCGACATCACCCGGAAACAAGTTCAAAAGCTATGCTGGTGTGCAGTATACGTACCCAACTCATGGCGCCAGTCCCGCCGCCATCGTAGGGACTATGGAGCGTAAGATAGGGACCTGCCTTGTTTGGCTATGGATGATTGTGGACGGCGTCGGAGATTCCGGTGGATTACATGAGAATGGAGGGAAAAAGGTCCAGGAATCAGTTACCAGGTTCGGCTGTTCGACTCGAATCATAATGCAAGTATCGCCGCCTGTGAGGTAGAAACTCACGCATGCCAGATCCCTCGATGACATGACTCTGCTAGGTCTCTCATGCGTCAGGGTAAGCAGCACCAGTGGCGGTGGTCACGCCATCGTACCAACGGTGGGTGCCTTTGACTTGGGGGGCTTGTTGCGGCCAAGATGACTTGGGGAAGCACGGGTAAGTCGCCGTCATGATTTCCTGCGATTTCTGAATCACCTACTCGAATATGGCCTCTAGCCTAATCGAACGAATCGTTTCCGCATCGATGACCAAACCACTCGTCGGTCATCGCAAACTGAGGCCCGAGGGCATCTGATGACTTCCCCTCACGCCCGAATGCAGAGCTGATCACACCACCGTCACCGTCACCGTGGCCTGCGATGGTGATGGGTTATGACAAATGCGCGATCAAGGCGGGGCGGTTATCGCCCGACATGTGGTCGCTGCTGGTACGCACAAGCTACGAGGTTGGACTATCACTTACATGAATTCCGCAGAGCACTGACGCCAACAGAGATTTGGACATTGTGTGAGACAGCAAAGCTGGCTCCCAGAGAATACTTTTGGAGGTTCTCTTCAAGGAAACACTTCCGAGTTCGGTTCCCGCACAATCTGAGGTACGCAGGCCCACGGTACATAGCCACTTGATTAGCAGTCCTCTGTACATAGCCAAGCGATCATGATCGGCAGTGAAAGACGCACTACGGCTCGTACGGCTCCGATAGGCGATAGGTATGGAGTGCACAACCATCTCGTTGATGGCGAGACTCAAGCTTTTGACCTGAAACAAACTATCTCATTTGCTTTGGCCATCATCTTCACGTCCTATCACACTCTGAATTCTCCAATACGGGCCACACTGGAAGGTGTGGGTAATCAAGCAATTAGGCAGGCAGGCCAGGGGACAGCCATGAGCCTGAGCCTTGGAGGGGGGTTGCAAGTTTGATCACCGTTATCAAATTTATGCAAAAGATGGTCGAGGAGAGTGGCTAAACATACCTCGAGCCTGAACTTGAGGGCTTCTATTCGGTATAAAGTAAAAAAGCTTGCAGGTGAGGCCGCGTTGAGCTGCAAGCAGCACTTACTGGAAGGTTTCCATGCGTGGTTGCTCCCATGCGCATCCTTGTAAGTTGATTCGCCGAATTGGCGGTCAAACCCTGCGGGTCTCAGCTGGCGCTCGATAAGCAGCAACTCACCATTGTGGAGAGTGCTGGTACCGCAGCCGGGCCTAGTCCTGCAGCTGATACACGTCAGTCACGTCACATGTCCGAGCGATGATCGATGATCGTTATGAATCGTCCAGTCAGGTTCTGCAATCCGCGGGAACAACGTTATCGTACCGCTACCAGCCCATAGCATGCCAAGAATTCGCCACAGCCAGTATATCACAAGGCAGTTTGTTTGGCTGTATTCCTGGTAGTCCGTACTTCTCGTTGTCGTTTTCTCACTTTCTATCTCATTGTTTCATTGTTTCAAAATTGGTTTGGCCACTGTCTCCGGGTTCTCCTCATTTCACATGGCCACAACCCCCCTTCCTAAGGTCATTAATACAAGACCTCATTAAGCATATAAGAGTGTTTGGCACGAGCATGGGAGGATCGATTCGCCGCTGCATACTCAGGGTGAAACGGGGATCAACCAGTTTATGTCAAGTACCTTGTTCTTGTCACCGCTTACTTTCATGCGGAGGACATGTGACAACCGGGGAGTGCTGTATATGAGGTTGAGAATGAAGTTGAGAGAAAGGAAATGTTCGCAAGAGATTGCAGCACGGCTTGCATCACGTCAGTGGGAAGAGTCAAAGCAACGGTCTCGGCAGACGCCAGGCGGAGCATTTCGCGGCGTCGTCAACTTGTCGTCACCGCGCACAGCTTTGTCAGCTCAGCGCAGGTGCCCAAAAGGCGCCCGCCGACATCGTGCTATGCCCGAACTCACTCCGAACTCGCTGCCTCTCTCACTGTTCTCCGTGTCTCCCAGGGACGCTCACTTACCTGACGGGAAAAATTTGATGCCTTTTACTCCCTAGTGTAACATCTAGTGTCCTTAAAAAAGAATGAAAGAATACCACGCCACTTCGTTCAATCAAATACTACTATTTATACGGTAAAGATTCTGCACCGTGATCTAGTAGTACGTTGATCATTGGTAATAGTTAATAGTAGAGAGACAGTGAGAGCGGACAATACAACAAAGAGAAAGAACATAACAAAGGAAACCTTGGACTGTAAGGGAGATACTGAAACAAACTGCCTGATAATAGATAGACCGCCGTGACAATATTCAGGACGTTGTGGCGGGTAGAGGAAGAGTCAGCTCAATACCCATAACATTGTTCATGGGTGTAGCACTGGCAGTAGCTAGGGAACCGCGTCATTAGCTTTCTTCAAGTGGACCGTAGCAGATGCGTACTGTGACCAACTGTAGGATTCAGAACCGCTGGGCCACTGGCAGTAGCTTCCGCAATGGCAAGCTGTTGACCATCGATCGCCAGCTGAGGCACCGTTAACGATTATCGGACAGGCAAATACATGGTATAACGTACCTCGAGGCTTGATTTGATGGCTCCAATTCGGCCAGAAAGGGAGTAAAGTCTGAATGTCAGGCCGCTCTGAATGGCAGCTTGCAGTTGCCGGAATATCCCCTGGGCCTGATTGCTCTCCATGCGCATCATCGCAAATTGGTTCGCCAATCTGCATGAGTGTGTGAGATGGCGGATATGCATCTATACAGACACCATCGCACAAGGTAAAATGCATACGGATCTCACTTTCGGATGGGATTGCGCCGATTGCCTCGGCATTGTCAAGAAGTTGTCGTGTTTCAGCCAGGAGTGCAGAGAGATCTGGGATGATATAACATGGAAGAAGATAGCGGAAGTTGAGTATGAGACCATATATTCCAAGGAGGGAGAGGCTGAGGCTGAAGATGTCAATAAAACGCATCGCAGTGAGGAGAGAAGTACTGGTATAGGCAGAGCAAAAGGATAACAGACAGAGGGAAAGGAAGAAGCAGCCGAGACGGGAGAAGAGCTATACATACTACCCGATGGTTATAATTATGGGCGCGGGACTGGGGACGTTCACTACGTTCGCTGATCAGTTTCCAGTCAGTCAAGCCACGAGAGGGAAGCACCTGATTCATTCACTTTTCGCGACACGCATTCCCTTGTCTGCATCCTGCCAATCACACCCTTTGCCCAATCACACATCTAGCTCCCAATTATTCCCTCACAATCACACAACCCGGCGCTCATGCAAGGTCCTCCTACAGTAGACTATTCCCATTTTGCACAGCCACACAACACGGCGCTCCTACAAGGTCCTCCTAGACCATTCCTTTTTGCACAGCCACACAACACAGGCGCTCCTGCAAGGTCCTCCCAATTCCCTTTTGCACAATCACACAACCCGGCGCTCCTGCTGCGGAGTCCTGCCAGGTCCACCCAAAATTCCCTTTTGCACAGCCACACAACCCGGCGGTCCTGCAAGGCCCTCCCAATCATTCCCTTTTGCACAATCATACAACCTGCTCCTGCAAGGTCTTCTAAATCAATCCTTTTACACCATCACATAACCTGCTCCTGAAAGGTCCTCTCGATCATACCCATTTTCCCAATCACACATCCCGAGCATCCTCTGACTCGAGTCAATCATACCCTTTTGCTCAATCACATATCCTCTCAATCCTAGATCTAAAGATCCACCTGCCCAATCACACATCTCACCCTGTCCCCTCTCTCCGTTCGTCGCAGACAAAACGTCGTTCCCTCAATCAGATCCCTTTGCAAATTCAAATATATTTCCCCAGCCAGCACATCTTTCTTCCATAGAATAGTCATCCAATCCCCATACCCTCCTTCTTGACAGACCGCCCCCCACGCGTCCCCCTCGCGTCAAACTTAATGAGATCTCTTTTCCGAAAAAATGTCCCGATAACTGGGACAACACCTTATTTGGGACACATCTCCCTCTTGCCCCTGTCGCCTTGCCACTATCTCCCACTACGCCTTGTACCTCTTGTCCCGCCACCATACTACGGACACAGTTAATGTCTGTTGTTCGCCGACCTGCGCGCAGGTCTATCTTTTGCTCTATCCATGTAGACCACCCTGACATTTGCCTGTCGACGGCCAGTTCTTCGGGCATATATCTAAGGGTTACTCCGTTAATTAGACACCACCCGCCTCCAAAATGCGAGTTACCGGAGCTCGACTTGCCTCTTCTGACTCTGCAGAGACAGGTGAGCGATGCTTTTAACCCTACATGCATTGTGGCTGACGTACATTAGTGACCTTCATACACAGCCTCACCACCTTCATGGCCATGCGATGACTTTGACTCTGGGCACCGGTCCATGTGCGTGGCTTAAAGTTCAACCGTTCGCTTCATCACCTGGAGCAGCCTTCCGTTAGCTTACTTACCCCCTTCCTAATTTAGAGCTCCTCACATCGCAAGGCTACCACGCATACATTATGCACACACACCACACAGCTGATGTACCAGGGTTGGCTCTCCCATTCACTCTGTTTTGTGCTGCCATCAAATCATTATCTTCTGAAACCGCTTCCGTGCAGCCCATTTTCTTTTCCTTGCATACCGAAGGTCCCTCGACAGCACGAGCGCATGCTTGTCGAGTCGCTGTTGCATGCTCAAAGTGAAACAAAGATATTTAATGTCAACTAGTCATCAGGGAAAACCTCCCGCGATAATTTTCATAATTTAGCGATAATTCCCATAACTTAGTGATAATTTAGCAAAATTATCAAAAGTTTAGATTATCGCTTGCTAACTTACCCCCATAAACTAGATCTAATTAACTTCGATAATTCACGATAGCATTTGAATAAGCGCATGATAATTTTTGAATAAAACTTCCAGCTTCAGCGCTTACTCTGCGCCGTAGGCGCAGGGGGGCTGCCATAGGAGAAACCGCCAGATGATTGACGCCCGCATCACTTCCTTCGGCAGCTCCCGTTCCCACGGAATCCGATAGGGTCCGTCCCAAGCCAACGCCACACGCCGCCGCCGCCACTTGCCACTTATTACAAATCCCGGGTCAGGCGCTGACGGTGACGCGCCGCGATTCGGCCAACTACTTACGCCACATGAGACAGTTCAGGTACGGAAAAGAGGCGGCGCCTGCAACTGACCAC
>Ga0307512_10004558_pt1 | contig 15117 bp, 17 predicted proteins | sample 14_EM_MG_FD_200267 | JGI IMG/M metagenome (GOLD analysis project Ga0307512, IMG submission 200267) | Populus trichocarpa ectomycorrhiza microbial communities from riparian zone in the Pacific Northwest, United States - 14_EM | ecosystem: Host-associated > Plants > Roots > Unclassified | place... | reverse complement strand
GGTTCCCTGGCCCAATGACGCGTGCCGACCTTGGTGCAATTCGCAAGTCTTCCTGGGCCGTCATTCATCCGTACCTTCTTTTCTCCGAGCCCCTCCTCTAATGCAGCGACATCTTTCCTATCCTCAAGCAATCATCGCTCTGACAAAATGGCGGACCTCGTATCAAGAAAGAACAACCTCGAGGTCGAAGACGGTGCGGTGTACGGAAGGTCTTGAAGTATGTATTGGGTAGTTTTCCCACCGGAACTCTCACTGCGATCATCGGAGGTAGCAGGAGTGGAAAGGTATACATCCACCCTCATACGCTGCACTCAACAGATCCGATCTCACGCTTCACTTGTTGCTCTCATAGGCAACCTTCCCCGATGTTCTCTCCGGTCGTTCATGGGGATCAAGTCTCGCTATCACCGGAAGCACGCGTTACGATAGATCTTTCGACCTTCTCAGTCACCAGCGCCCATATTGCTCAAACTGATGCGCTGCTTCCGACCCTCACCGTCCGCGAAACCTTACCCTACGTTACACCCCTTCGACTTCCATCATCTACTACTTCCCAACAGCGTAAGCAGCTGGTGGAAGAAATTAGTCTCGAGCTCGGTCTCGAGGAATGTGCCGATAGGCCAGTCGGCGACGGACTCAAGAAGGGCGGAGGTGTTCTTGTAGAGAACGTCGGAGAATTAGCATTGGTGTGCAAATGCTCAGGAACCTGGATATCCAAGGGGGCGGAGGATCAAGAGTCAGCAAGCTGTTGGTCGCATGGAACAAACTAATCTGCGGCCCGCTTTGCGTTAGACAAGGTCAGACAGCGCTGGAGAAATCCCGGGCGCCAGACGAGAGGGGAAAACTAATGAAGCAATCAGTACCATTTTTGCGACAGGTCCAGGTGCTTACTTCACGAAGGCTGCTCACGACAATTCTGGATCTTTTTGGTCTAGTGGGATCGTGGTCGGGGGCAGTATTCATGGAACTCGTTTGTGGTCTCGACTCCGTGCTGACGTGCTGGCTGTTCAGTGGGGACGCGATCGAGGTTCAAGTCGGCCGTAGTTGAAACCGCTTCCTCACTACCACCAACACGCGAATGCCTGGTCCACGAAGCTCAAAGCGACAGAACGAACTGAGCGCGTTGAAGGAGAAGACACGGAAGAGATCCCTAGCGTGTAAGGCGGAGGGTAAAGCCTGTCGCCACCCCAGAGGTCGGTGGAAACATAACACCGGTGGATCCGGTGCCGCACGTGGGGGAGAAAGATTCGGTTGTTACGGCGGACGAGGTGTAGGAGGTTCTGTTTCGGGTACCTGTAGGCATGATATCAGTGCCCCTCAAAAAAACTCCGTCTGCGGTCATCGACAGGATGGAACTATACGGAACCGGCTAACATCTGCGTGTTGGCAGTTTAGAAACAGAGTATACAAACTTTTGGCACAAGACGCTACTGTGGTCTGCGATTGCAGACCAAAGCAACAAATCGTGCGAAAAGAGAGAGGAGAGCCCAGAGCCAGAGACCAGAATCACAGAGACAGTGTCGTAACCAGAGCCAGAGGCGAACAGAACCAGGCGTCGACTTAGATTGACCTAGAACAGATCCAGACGAAGCACAAGATACGATGAAAGTGACAGGAAGCTGGTCGGTATTTCCATTTCTAGAGCAGATGGTGTCGAGTCTGAACAGGAGCAGCAGGGATGCCCAGTCGTCCGAAAGAGAGCAGCGAGAATGAGACAGATGCAGAAGAAAGAAAGCGAGAACAGGAAGCTGAAACGTAGTGGAGGGTGGGCTGCCTGGTTTCGAAAAGAGTTGACTGTAGACGCAAAGAGGCGGGAGAATCATGGACATCCAGAAATCGATCAGACTCGAAAATGAAACACCGAGTTGCGCAATGAGGGTGATCTAAAGACGAGCCCAAGTGGTAGCCATAGACAAAACTAGAGTCGATGAAGGAAGGCACGAGGTCAGGACATCGCAAGAGTAATGATAGAGGTCAAAGAATCTCAGCGCCGCAGATTTGGCAATGAGGAGTCGTGGAGATAGTTGCAAGGATAACCACAAACCAAAGCACGAGTGACAGATAGATCAGACGAGTCCAGAGTGAACAAGCACGGAAGACCAGAGAAAGAAGAGCCTGATTACACGGATGAGGTTTCGCCCACCCGACGCCCAGTCACAAGATATGCCACCAGAGGAACCAAACACACAAGCAGAGCAAGACTGAGAAGTGAACGATCTAGAGGGGTCAGGTCAACGACGCTCGACGCATGAAGAGGCACCAGATTTACCTTAGAGACACCAGAGTAGACCAAAGACCAAGTCATGGAAGGGGTAGGAGGATAAGCCAACGATGAACCATAGGGGGAAACTCAGCTTCAACATTGACTCAACAACCAGGAATCGGTCTCCTCGGTCCCCACTTGGTGACACCTCCGGACCAGCAATCCACCAAGGTTGGTGAGGATGAGAAGAGGGAGGGAGTAGGGGAGGGAGTACGGACACCGCTAGGGAGAGCGGAGAGGAGGGATGGTGGGGGTGGAAGAGAAAGAGGCCATGAAACCCAAACAGCCGAATCCTGGTTCGTTTTATACCTGTAGGCAGCGGAACCAAAAACCGAAATCGATCGAAGAGTTTAAAACCCAACGTATGACGAGGGTGTTCTCTCCGAGTGTAATCCACGCAGGTAAATCCTCCGCGTATATTCTCCTAGGCGTAGTTGTCCAAGATCACAGTCACCGGGAGGGTACAAAGGTGTTGGAGTCAAAGAGCATCGAGTGGCGTGACAACCTGCAAAGAAAGCGTCAAGCGATAAGGTACCCTACTATTATACGTAACTCAGCAAGAAAACATACTCAGAAAGCCATAGGGGGTACCAGGGTCCTATCCCTTCACTAAACAGGCGATGCCGAGGAGGGAGAATAGCGAGAGCTGGGGAACAAGCATGGGTGGCAAATACTCGACCCGTCGCATTTATAAAGACCCACGTTAGACGCCCATTAGAGGATACGGCACTGGCCACAGGGCCTTGGACACTTCGACCACAGCCACCGGCCACAGTACCAAGGCCGTGTCACACCACGCAGGTCCATGCACCAAGTACAAACCTACGTCCAAAGTAATGTATCGGAACGTCCTCAGGCCATGGACAGCCATCAAAGCCAAGTGGACGTCCCATCAAAATTCGTTCCTCTACTTACCGCAGGAGGGGTTTGGCGACCTTATTGACGTAACCACACGTCAATTCCATGACATGTCAGAGCCGTCGCCGCCGGACGTACCATTACCATCGGGTTGTGTGCCAATGTATTTCCCTGGCTTTGCACCCTACTGACACCTCGCTGGCATCTCCAGAGATGGCCTTCAAGATATGGAAGGAACCAAAGGTAATCGTGTCAGTGGTTTCTTGTGACTGTACCTTGGGTTGGATCCGATATTGACCTTTGGAAGAGTCCTGACGCGTTTTTCAAACGTGCTATGTACGTGGAATAGCTTTCTACGCGTTTGGGGGCTGGGGATAAACTCCTCCCTTTCAGCGCCGAATACAGGGTTCGGACGGATTCTTACCTACATTGCTTCGTCACAGGTGAAAGAAGCTGGAATTTTCCTATCATGAACGATTTTTGCTAGCCTTTACTAGTTGATTGCGGAAACCTCAGGTGCGGATCCATCTGTTTGTGTTGGCCTATTCAACGCATTGATTCGTTTCGATTCGATTCAAGAAATGTGATTTCGCTCAAATAAGCGAGCAATAGGTTCGTAAGCTTATCTTATCTTCCATATTCCATCGACCGCTGAAGCGTATACATCCTGGTTTCCAGGCTCGCACACACCCCATTCATACGAGAAACTCTGTTTCCAATGAATTACAAGCTTCCATCCCCAGTATGCGTGCAACAAATCGTTGACAAGTACATCGTTCTAACCTATCAATATCTTGAGGAACGAGCAAACCAGTACAACGGGTTGAGTGTTCCTTTGAGGGATTTCACCGCCCCTCCGACACTCGACACATCCGGTCACGCGTTTTTCGGGAATAACTGTCCAGTCCACGATTTGTTCAAGCCGTTCAAACTGTCCGATGAAAATCTCCACCCCTGGCGGGTGTTCCAAGGATGTTTATGAAGCCTGTCAAATTACAGCTGCTGGCCGCGACTTGACCGTGACTTTCGGGGTTTTCGGCGTGGTTTCATTCCCACGCCCTATAAACTACAAATCTCGGGCAAAGCCCGGCCTTCTGGAAAATTCCTGGATTTGGGTTCGCGAAGTGAAACAGTCACGTGCGAGCTGATCCGAATCATCGAAGCATCCCATTGGCCCGGCAAGGGCCACCCGAGAATGCCGAACCGCCAGCAGACATTTCGCCGGATGGCTATAACCGGTAGCCGCGACTGGCGATAGCTGCAAGCGATGGGTCAAGGTCGGTGGGCCAACGCTGAGTACCACATCAATGATCCACTCAACAATACACCAGATTCCCAAGAAACCGATCACCTTTCGACTCCATAAAACACGATCATGGCCACAAATTCTGTCCGGCAGCCCCGAAATTCTTGTTGAACACCTTCGACAATGGGGTTCACTGCTCCGTGACTCTAGGTTTGCACTTTAATACAACTTGAAGAGTCTCTTGAACTAACCCGCTCAATAATGTTCAGCGAGCAGTTTCTCAGGGAGGATCAACAATTCAACGAACATCTAGACAGCGTAGTCTCCACGGTCATAAGGATCTCGAAAAACGCAGTTTTATCGCATCTGTAACAGGCATACGTGAAAATTGGCGGTTTGGGGGGTTGCCGAATTACGCTCATACAGCTAGGGCCCGTTTCAGTAACATGCGTGTCACACCAAATTATTTAATCGACAACCCCGCTTACCTTTTGGTGGAATGTTGTATTATAACTCGCTACGCCGATGTTGGCAGACCTTGATCTCGTATGGTAGGGACATATTATGATCTCACTCACTGTACAAATGCCAGATCTGAAATCCTACCGGCAAGTACCTGTTCTATACTACCCATTCAGAAAGGAAGAGCCTTGCTGCGGAGGTGAACGTACCGCAAGGAAAATCACAAACACTGCCACATCTTCAATGGATGCCGTACGACGAACGATTCTCCCACGTACCCCATGATTTCCTCCCGTGCCAAGCGTATTTAATCTTTCGCGGGACGGACGATAAACCTATCGAAGGGAAGCGCGGATGACATGACTTACTTCGTCCGCCAGGGTCAAGAAGTAGTCGTAAAAGAAGATAGTTATGAGTGCCATCGCATAATACTGGTCGTAACCCCTCGTTCTCAGCCACAGAAACGATGGAGATCGATGCCCACCTTCGTTGCGGTGCTATGGATATCGGGGTCCAAAGGTCAGGAAAGTTCACTCACAAACGGAATAAAAGGAAGGGTACTGACAGATCATGGCCGAGGTCGATAATTTCCTTCAATTCATAAGAAGACATGGAACGCGAATGAGAGAAAGAAGGACCTTAATAATGAAATAACCCAGTGCAACCCCTTCTCTTAAGAGAGAGTCTCGAGTCCCGAGGGCTCGTGTAGAACGAGCGATCATATTCCATCCCTACCACCTGGGAGAAACTATTCTGCAAGGCGCCAGGGTTGGATATGTTATTTTGTTTCGCAGAGGCGATCTAAGTCCTGCAAGAGTCTTTGGCATCGCTGCGCGCCTGACTAGAGATCGCCGAAAGACAATTGCAGGAAGGCTTATTGAAGGCCGCATACCAATGAACGTGTTGTGCATTAATGACTCTGATCTGGTCCAGTATTTGTGCTTGCGTTCTACCGACCATTCTCAATTCCTTCGTCCGGATTCCTCAGTCCATTCCTTGTTCGTACTGAGAGGTTTAGGGTATTACTCACGCTGTATGTAGTACAGCTGGGTCTGATCGTGCACAGGTAACCAATATAGTCCATCTACTGTTCGCCCAGAAGATAGAAGTGGATCTAACTGGGATCAGATTCCGTTGGATCATAGGATTAAACGCGCGCCGTGATCAAGTGGGATGTCGTAACTTGAAGTCGAGGACAGAACCCTGATATCTTCAACCCGAGGCAGGGAATCGGATTTGATCACTTTCACGCGAGTGTGCTTTGCTTCTTTGTACCGGCTCTTCTTCGTGGAAAAACAGCCTCAGCAAATGATGACCCAGCCCGGGGAAGTCCTTGATATATTGATACACGAATAAGAGTTTCCCAGAGATGCTTCGTATCGTTGAAGGGGGGTGATGAAACGCCCGGCATCTACAATCCATTTCAGCGTCATCTCGCCAAGCAGATAGCATCAAACAGAGAAATGAAAACTCACGCATCGAACAAACGATATTGTACCTGAACTTGAGCGGGTGCTTCAGGCGCATAATCCATCTACGCCCTCCAACAATCCCATAACTCATCGAGGAGGGGCTGACCTACGGACGTGACGTCCAGGAGTTTGAGTGGTCTTCGAGAACCAGCCGATGATCCCAGACCCTGCACTCGTGATATTCTGTACCTATTCGTCAGGAGTGAGATTCCTAATGTTTCGGCGTGTAAGGGAAGGCTGTCTTACCAAATGACACCAACTCCCAACTTCCGTGTTCAAGGCCGGGTTCTTCGGTTTCTTGGTGAACATCCGGCCCTGCAGCGTACACGATGACCTTGACGGAACGACCGGGCTCCAAAGGACTCTCATTGACACTGACCTCCTCCCACTCTTCTCCTGTTACAATATCCCACACCTCGTTACGCGACGGTATGGGCCAGGGCGTTAGGCCGTTGAAGGGGCGATCGGGGGATGGGTATACGATAGATTTTTGGGTCGCCAGATGAAAAAGATGTGGTTTCGGATGCTCTTGTGGGTTGTTGACCACGACCGAGTCCCCTTTCGGCCACCTTCGCAGTTACGCTGGTCCTGGATCCAAACATCTCGCATGATCTAATGTCGCAACCGAGGCGACCCCCGTCTTGGATATCGGTGGTGCTGAACCTGAGTCTGTTTATGGAGTGTCAAACGTCCTTCTAGTGTTGGGGGAGAAAACTCAGCTGTTGAGAGAAACGATTGTCGTGTAGAAGCTGGTGGCGCATGATGCATAATCTACAACCCACGGTTAACCCAGTTTATCCTTCACCTGAATCCTCTCGCACTGCGTTACGCGTCGACGGTCTTGGGCGCCACCGCTCCCCGTATTGAAGATCCTAACGCGATTCCCGTGGACGGGAAACAAAGACGTCATTGCATCACGTTTTGGGCCGCCGCGATCTTGCGCAGCTGTTAACTGACCACGACATTCCTACCCATCGCAATTTCGCGTCTTTCCTAAGCCCGAAGATGCCAACCGGGGCGTGTGCCTACTGCAACAGGGAGGTGGATTTGAAGCTGCTGAAGAAATGCGGAGCCTGTGGGTGAGTTTTGTTCCGATAGTCCTTCCGTTCCGTCTTCCAACCTCCGAACTTTGTTCGCCATTAGGGGTGTCACGTACTGCGTAGGTTGCGTCTATTCCTCTTACGAGCGCGCAGGTCGAGTTACCGTTCGTAGTCGAGGGAATGCCAAAAGCTATCCTGGAAATTGACCCACAAGTACACCTGTGTATCGATCGCGGTACCGCCTGGGAAGGAAGAGGCTCTGAAACATTCCGGGAGGATAATCAACGGATGGCAGAACGTTTGGAAGGAACATCTGGATCACTTTGCCTTGATGGCGCTCGACCTCGCCAACAACCCCGGTAAGAATATCAGCCATTGGTACGTCCTCCATCCGACTTGCCATTGCCTATCGGATGATTGAACCGTGGCCTTTTTTTGTCAGTATGTGGCTTGAGTTCACGTACACAGGAGAGAAAGAATACCAGGATAAGTTCGAGGTATTGACGTTCCCTCCATCGTACCTTTCTTTCCCTCCCCGATTCACCATTCACGATACAGATCTATCGCGGGTGTATCCGCACAGCGGAGGAAATTCTTGCTGAACTTCCCCAACTACACATCATGCGAGATCCGCCTACGCTAGTCGGGAAACGAGTACGCTACGTCATGGTGTTTCATTTCGCAGAGGCGGGTAAGCCGAAACAAAGCTTTATGCGAGCGCGGTCTTGGGAACTACCCAAGAGTCTCGAGCCTTGGAAGGATCGTCCGGCTGGTTGGGAAGCTGTGTACGGGGTAATTCAGACGGTTTTCACGAGGGTTGAGGCGGAGGTTGTTTTGGTTGTGCCTGGGGATACTCCCGTTGCCCGGTGAGGACCCCTCCCCCCGTTCGGACTATAGTCTTGCGGTTACGCTGGCAGTCCGGACCCGTGTGGTGTTTTGTGCTTGACCCTGGCTCCTTCTCTGGCAAGGATACATTGGTAAGGCCACTTGACACATTGTTTCGCTTACATACGACTCTAAATTTCACGATGGCATCTACATTATATCTTAGGGTCGAATTTTAAGCATTGGATTGGTCTTTGTTTTCGCATCATATGAACGAATAACCATTGTTTTATCGGTAAGGGCTCGTTCCTTCAACCTCTGTGTGGGGAAAACAGTCTACGACCTGCGGCCGGCTGGGGAAGGGGTATCAGTTTGTGACACGAACTCCTGTCCCGCGCTGGGGCGCGACCGTCAAGGAACCGAGAGCTGAGCGCTGATCATGGAGAACGGTTCCGTGTAGCTGGATTAAGGGAATGAGCGCTAATAATCGTGAGAGTTTTGTGTCGATCGACATAAACATCCTTGAAACCATCATGGGCACCGAACGATGCAACTTCTGCTCAAATACAATGAACATAAGAGACCTCAAACGATGCGCCAACTGCAAGTAAGCGTGCTCTTTGTCTCTCCCATTTTCACTCTGGATCTTACGCCCTGCCCGATTGTCTCAGAGCCGTCCATTACTGCGTCAGCCCCTGTACACGACTGATGAACGAACGCTAACACGTCTTCTTGGACATACTCTTCAACGTGCAGTCCATTGAATGTCAAAAGTTGCACTGGAAGCTGGTCCACAAAAAAGATTGCGCTGATGCGAAGTCCAGTCGAAAACTCATGCGAGATCTAGGGGCAAAGGAACAAACAAGGGAATTCAGTCGGTGGATGAACGTTTGGCACATTGTGATGTCTGTGTGTTTACCCATTGCCCTGGATCTCGCAAATCACGAGTGGGGTCACCACGATACACACATGTACGCCCCCCGGCTTCAATGGTCAAATTCGCATTTTCTGATTTAATTTCGACGAGAAGCCTTGTTATGAAAATTGAGTGCACTGGTCTTGACGACAAAGACAAAGACGGACAGTTGTTTAGGGTCAGGAGATCCCATCCTATATTAACCCACTTGTGTTAAATCTGACCCACTTCTGGGCGTATTGTGCCAGGTGACAGAAGCTACGGTCGAATCATGTGCAGACGCCGCTAAAATCTTCCCAGTGGTCGCCGAAAGCTTGATAGCCGATTCGCCCAGGCAATGCCCTCGTCTCCGCTGTGCTATTTCCTCCAAAGACAAAAATTGCCCCAGCGTGAGGGACTATATCCGGGTTTACTCATTGTATATCCCATACCTCCGAGCGCTTTACTATGGCTTAGACAAACGCCATTCCCGTGCGGCTGCTAAGCTGGCCATCCCCCTCCTGCTGAACCACATTAACACTCTGAAGGAACCTCTACTGGCGGAGCGGAGGTTTAAGGCGATGATCGATGATCTAGAACTTGTTCACGCACTCACGGGGATAGCGGGGGATGTTACCGAAGAAACTCTCCAGCAGTTTCTTGAATGGATGCTCCGGAGGGGTGATGGGGGAAACAGTGGGTCCGGATCCTAGGATGTATAACCACTCACGCTACTTCGTTTTCTTGTGGGTGCTACGGTGTAAGTATCTTCTGTGTCGGCAAGTCGTTACGAATCCAATTTCTGGAGATCGAGCGTAGTTTAGATAATGATCAGACGGATGTGGAGTGAAACTACCTACTTGATGGTTGCACTCCGTACGAGACATCGCTATGCCAGAGATAATGTTTGGTCGAACCAGCTGGATCTGGCCTACGAGAAATATCGTCGTAAACGACTAGTAAATCCAGCGGTTAGACTCGCCAAGTACGGGATTCCGGATTTCAACAGGGAGCAATATCATGGACCCCTTCGAGATCAGGATTAAGAGGGATTGGGGTATTTGCGTGTTTGTGGGGTGGGCCCTGGTGCCGTGCGGGGTCGGACTGCTTGTGGGCATCGAGTTCCTGGTCGCGGAAGAAGACGACACCTCTTTCTGCGAGGAGGAGAGCTCTGGGAACAGAAAGCGCCGTAGAGGCGATGCTTACAAGTCAGAAAATGAAGGATCGGTGGGAAATTGCCACGTACCCTGTACTTTACGAATTCGTGCCCCACGTCCTTGTCACCTGCATCTAGGAGTAGAAAACAATGATTGTTCCTGTATTTATGGACTCTGGGGCCATTGCGATAGGGGAAGAGGAAGCAGAGTCTTGAGGGTGGAGCGCGTTGGATCTTTATATTGCTGGTGCTCATTGAATCGGAGGAGAAAAAGGGAGATTGTCTTCCTCCTGGAATTTAAGACACATAAGAGCGGCACTAATGTAGTCCCAGGGGAGGGAGGGAAACACCATCGCCATGACAATCTGTGTTCCAGCCCCGCACCGAATGACAAGTACCCGCATACCCAACCGGTATCCTCGAAATCCGATGAAGACGATGCCTAGGATTGCCAGGTTCGGTGCACAGCAAACATAATGCTGGGATCCAGGGCTGGTGTTCAAGCTTCAAGCATCGTACAATGGTCAGACAACCTCTTTGAGTGAGCTCTCTGGTCAAGTGGCGAGGACGGAGGCGGCTGGAGGCGGTGGACGGCTGGCGGCGTTGATCGGCTTCCACGTGGTGACTCCTGCTCTCCGGGTGCGCGTCCCTTGATTGAGAGAGACATTTCTGGCTAATTTCTCTCCCCTCACCATTCACCACCACGACAGCACCTCCGCAATAGCCCACTCGCGCGAGCAATGGCGGCTTCGTTCGCTGCATATGCGTCGCAGTTCCTCACCAGACAGCAACCCGACAGTCTGTCGTCCTCTCAGCCAATGTTCTTCTCCTTCAATTCCGAAAATGAATCCAGGCATGTAAACAACCGCGACCACGACCTCGATGACCTCGGCGATCCCCATCTGCGGGAAAGTAGGGCCTCTACGACCAGGCCAGGTCCGATAGTCGACGACGACGACGACCCATATCTGCGTTTGGATGAGGAGGATCCTATGTCCAGGAACAACGCACAGTCGATACCTCTCGTCGCTTCTGGCAGTGACTTTGGACCAGAGTCGAGTAAGGGGTGGTTGGCTCACCATGCCTCTCCGCTGCGCAACTACCCCTCCGACTCATCCTCACCTAGGTCTTCAACCTCAAGCGATGACGGCTCACCACCAGACGACATCTTATCCCACCAGCCCAGGTATCAACACCAACAACAGCCCCAGCGACCTTCGATTCCACCACCATCACGGGTTTCGTTATCGTTGACCGAGTCATTACTTCCTCGAGACGGAAACACCCGCCCCCGGGATGTATTTTCATTACCCGATCCAAGGCATGTTTCAAGAGCGCGGCGGAAGTATAATGATTCCATCTGGACCGTGATTTGGTGTTCAAGTCTCACCTTCTGTCTACTTTTCTCCATAATCATCCTCTTCCTAACACGCAAGCCGTCCAGCCCCTACAAGATCAACCTCCCCTATACTACTTTCCTCCACACCGTCCCCCTCCTATGCATCCTCATCATCGTCAGCGCCGTAGTGTCCTACCTGCATATTTTCCTCTTACAGATCTTCATCAAGCCTGTCATGATTGTCACATCCTTCTTCATCCCCGTGACGTTATTCATCTCCGCAATTTGGGCGTTCATCGGTAGTTTCATGTGGGATGCGGACACGGAGCCGACATGGGGAGAGACAGTTGGACTGAGACTTTTCGCGATCATTCCCCTCCTCCTCGCTCTCTTTACTGCCCGACGATTAGTGGACTTACCGAGGGATATCCATACCGCTTCCTCGTTGCTCACTCTCGCTACTCGATTATTGCAAAATAACCCGTTCTTATTGGGCCTCTCTCCACTGGTTCTCCTCGCCAGCCTGATCGTCTCGATACCTTTCTTCACTTTGACCTTCCGGTTACTCCTCATCGGATACCCTATCCATCCGCGCGGAAACCCATCGGCATGGGAATGGCATGTTAGAGGATGGGCAAATTGGCTGATCGCGTTAGTTGTTACGGTTTGGATATGGAGTTGGTGTGTTGGGAGGGGTGTGTTGAGGGTTACGTGTGCAGCAGTGGTTGGTGCGTGGTATTTCGGCGAGTGAGTACCGCATATAGTCATCATATCACCGATTCCTGATAAGATTTATAGCCCTACCCTACCTCCACCACCACCTACTTCGACTCACACAATCCACGCCGCCATCATGAGGGCAACTCAGCCCTCATTCGGCTCTATCGTCCTCGCTGGTCTCATTCTCACTGGAGTCCGGATGCTGGCCCTTTTGACGATCGCTCTTCGAAGGTTCCCTGCGTATCTGCCGCTCCCCGCCAGACCCTTCCTTCAACCTCTGGTCCTTGTTTCTGCTTTTGCAGTCGGCTACCTTGAGAATGCCACGAGCTCACTGAGCACGTATGCGTTGGCTTATTTAGGCTTGACCGGAGATCCGTTTTTCCCGAGCGCGAGGAGGGCGGCCGCTTTGACCACTGCAGTGAATGCATCTGTGGCCAAGTATAGGAGAAAGTTCAAGAATGATCGTATGTCTGGCATTTTGAGTATCTTTATCGTGCTGATGTGTTTCACAGCTCCATTCACTATGCTGGCCTATGCACCACTGACGCTAACATTGCCGTTTGCATTGACAACGTACTTGTTTGTGGCTCATACCCTTGGAGTTCCTGAGTACGCATTGTCGGCTGCGATCCTCGGTGGAGGTGTTACTGCGCTCGTGGGGTTGTTCTGCGTGGGGTTGGTTGATGATACAGTGGATGCCTTATATATTTGTTATTGTGTGGATCAGCAAGCCGGGCAGAAGCGGCGACCTGAGGTCTTCAATGTGGTACGTTTGATCTTTACTGGTCATTCGGCTGGGTCCTGATTATGTTCGTAGTTCGAGTATGAGACGAAGAAGCCCCAGCAGCAACCGTCTCGCCCTGTCCCCGGCCCTTCCGGTTTACAGCAGACTCGACCTCAAGTTTCCCCTTCCCAACTTCCAGCGGCCGGTAGGATTTCCTCGGTAACTCCTGGCGCAGCGGGTGCGGCGCCGGTGAGGCAACATCGGTTGCAACCACCGATTGATACAGAACAAGGACGTGCACCCACGCCGGACCCTTTCGCTAACTCTCCGTTTGATGAAGAGGATGACGCTGAAATCGGGCTTGGTGGGCCATTACGACCCCAAGTTAAGCCTCCGGTATCCCCACCTCCTCTCCCTTCGAGTCGATTGATCGTGTCCTCGACGAAGTCTAAGACGAGTGTGCAGAGAGGATACGACTTGAATGACGACAACGCTAGTTCGCAGTTGCCCCAAGGAATGAGCATGAACAGGTCTATGGACAGGTCGAGCCTTGGGATGGGCCAGTCTGATGTGAGAGGATCAAGGAGAGACGACGATATCGAGGAGAGTCAGCTGTTCCCTGGTTCGGACCTCTTTTAGGTTCTTTGACTCTTATTGAAATCGTGGGTTTCGAAAGTCCATTCTATCTATCACAGTAGCTCTCTCTCTGGTTTGCGTACATGTCTTGCGTGTTTTCTTGCTCTGTTTTTACTATTCCTCCGTATCTCCTCTCCCAGAATCCATGGGCGGGTATGTTGGGTCAAAGTTCACGTCACCCAGTTCTCGATAGTCTCATGTATCGTCTTTACAATGTTTTCCTTCTTGTCCTTACATAGTTTACTATAATGTGATGTCCTCGTCGCCCGGCCTCTCCCGGAGTTATGCGGAGTGGATCGCTTTTTGCGGCTTTCGATCTTCCTCTTACCATCTGCCATGGTGCTAGCTCGTCTCGAGACGTGGATTCTTATTCCCTCTCGAAAGGAGACCACCTTTCACGAACTTGGTCCCCTGGCTCCTCTCGACATTGATCAACAAAGAAAGAAACAGTATACCCCCAGTCTGGACCCATGAAAAGCCATCTCTGAGTCTAAACATCTTGTTCTCATTGAAGGTTCGATGTGTTGCAGTTACCCAGCACGGCCCCACCCCAGGAATGACGCAAAAATTATCCCCTGGTCCCCAGACGTTGTATGTGGACTACTGTAGCAGTATCGGAACTAAGGTTGACGCGCCGTTCGGATTCATGACATGACCACCTGGTTCTGTCCCAAGACATTCGGGGTATCACCCCCGTCCTTCGTTTTGCTAATATCATTGAGTCGTTCCTCGTTATCTCAATGCATCATTCTACGTATCTATCTTTTATGCTTCTGCCTATGCCCCCCACGATTGTTACGGCTGATCCTTTTGCCTCCCCTCTCTGTCTTGGTATTCCGGGTCTCCCCGTTTATCTGGGAACTCCCCAAAGAAGTCCCCGACCTCGGTATCATTGTGAAGGTGCTATTATTCCTCTCTACGTCCTTTTCCCGGTTATAAAACTGTCCACTGGATACTCCCGATCTGCAATCGGATAACTCGCCCTCTTGATCGCTCTCTCAATCTCTCGAATCCTCGCCACGTACAACTTCAATCAAGTCGTTATCGTACCCCACTCTTTTGGCACCGTCATCGCTTCTTATATGCTACAACACTCACCACTCTCGCAAAAAGTCACCGCTACTCTCCTCGTCGACCCGATCACGTTCCTTCCTACGGTCGCGTACAATTTCCTTTAAAAACCCCCAAACGCGCCAATTAATGGCGACTGTGGTATTTCGCAAGCCGTGATCCGGATATCGCGCGGACGTTAGGGAGGCACTTCTTCTGGGACGAGTGCATAATGTGGAAAGAGGATTTGGACGGGGAAAGAACGGCCGCAGTAGTCTTGTCTAAGGAAGATCAAATTGTCGATACGAAGGAGGAAGGCCGATGTTGGAGATCGTCAAAAAGTTTACGATGAATATCTCTGTTTGAAGTGCCTCGAACGGGCCCGCTGGCGCCTTACAACTACGCACGAAACTTGAAGCTTAAAGTATATA
>Ga0307512_10004557_pt1 | contig 15128 bp, 13 predicted proteins | sample 14_EM_MG_FD_200267 | JGI IMG/M metagenome (GOLD analysis project Ga0307512, IMG submission 200267) | Populus trichocarpa ectomycorrhiza microbial communities from riparian zone in the Pacific Northwest, United States - 14_EM | ecosystem: Host-associated > Plants > Roots > Unclassified | place... | reverse complement strand
GGGCCCGTGGACGCCGGCCGGCCGACGGACCCGGACCCGGACCGGGCAGGACACCCCACCGCGACCGAACGCGACGGCGCCCTGGCCCTGGCCGTGGGGGTGGCGGCGAACCGGTGCTTCGAGACGGGTCGGCCGGTGGCCGTGCGGGACCTGATACCGGGGTTGTGGAACTGACGAACCGCGCTCGCCCATGAGGGCGACGTGCGGACGGCCGAGGCCCTGGAGCGGGCGCACTACGGGCGCAGCGGGATCTACGACGTGACCGTGCGGCGGGGCGAGGAGGTCGTCGCCGAGTTCCGCGGCCGCACCCTGCGGACGGCTGCGGGCTGAGCGCCGGTCAGGCCCAGGCGCGGTAGGGCTCGTCGGTCAGCTGGAAGACCGGCTCGCCGCGGACCGGGTCCTTGGCCGTCGACAGCCGGACCCGGTCACCGCTGTGGATGCCCATCAGCGGGCCCATGACCCGGCCGCGCACGACGAACCCCTCGGCCATTTCCACGAGCGAAACATTGCGCGCGGCCGGGGTGTTGCGGTGCACGATCGTCGCGTGGCGGACCGTGCCCGTGCCTGCGCTGCGCTCCGTCCGCAGGTCGCCGCCCTGGCACACCGGACACAGCAACCGCTGGTACATGGCGGTGCCGCACCAGGCGCAGCGCTGGAAGAGGATGGTGTCCGCATGCGGCGTCGCGGGATCGACTGCGCCTGACGCGGGATCGAGTACGCCTGCCGCGGAACCGGCTGCCTGACGAGCAACGTTTCCTGAGTGGTGGTACACGCTGGTCAACTCCCTGCGCTCGGCCGGAATCCCACGTGCGCGGGTTGACCGTGCACGCACGTGCGCGGCTCACCGTGCCACCGTGCACACCGCCAATGTATGGCACTGAGTGCCAAGCGTAAAGGCACTCCGTACCCTCAATTTTGGCGATCGAGTTCCGGCGGGACGTGACAGGGCGGCCGGATCCGCGGCGTGCCGGTCAGTTCCGTCCGAGCGCGGACTCGATCTCCTGGACGACCCGCCACAGGGGTGCGTTGCGCCGGGAGACGACGACCACCACGTCCTCGGGCTCCTCGCCGTCCCGGTGCGCGGGAGGCGTACCGAAGGCGGCCTGGACGTACCCCAGCGCATGGTCCACCGCGGCGTCGGAGTCGCCCTTCCCGTCCGAACGCAGCCAGGACCGCAGCGCGTTGTTGTGCGCCGCCACAACCGCGGCCGCGATCACGTCGGCCTGCAGGGTCCCGTCGCGCCGTCCGGCGAAACGCGTGCGCAGGTACTCCGCGAGGGCGCGCTCGTAGCGCCACACCACGGACAGCTCGTACGCCCGCAGCCCCGTCACCTTCTTGGTGAGCCGGTAGCGCTGCACCGAGAAGGTCGGGTTCTCGGCGTACATCCGCAGGACGAGCCGGGCCGCGTCACAGACCCGCTGCACGGGCTCGTCCGCCTCGCCGCTCCCGGCGAGGAAGGCTGTCATGTCGGCCAGGCACCGCTCGTGGTCGGGGAAGACCACGTCCTCCTTGGAAGGGAAGTAGCGGAAGAACGAGCGCCGCCCGACGCCGGCGAGCGCCACGATGTCGTCGACCGTCGTCTGCTCGTAGCCCCGCTCCAGGAACAGCTGGAACGCCGCCGCCACCAGGGCGTCCCGCATCGGTGGCTTCACTGCCGCCGCCTCGCTCTTCATGCACGGAACGTAGCATCGGGACGGCGCCGATGGCACTCGGTGCAGCTCGGACAGGGAACTCGGTGCTCTCGCCGTCCCGCCCTCGGCAGGCGGCTGCCCTCGAACGGTCGGCGCGGTTCAGGTGATCCGCACGCTGAACTTCCGGGGCGGCGGCCGCGTATCACTCCCCGGGGAACGGCTCAGGCCCCTGCCAGGGGACGGAAGGAGAGCACTGTGCCCACACCGCCCGCATCCGGTTCGCCGGACGACCGCCCGCCTCTGGAACCGATCCACGTCCTGCGCCCGCGCCGCACCGACGCCCTGGCGGAGCTGTTCCGGGAGATGGAACAGGGGCGCCACGATCTCGAGGCCGTTGCCGTGCCGGACCCGCGGTCCTGGGACGAGGGCGAGACGCAGGAACTGCCGCCCTTGCGCACCGGCCACGGCAACTCACCGCGCGGTGGCGGCCGGTTCGGGTTCGGGCCCGGACTGCGCCGGGCCGCCGTCACGGTCGGTGTCTCCGCGGCCGCCCTCGTCGGCTTCGGCTGCGCCCTCCTGCTGCCCGGCAGGAACGACGACGCCGCCGCACAGGAGCCCCGCCCCACCGCGTCCGCCGAGCCGACCGCGACCGCCTCCGCCCCCTCGGACCCCGACGGCGCCGGCACCCTCCGCGAGGGCGACAGCGGCCCCGCGGTGACCGACCTGCAGGAACGCCTGCTGGACATCCCGGACATCTACCAGAACGGCTCCACGAGCGGCACCTACGACGCCACCCTGGAAGCGGCGGTGGCCCGCTTCCAGCTCTGGTACGGCATCAGGGGCGACGAGACCGGCGTCTACGGAAACGACACCCGGCTCGCGCTGGAGTCCCGGACGGCCTCCGGCACCGGCTGAGGCGGAGGGGCGCAGGCGCTCGAACAGCGGGCAAGGGGTGCGGAAAGTCCCCGTGGTCGGTGCTCTGTCACACCTCACCATGGGCACGGGGCCGACGCACATGGCGTCCCGCCCGCCCGACGTGAAGGCCACGCCCATGAACGGCTCCCGCATCCCGGGCCTGGTCCTGCCCGTCGTGTTCCTGCCGGCCCTGGTCGTGGGCGTGCTCTGGTACTGGCGGCATCGCGGCGACGAGTGAACGGCTGCCGGCCATCGGCCCGTGCCGGCCATCGGCCCGCACCGCCGTCTACTCCGGATCCACCGGGGCCCTGAGGTCGAGCACACAGACGTCGTCCCGACGCTCGCCCTCCAGCATCGCGGCGAGCAACGGCCCCAGGGACAGGGAGCCGGGCGCGTCGGTGTGGTGGTGGCTCAGGACGGCCTCGGAGAGCCGCTTCAGGCCGCGGTCGATGCCCTCCGCCGGGCGCTCGACGAGGCCGTCGGTGTAGAGGATGACGCGGTCGCCCGGTTCGAGACGGCACTCCGCCTCCGCGAAGGCCGGCTTCGCACTCGCCCCGAGCAGCATGCCGCGGGGGCGGTCGAGATAGCGCACCTGGCCGCCGCGCAGCAGCAACGGCGGGGGATGACCGGCCTGAGCCCAGACCAGGCGCCGCTCGGCGGGGTTGTAGCGGGCCAGGACCAGGGTCGCGGTGCCGTGGGAGTCGCGGGAGTGCAGGAGCAGCGTGTTGAGCCGGGCGAGCGCACCCGTGAGTGAGGACCCGGTGATGACCATGCCCTTCGCGGTGAAGCGGAGCTGGGCCATCGTGGCGACCGCGTCGATGCCGTGTCCGGCGACGTCGCCGACCACGAAGAGGGCGTCCCCGTCGGGCAGTTCGATGGCGCTGAACCAGTCACCGCCGACGTGGATGCCCGACTGGGCGGGCAGATAGGCCACTTCGACGCGCAGCCCGGCCATGCGCACGGGTCTGGTGGGCAGGGGGAGCAGGGCGTGCTGCAGCCGGCCGGCCAGAGTCCGCTCGGCGCGCAGCACGTCGTGCTGGGTGAGCATGGCCCGTTCGCTCTCGACAAGGGCCAGCTCCGCGCTGCGCTGCGCGGTGAGGTCCTGCACGACGCCGTGCACCTCGACGGGCGTTCCGGCGGAGTCCGGCACCGCCTCGGCGACGGCCCGCAGATGCCGTAGCCCGCCCGCCGTCCTGATGCGGAACGGGACGTCGAACGTCCGCCCCTCGCCCAGGAGTTCCCCGATGGCGCGGGCCAGCGCGGGGACGTCCTCGGGCAGCGCGAGCTCCGGGAGCCCGGTGAGTCCGACGGGCCCGCACTCGGGGTTCCGGTCGAAGAGGGCGAACACCTGGGACGACCAGGTGACCTCGTGCGTGATCAGATTCCAGCTCGCCCAGCCCAGGCTGCCCAGCCGCTGGACGTCCGCGAGGCGCTGTTCCTGCCGGTCCGAGGAGCCCTGCCGCACCCAGGTGACGACCAGCCCCTCGCCCAGTTGCGCCGCCCGTACCGTGTACGTGGACAGCTCGGCGACACCGGCCACGACCTCCTGGTGCCCGAACGGCTCGCTCACATACGGCTTCCCGGTGGAGAGCGCGCCCCGGAGGCCCTGCCACAGGGGCTTGCCCGCCAGCGCCGGACAGCACTCCCGGAACCGCCGGCCGATCAGTTCCCGCCCGGCGCGGCCGACGACGTCGACGGCCTGAGTGGTCGCGGCGTCGATGCGGTAGTCCTCGATCTCTCCCGACGCGGAGGGCAGCGGCGTCAGCAGCATCGCCGCGCCGGGCAGCGCGTCGAACACGGTTTGTACGGCGTCCGCGGAGGCGTCGGCGGTGTCCTGGCGGCGGGATTCGAACGCACGCAGCCGGCCGGCGCAGAGCCGTGCCACCTCGAGCAGGCGCTGCCGGGCGCCGGTGGTGAAGGGCCCGACGCGGGCGCGCAGGACCCCGATGCACACGCCCTGCGAATCGCCGGTGGGCACGGGCAGCCAGGCGCGGGAGAGCCAGCGCTCGGGCGGATCCCCGATCACCAGATACCGTTTCTGGTCCGCCGCCACGTCCTCCAGCCAGCGCGGTTCGCCGGCCCGCAGCGCGTCCAGAGCGGCGACCCCGCTCAGCGGCGGAACCCGGTGCCACTGGGCGGCCAGGGTGTCGTCGATACCGGCATGCCCGACCAGTTCGAGACCTCCGGCGGGCAGCTGTGAATAGATCATGACCGCGTCGGCGTCCACTTCCGGCGCGAGATGCTCCAGCAGGCACCGGGCGAGATCCTGCGGCGTGGCGACGTGGACGAGTTCCCTGCCGAGCGGGCCGAGGACTGCCGAACACTCGTCCACGGCGCCCGGGTGGCGTGCGGTCGGGGCGGCGGATTCGCGGGAGACGGCGGGTTCCGGCACCGTGGCCGTACCGGCCGGTGCCGGTATGAGGGTGCCGAGGGTGATCCAGCACTCCTCCAGCAGCGAGCGGTTCCCGGCCTCGGCGCGCCGCTGCAGTTCCTCCTCCGCGGCGTCCGGGGAGCAGCTCGTCAGCGCCATGACGGCGCCCTTGGCCTGCTCCACCACGGCCGACTTCGCGGCCAGGTCGCGCAGCCGGTCCATCTCGGCGCGCTGTCTGGCGACCACCTTGGCCAGCGCAATGGTGTCCGGCGCGGGGCGGGACTGCGCCGGCGTTGCGGGCTCGCTCGTCACGGGTCGAGCATCGCACATCAGGTGTGTTCCGTTTGTGGCCCTGCGGCTCCGGCTTCACTCGAAAAGGGACGGCCGCCGGGCAGGCCGGTCCGGGTGTCCGTGGGGCCGGTCCGGGTGCCCGCAGGGGCGCCGTCAGCGCCCGGAGCCGACCAGGGCCTGCGTGACCGCCCGGACGCTGCGCGCGATGTGCTGGAGCTGCAGCATCTCTGCCGCGTACAGCTTGATCGTGTGCTCGATGACCGATTCGGGCAGACCGAGCGCCGGCAGGTCCGCGCGTGCGGTCTGCAGGGCGGTGCGCGCGACCCGGATCTCCTGCTGGACCTGTAGCTGCGCATGGCGGGCCAGGAGCACGGGGTGGCGGATCAGGGCCGGGTAGCTGGCGTAGCGCGCCGGCACCAGCTCGCGCAGCCACTTGGCCGCCGAGCGCTCCCAGTCGTATGAGCCGGGCGTCTTGACCTGGCACGGCCAGTCCTGGCTGATGCGCGTGGTCGTCAGTTGCATGGTCGTCGCTTCCGGTGTGCGGCGTCGGGAGGGTGGTCCGACGAGGGCGGGCGGCCCCGGTCTAGGGGATGACCGGGGCCGCCATGGGCGCTCGCACGGAAACGAGGCCCGACCGGACACCCTGGGCGCCGACGCGGGTAGGAGACGGCGGCTTCGGGTGTCCGGGGTGACGCGTGAGCAGTATTTATATATGCCGTCCGGTTTGCAAGACGCATGAAAACATTCATGCGCGATATGTTGCGAAAGATCCCTTTGTAGCGCCGCATGGCCGGAGTGGGAGGTGTTGTCCCGCGGGCGAGGTCAGTCGCGCAGGAAGAACTGGTGCTGGTCGGAGAGCTGCTCGTACTCCTCGAGCCGCCCCTGGGTGCGCTCGGGGTCCGCGTCCGTCATGGCCTGCAGCAGCGCGGCGGCGATCACACCGGGCGCCGCGTAGGAGTCGAAGACCAGACGGGAGCCGGTGCCGGTGGCGAAGACGACGTCCGCCTCGTCGGCCACCGGCCCGAGCGCCAGGTCCGTGACCAGGGCGACCTTCAGCCCGGCGGTGCGCGCGACCCGTACGGCCGTGAGGGTCTCGTGGGCGTGCCGGGGCATCGAGAACGCCAGTAGCCAGATGCCGCCCGCCTCGCGCGACTGCAACAGCGCGTCGTAGGCGACGCTGCCGCCCCGCGTCACCAGCCGTACGTCCGGGTGGATACGGCGTGCGGCGTACGCGAAGTACTCGGCGAGCGAGCCCGAGATGCGCAGCCCGAGGACGGTCAGGGGAGTGGACGCCGCCAGCTTGCGGCCGATCTCGATCAGCTGGTCGGGATCGGCGAAGTCGCGCCGCAGGTTCTCCAGGTTCTCGATCTCGGCGTCGACCGCCGCCTGCAGTTCGTTGCTGCCGTTCTCCTCGGTCGCGCCGGGGCCGCCGGCCAGCGTGCGGAGGGCGATCGACTGGAGCTTCTCGCGCAGCGCGGGGTAGCCGCTGAAGCCGACCGCCGCGGCGAACCGCGTCACCGAGGGCTGGCTCACGCCGACGCGATCGGCGAGATCGGTGATCGAAAGGAACGCCGCCTCGGTGATGTGCTCGATCAGGTACTGGGCGATGCGCCGCTGGCCGGGGGAGAGCCGGGGCCGGTCGAAGAGCGTCCTGAGCTGGGAGGCCGGGGCGGCCTCGGCCTCCGGAGCGGTCTTGCCCGAGGTGATCGCGGACGCCTGTGCGCGTGCCTGCTGCGGCGATGACACCGGTGCGCCTCCTCTGTCTCCCACAGTGCTTCAACATAGCCCACACACCGTCGTGACCAGGGCTTGTACGGCAGTCTCCGGCACCGTCGGACGGACACTCAGGTTGCTTCCCGGGGGCTTGCGTCACCGCCGGTAGATCGTGATCGAATGCCCGACCTCGTCGATCGGACGACTGCTGTCGATCAGCACGGCCAGCCGCCCCTGCGCCTTGGCCACCGCCGAGTCCGACACGACCAGCAGACCGTGCACCTGACGCGGTGGCACATTGCGCGGGTCGGACGCGTCGATGCCGTAGTACGAGGGCACGCCACTGCCCTTGTACACCAGCCAGAGCCGCTCGCCCCGGTACCGCTCGTGCAGCCGGTCGGCGAGCCGGCCCAGGTCCTGGCCCCAGTCCACGTTGGAGTCGTGCAGCCGCAGATGGGTCCTGGCCGGACCGCCGAACGCCTCGTTGGAGTACGGCAGATAGTAGGGGTACGTCAGCAGCGAGCTGACCGCGACGAAAAGCACCAGGGCCGCTGTCACGAGGGGTGCCCACCGCCGTCGCACGGCGAGCACACAACCCGCGGCGACCGCCAGGAACATCGGCAGGAAGACGACGTACCGGGTCCCGAAGTCCCGTGACCCGGTCATGGCGGCGGCCAGCAGCACACCGGCGGGCAGGAGCAGATACGGCGCCGCGGGCCGCAGCCGGCGCACCGCCACCACCGCGACGGCACCGGCGGCCCACAGGGCGAGCATCCCGAGCGGCGTCTTCACCAGCAGCGCCGCCGGCAGGTAGTACCACCGGGACCCGGTGTACAGATGCCCGAAGAGGAAGCCCTGCCACGGGTAGTTCTCCAGCCCGAACTGGATGCGCATCCCGTCCCGGTACGCCTCCGGGAACGGCAGCAGTCGCACGAGCAGTCCCTTCAGCCCGTGCACCGCGGGCACCTGCTGCCCGGGCGCCCACCGCAGCCGCGGATCGACCACCAGATACGACACCCATACGACGGCGACGGCTGCCGCTGCGACGACGAGCGCCGCCGTGGCAGCCCGCACCAGGGTCCTGCGCCGGTCCTCGGAACCTGCCCGCCACACCGACCAGGCGGCCAGCGCCGCCAGCACCGGAACCACCGGGAGCACGCTCATCTTCGTGGCCAGCGCGGCCCCGAGGGCGAGACCGCCCAGCGGCACGTACAGCCGGGGCCGCCGGCGTGCCCGCCACAGCAGCCAGGCCGACGTCAGCACGAAGCCGGCCGCCGGCACGTCCAGGGCGGCCAGCGAGCCGTGCGCGATGACGTCGGGGGAGAAGGCGTACAGGGCCAGGGCCGTCAACCCGGCCGCGGCGCCCGCCAGTTCACGCGCGAAGGCGAACACCACGAGCCCGAACAGCAGGGTCAGCACGATCATCGGAAGGCGGGCCCAGAACATCAGCCGCCACGGGTCGTTGCCGGACTCGTACAGCACATGCCGGCCGAACCGGCTCTGATCGCCCTGGTACGCCGTGTCGACATGCGGATCGGCGATCGCCACCCCCGCCGCGATGACCAGTTTGCCGAGCGGCGGATGCTCGGGGTTGAGACGCACGCGGTGCTCGTGCAGATAGTCGGCGGCCGTGGCGACGTAGATGGGCTCGTCGATCGTCGGGGTCTGCTGCACCGCGGTGGTGACCATCGCCGCGGCCATCTGGCCGAGCAGCACGACCACCAGGAGCGGCACCAGCCACCGCCTGCCCGGCCGGGGCGACGCCCCGGGGGCCGCGGACCGCGGCGGGGGCTGCTCCTCGTCGTCGCGTGTGCCCGGCTCGAGGACCGAGTGCTGTTCCTGCGCCATCATCCGCCCCGTGGTGACACCGACCGCGAGGGGACGGGAGCGATCCGGACCCATCCCATGGGCCCTACTCTCGCATCAGCTCCCGCCCCCGGGCGTCACCGCTTCAGGAGTCGTACCGACAGGCCTTCCGTCGTATAGACGGGTACGGCCCGCAGCCGGTCGGAGTTCAGCTCGACGCGGTCGAACCGGCCGCGCAGCTGCGGAGCCGTCAGGACGCGCACCGTGCTGCCCGCGGCCGGCGGCCGGCGGGCGTCGAGCTGCAGCGACAGCACGCTGCCCATGCCCAGCAGGGCCCGCCGCGCCACATCCAGGGCGGGTTCGTGGCCCGAGCGGAGCGTCAGTTCCAGCGCGGAGGACTCCTGGGAGTACCCGCCGTGCACCTGCACGGGCCGCTGCACCCGCAGTGTTCCGCCGGACACCCGTACATCGCCGTGGCCCAGCGCCTGGGACGAGGCGGCGACCAGCGCGCCGTCCTTCACCACAGTGCCGCCGGCGTACTCGTTGTGGCCCGCCAGGGTGAGCGTGCCACTGCCCTTCTTGGTGAGCCCGCCGTCGCCGTCGATGTCGTTGCGCCAGCTGTCTGCCGCACCGAAGCCGCCCGCGGCCGCGTCCAGCGTCACGGTCACGTCGGACTCGAAGGCGCCGTAACCGTCCGCCGCGGCGAACAGATTGAGCCGGCCCCACTGCTCGAAGCCGTCCAGCAGCACATACCCGGAGGGCAGCGCGGTCGTGCGCAGCACCTCGCGGCGCTGGTCCGCGTCCAGGTACGGCAGCCGCGTCTCCAGCAGCACCTCCGCGCCCTTCGGCACGGTCAGGGGCACGCTGCGGCCGCGGCGGGTCAGCACATACGTCAGGCGCGGCTCGACCGCCCGGGCGTTGGCCTCCCGGTCGGCGTACGGGTCGGTGCCGGTGCCGGCCGAGTGGGCATAGGCGTACAGGGTGTCGGCAGTGGAACCGGTCTGCGCCTCGAAGTAGGCGAGGGCCTGGGCACGGGCCGCGGCCTTGAGACCGGCGTTCGCCGGGTCGGCCAGGGTGGCGGCCGCGAGGGCCGTGGCCATGATGCGGCCGCCGAGGACGTCGACCGTGGAGTGCATGCCGGCCATGATCCGGGTGTGGCCCAGTTCGAGCGCGCGCGTCACCAGCTCCTGGAACCGCTCGGGTACGGCGTACGCGTAGGCCAGGGCCGCCAGGTGGAAGGCGTTGGTGTGGCCGCTGGGGAAACCTCCGTCGTCCGTGGCGGTCGTGCCGCGCTGGCGCAGCAGCTGGGGCGCGACGATCACCTTCGAGTCGTAGACGGGGTAGCCGAGCGCGTCCTGCGCGCCGGTGTCCACGACCTCGCTGTCCTCGTTCATGCGCCACGGACGCGGGTACTGGAACGCGTACTTGGACGGGTTGCCCGAGGCGTACGGGCCGCGCACCGTGTCGACCAGCTCGGCGACCTTGCCCAGTGCCGAGTCGTGCGAACCGGCGCCGAGCGCGGAGCCGGCCGGGGCGTCGGCGGGCACGGCGTCGTTGACGGTGGTGGCCGGGGTGCCGTCGGGAGCACTGGTGATCGACGTGACCGCCAGGGCGCCCGACCTGTACAGGTCGGCCAGCGGACCCAGGCCCGCGATCATCGCGTAGCTCTGGTGCTGGCGGTCGTAAAGGAACGCCTCCTTCGCCTGTACGTCCGTGCGCGCGCCGGTGAGACGGATGCAGTAGCGCATGTTGGCGCGCAGCAGGTCGGGCCGCAGCGGGGTGCCGGTGTTCCAGGCGCCGCCCGTCTTCCACACCTGGGCGAAGCCGCCGAGAACGCGGACGACCGCGTTGGTCTCGGGCGTGGTGTTCGTCGAGACGTTCGTCCTGTAGTCGTCGACGAACGCGGCGGGCGCGGTGGCCGCCTTGGCGTCGGCGGCCGACAGCCACGTCGCGAAGGTGGGCGCCGCCAGCACACCGGCCGTGGCGCCCAGGGAGGTCTTGAGGAAACTCCGGCGGCCGACGGCGAGCCGACCGGTCGACGAGGAGGAGCGGTGCCCGGCTGATGACGGCATGCGTGTGCCTCTCTTGAGTTCTGCGGCCGTACGGCCGGGGGGAAAGATCGTGGAAGCCGAGGTGCTCGGCGGGGCGCGTGCGATGTGCGAATCCGGTGAGTCCCGTGATGCTTTGAGCGAAGATCTACGGCCGGGGCCTGACCCGTCGGCGATGACCCGGCGACCGGGGCGGGTCGGGTGGGTGAACGCGGGCCGGCCGGTTCACAGGATCGAACGGGCCAGCGCCACCGCACCCTCCACCGGCGCCGCGCGCAGCGGCTGCGGGCGTGCTCCCGGTACGGCTGCGGTGAGCGAGGACGCGAAGGCGTCGTACAGCGAGGGCTGGGCGAGAACGGTGCTGCCCGCGACCACCACGTCGTCCACCGCGACCCCGCGCTCGGCGAGCCGCTCCACGAGCGCGGCCAACGACCGGCCGGCCTCGGCGATCACCGTCCGGGCGAGCTGCGAACCCGCCTCGGCGGCCGCGAACACGACCGGTGCATGCCGGCCCCATTGCGCGGAGACGTCGGTGGCGCTCTCCAACGCAGCGCCGAGCGCGGGTACTTCGGAGACGTCGAAGGAAGCGAGGAGACCCAGGGCGAGTGCGTCGGGCTCCTCCCCGCGGTCGTGTGCCGCCCACACGGTCCGCGCTGCCTCGCGCACGAGACCGGCAGCGCCGCCCTCGTCACCGAGCACCGCGCCCCAGCCGCCGACCTGGAGGGAACTGCCGTCCGCGAGCCGGCTCACCGCGACGGATCCGGTGCCGGCGACCAGGCCGACCCCTTTTTCCAGTCCCGCGGCGGGCACGAGCAGTTCGGCGTCGCCGACGACCAGCGCGGGCGCGTCGAAGTGCAGTTGCAGAGCGGTACGGATCTGGGCGCACTGGCGCGGAGTCTCGCAGGCGTGGCCGCCCACGGCGACGGCGGCGGGGCGGGTGCCCGCCGGCAGCGCGTCGGCGGCCAGCGCGGCCAGCCAGCCGGCGGCGGCCACGGGGTCGTGCGGCCGCCAGCCACTGCTCGTCCGTACGTGGTCGGCGACGAGCTCCTTGCCGGCGTAGGCACGCAGATGTGTCTTGGTGCCACCCACGTCGATGCCGACCACGAGGGGCGTGAAGTCCTGCACGGAACCTCTTTCGTCATTGCGCTGAACGACGCCGGTCCGGCAGCGCCCCCAAAAAGGGGCGCGGGGAACTGCGCGATCAACCACGACGGTGCCGCAGACGACCAACGTGTGCGGCACTCCCAGCGGAGCGCTCGGTGGGCGAACCGTGCCTGGAATTAGGAGAGTTGGGGAACTAGGGAAGCCCCGGGACGGGCTTCTGACGGACACGGCAGGCGAGTACCGTGAAGTTCGTTAGGAAGTTAACTAACGAAGTACAGTGCGTCAAGAGGTGTCGCGCACTCGTCTGCTGAGCGGCCCGTGACCTGTGGGAGCAATGTGATACACGACGTGGCGGAAGCCCCCCGCCTGACCGAGAGCGCGAGCGCGGTCTTCGCCGTGCTCGCCGGGGCGGGCAGCGCGACCAGGCCGCAGCTCGCGAGCCTGGCGGGTCTGTCCAAGCCGACCGTGTCCTCCGCCGTCGCGGAGCTGGAGAGCGCCCGGCTCGCCGCCCACTCCGGTACCGCCTCCGGCGGCACGGGCCGTAGCGCGGCCGTCTACCGCCTCGGGCCGGACGCGGGCGCCGTCCTCGCCGTCGACCTCGGACCCGCCCTCACCCGGGTGCGCGGCTGCGCCCTGGACGGCAGCCTGCTCGCCGAGGCCACCGGCACCCGGGAGGAGGCCACCGACGTTGTCCGCGAGGCCCTCGCCACGTTGCCCGCCGGGGCCCCGCTGCGCACCATCGTGGTCGCGGTCGGTGACGTCACCGCCCGGGACCGGGAGGGCACCGGTGTGCGCCCCGCGACCGCCAAGGCGGGTCCCGTCTTCGACGCCGTGGCCGTCGCGCTGCCGCCGGGCGTTCCGGTCCACCTCGAGAACAACGTCAACTGCGCCGCGCTCGCCGAACTGCACGAGGGCGCCGCACGCGGCCGGCACACCTTCGGCTACCTGCGGATCGGCGTGGGTATCGGCCTCGGCATCGTGGTCGGCGGGCAGGTGCTGCGCGGAGCCAACGGTGCCGCCGGGGAGCTGGCCCGGCTGCCCTACCCCTGGGACGACGGCCGCGAGCCGCGCCGCGAGGCCCTGGAGGACTACATCGGCGCCCGCTCGCTGCTGCGGCGGGCGGCTCAGGCCTGGCAGGACGACGACGGGCCGTGCCCCACCACCGCCGAGCGGCTCTTCGCCCTCGCCGGGGAGGGCCGGGGGACGGCGCGCGCCGTGATCGGCCGGCATGCCGCGGATGTCGGCCGTCTCGCTGCGGCCGTGACCGCCGTACTGGACCCGGGACTGATCGTGCTGGGCGGCAGTACCGGCGCGGATCCGCAGGTCCTGCCCGGTGTGCGGGCCGAACTCGCACGGCTGAGCTGGCCCACCGAAGTGGTCAGCAGCATGGTCGGTGATCTCGGCACGGTCGTGGGCGCCGCCCGGCTCGCGGTCGCCCGGGGAGTCCAAACCGTGACCGAGGCCGCGGGGGCGAAGGATTGACGGCCTCCGACTCGATCTGCCAATGTCCGGACAAGCGCTTTCTAAGTCGGCCGGGACGCCGACTCGGGTTGAGCGTCCCGCCCGTACGCGAAGTACGGCAGCCGCACGAGGGCGTGCTTGTGCGACGACGGCCTTCATGGCCGGGGATCCCACCCGTCAAGGCGATGCGGCCGGGCGAGGCCGCGCCCCCGGAAAGCGAAATTTCCTGCAAAATGCACCCGTGCCGCCTCGGTCGGCGCCGTGCTCCGTCTCGTACGACGAAATGGGATCGAAGATGACCACTGTGGGTGTGCGGCGCTCCCGCCGTCTCGGCCGCGGCGGCATGCGCCGCCTGGTTCCCCTCGCTGCCGTGGCCACGGCAGGTGCCCTACTGCTCTCCGCCTGCGGGTCGGGATCCGGCTCGGGCGGGAACGCCAAGTCTCTGACGTTCTGGATATCCACGGTTCCGGGGCAGGACGCGGGCTGGAAGAAGCTGGTGGCGCAGTACAAGAAGGAAACCGGCGTCAAGGTCAAGCTCGTCAACATCCCCTACGACGGCTATCCGACGAAGCTGCACAACGCCGCTCAGGCGAACTCTCTGCCCGACGTGGCGGACGTGCCGGCGCTGGACCCGATCTGGTCGAACAAGCTGATCGACCTGAGCTCCATCGCCAAGAACAAGAGCAACAAGATCAACGCCAACTTCCTCGCCAAGGACTCGTCCGGGAAGGTGCTGGCCATCCCCTCGGACGTCACCGCGTCCGGCCTGTTCATCAACAAGTCGCTGTTCAAGAAGGCCGGCGTCTCCGTCCCGGCCTCGCCCCAGAAGACCTGGACCTGGACCGACTTCATCAAGGCGGCGAACAAGGTCCGGGAGAAGACCGGCGCCAAGTACTCCCTCACGTTCGACCAGTCGCCGTCCCGGCTCCGCGCCATGGTGTACGAGCTCGGCGGGAAGTACGTCCACGCGGACTCCTCCGGCAAGTTCTCGGTGGACGCGGCGACCAAGAAGGCCGTGAAGTACTTCGTCGGGCTGAACGACGACAAGACCATGCCGAAGTCGGTGTGGACCAGCGGCGCCGACCCGTCGGCCATGTTCCAGAGCGGTGACGTGGTCGCCTACTGGTCCGGCGTGTGGCAGGTTCCCGCCTTCGCGGAGAGCATCAAGAAGTTCGACTGGGCCAGTGTCCCGACTCCCGCCGAGCCGGTGCAGGCCAGCGACGTCAACAGCGGCGGCATGATGGTGGGCTTCAACAACAACGGCGCCGCGGCCACCGCCGCGCAGAAGTTCATGTCCTGGGTGTACGAGCCGAAGCAGTACACCGAGCTGGTCGAGACCTCCGGGTTCCTTCCGGTCGAGAGCGGTCTGAACCCGAAGTACCCCTTCACCTCCGAGGCGGCGCAGGCGGCGTTCAAGCTGTACAACGAGGAGATCCCGCTCTACGCCCCGATCTCGGGTTACTTCAACGGTGCGCAGACGAACTGGGTGCTGAAGGGCAAGAGCCTCACCGAGGACCCGACCAAGACGGAGCTCGGCAAGGCGATCAACGGCCAGCAGTCGGTCGACAAGGCCCTGCAGAACATCGTGGACGGCTACAACCAGGCGGTCGGCGGCGGATCGTAGGCCAGAGGGCCGGGCGGCGGTGTCTCGGCCCCGCCGCCCGGCCACGTGATGCCGGGCTCATGGCGTGAGCCCACAGCAATCCACTCCACCAGCACGGAAGTCAGGAAGATGACAAAAAGCGCCGCGGACGTGTCCGTGAGGCCACCCAGGAGACGCAGCACCTA
>Ga0307512_10004556_pt1 | contig 15134 bp, 8 predicted proteins | sample 14_EM_MG_FD_200267 | JGI IMG/M metagenome (GOLD analysis project Ga0307512, IMG submission 200267) | Populus trichocarpa ectomycorrhiza microbial communities from riparian zone in the Pacific Northwest, United States - 14_EM | ecosystem: Host-associated > Plants > Roots > Unclassified | place... | reverse complement strand
AAAACTATATTTCCATTAAAGCAAGTTTGGGAAACTATGATGGCTTAGCCGGCCTAAAAGAGCATATACAAAATATATGTAGTAACTTGAAGTTGATCATCCATGATCATGACTCAATGTGCAAGATACTCCTTACAACCTTTAAAGGATCTGCGCATGCTTGGTATAACAACTTGGAATCTAACTCTATTGAAGGGTTCAGTGACATATGTGCCAAGCTAGTGGCACACTTTAGCACCAACATACCCGCCAATAAAAACTATATAAGATTGTTTAGTGTTGCTCAATAAGAGGGAAAGTTTACATGTGTATATTTGAGGAGATTCAACAAGGAGATGTTTAAGGTAGAAGAATTGATTGAGCCAGTGGCCTTACAACAAGGAGATGTTCAAGGTAAAAGAATTGATTGAGCCAGTGGCCTTACAAGCCTTAATAAGAGGAGTAAGAGAACATGTCATCTGGAGAAAACTTTATGCCTTACCAGATAGAAGCTTGTCTAGAGTGAAGCAATTCATGGGAAATCACATACGAGTTGAAAAAGCCAGTTTGCTATGACATAGATCTTCTTGTTTTTACAAGGACAACCAACGTGACTGACCTTCCAAGTGAAGTAATCAGGGTATTCTAAGCAAACATCTTAGTGCCATCTACAAGACATGTTTCCTCCTAAGAACCTCCCCCATACCTATATCTCAGATCACCTCAAGATATATAATCCTTGATAAAAATATAAGTTTCTTGAATATAAATAACTTATTTAAATTGACCTTTTATTTTCTCCAGATGATGGCTGAAGGCCCCTCAACACTTATCCTAGGAATGTCCAATTCTCCTAGGAAGGGATATGTCATGACGTGGCCTAGCACTGATTGTGTCGTTTCACTATTTATAATTTTGTTAGGTACTTATTTTTGTGTACTATGAATACTTAAAATTGTGTTAATAACTTCACCTTGAAATGTACTAAATGGTATGATTATATTTCTAGCATTTGATTATTGCATCTTTATTGTTATGTGTATGTGTGTGTTTATATGTGTATATATCCATCACACGTATGTTTTAAGTAAATGGAAAATGGAAAGAATATAAGATGAATTGTGAGAAACAATGTGAAAGAATCAAATGAAGAAACAATTAAATTGGTGGGTAGCTGAAGGCTACTACGTGTATATAATAGAGTTATTTGATATTGTGTTACCTAGGAGGATAAGAAAAGAACTGAGGTAATATATAAGTTATAGGGGGAAAACACTGTTGTAAATTTGGTAAACCAAAGAATCAATAATGGGATGTATTGTTAGACAGATTGCTAAAAAACATTTACCCCATTATACTCAGACATGATGATTAGAAATATAAAAGTTACATGGAAATTTCAAGTCGTTACAGTTGGTATCAAAGCTTATGATAGTGATTCAGTAGACTTTCTAACCATAGTTTTAAGACCTAGCCCGGGTTCCGGGTTTTGACTGGGTCACCGGGTTGGCCGGGTCAATTCTTTTTTTAAGAAAAAAATCAAAACGACGTCGTTTTAGTAAAAAAAAACAAAACAAAAAAAAAAACAAAAGTCAACGGGTTTGCAACCGGGTCTTGCCGGGTTAACCGGGTCGCCGGGTCAACTTGCCGGGTCAGCCAGGTCACACCGGGTTTTTTCTTCCCTCGTTTTTTCTTCAACCAGCCCGGTTCCAACCCCAGGTCGGCCGGGTCTCGAGACGACCCGCCGGGCCGGGCCGGGCCGGGCTTCAAAACTATGTTTCTAACTATAATTGATATGTCAAATTTATATGGTGAATTTATTATGGTATGGACTAGAAATGGAGCATGGCCCCCACCTCTAAATGGTTAATACTCGGAGGTGTTGTGAGTATAACCGATGTTCTTTCTCGTTGAACATAAGTGAATGATTTTTTTTAGTAAATTGGTTAAATTGTATGTAAAAAGAATGGATTAGAAATGAAATTGTTAAAGTGTATAATGCTTCAAATCGTACTTATATAAAAGGGAATGGCTTGGGGCTGATATAAAAGGTTTTGAGTAGATAATGACAAAAGATGACTTGTACTTTAAGATGTAATGATTTCTGTTATGATGTAGAATGAAATGGATAATAAGTAATTGATTTCTTATGAAAAATATGTGGAGATAAATGATCATAAATGATTCAAGTATATAACCCTGAAAACTAGGAGATTAGAAAGCAAATCTATGTTTACCTTCTTAGACAAAGAATTCACTTGAAGGAATAAATGGTTAGCTTAGGAATATAAAAGCAAGGTATGACCTGAATTGTTATTGCACAATGAATTTTAGTGAGAAATAACATGGACAGTAAAGACCAAACCACCTTGAACATCATGATCAATTGATAATTGATAAGAAAATTGGTGCTTCTCATTGGACTTATTCCAATGAAGACCTGAATTTCGAATATCTCACCTCTCTAGAAGATAATAAAAGTGACATCTAAGGATTGAAAAAGAAGAATAAATTTCAACTTTAAGGTTAACACTCAAAACGAAACTAAAAGAGTTCATGATTTGAAGTGATGCAAAAAAAAGGAAAAAAAAACAATTGTGTATGCTTGTAGGAAAGGTGAGAAATATCCGGGTTTGGTTCTAGATAGATATATGAATTCAAATTTCGAGGAAAAAATTTTATAAGGAGGGGAGAATGTAAACCCCCAGTCAAACATAGATAAATCTAGGTTAAATATGGTAGCTATTAATTGAAAAACGATAAATTAGGGAGAAAATCTTATGAATTGAGATGAACATTTCCAGGAGGTTAATTTAAAATTTAGAGAAGCTAAAGTAATAAAATAATATGCGAAATATTAGTTAACGATAAATTGTGAAAACTCCCTAACCAGGTAAAAATAATAATTTGAAGGAGAGAATTTTGTAAATTGGGTGATATTATGTGTAAAATTAAAGGAAATATCAAATAAATCAATGCATGATCATTTACGCGAGAAACATTGAATTTCAGTATAATCCCCACGCACAATCGCATTATTGGGACTAAAAGTGGTAAGAAACTCAGAGAAATATTTTATGATAATTATGAATAGGAATCTCCAAAGAATTAGTCTAAGACTCAAGATGATTTAAGTAAATTATATGGTATGCGAAATTTTCAACTATCCAGATTACAATATTGAACGTATCTTCCAATCTAATCGTTGGATCGGACTGAAATTTTACATGGAATATTAAAACACACTATTTTAACTTAGGTTAACATTTGAGGTCGATCAGAGTTCGGGAAGACCTTGAAAATAAAAACACAGTGTCGGGTCAATGCAATAAACCAAGATTTGGGGGGGGGGATAAGTTGGGGTATAATAGTAATTGATCCATAAAACCTAATGCAACTATGTTTGCTGCTACTGTTCATGTGGAACAGTAGCTAAAAAAAGAGGAAGAGGCTTCTCTCTTGCTTTTCTTCAAAAATCATTTAAGAAATCTTTCCAAATTATGAGATTGAAGCTTGCAAATAGGTTTGTGAGGAGAGAAACACATTTAGGATGAAATTAGAAAGCTTGGTTGGAGGAGAGGAACTTGAGGGACAAGTATGGGTCATAAAAAGGAAGAACAATTGAATAAGAAATTAGTAAGAACTCTTCAATTTGAACTCGAAATTATTGATAAAAGTGTTCTTCATTAGTTTTCCTCGTTGATTTCATAGTTAGTAAATGATAATTAAAAATCCTCTTAATGTTGTGATTCTAGGGTTCTTGAAAATGTGTAGGAAATAAGAGTTTCTTTGAACATGGAGTAATGATAATGGATGTTGTGATGCATGAAAACACTCAGTATGTTTGTCAAATTTATCTTTCATGTAATTAAAATTATGATAGTTTTACTAGTCAACTTCTAGTCAAAATTACAACTTGAAAACAATGTAATTTGGAGTTGGTGTCTTTCTAAAAACATTGTAGGTATAGATGTTATTTTTTAAATGGAACTAGTCTTGACTTATTTGGAGTTTTATAACTCCAGATATGAAAAAAAACACTAAGTAAAGGTCTAGACTGACATATTACTGGACATGTTTTGGGTGCTACTATGTTAGTATAGGTTTTGGGTGTTTTTAAGCCCAATGAAAATGCTAGAAAAGCTACAGGCTGCTACTCTCCAAAGAATCTATAATCACTTAGAAACTTCTAAGTATAGGTTCACCCTATTCAGAGTATCTTTCAGTCTAGATGCATATTTTTTCTCACTTTTTCTAACTTACACTCTTTTTTTATACGAGCAAAACACATCTCTCTACCCGAACTGGGAGTTAATTAAAGTCTTTGCATATTATTTTATCTCAAAGACTAAATGTCTAATGATGAACCAAAGATTTCATTAGTATATCTTTACCAAAAAAACATTGGATCAAGAAAAACTCACGATATAAATTTTTCAAAACACAAACACGCCCCCAGTGAAAGCGCATTGAGTCTGGTGATAGTCAGACCCAACCGTGATTGGGCTTGGTAGTGCTCCAATCCCGGGCGTTGGGTCTGGCGCTGGCCAGAACCAAACATAGATAGGTTTGGCAGCACGCCAAACCCCGAGTGTTGGGGGCTTGGCAGTGCTCCAAGCCTCGGGAATTAGGTTTGGTGCTGGTTAGACCTAGCCACAAATGAGCTTGGCAGTGCACCAAGCCTCAGGCATTGGGTTTGGCACCGGTCGGACCCAGCCAAAAATGGGCTTGATAGGACATTGGGTTTGGCGCTCACAAGACCCAGCCACGATTGGGCTTGGCATTGCCCCAAGCCCCCGACGTTGGGTCTGGTGCTGGCCAGACCAAGCCGTGGTGGGCTTGGCAGTGTGCCTAGCCCAGACACGTTGGGTCTAGCGCTTGTCAGATTCAAGAGATGATTGAGTTTAACACTATCAATTTTATAGATTTATATATAAAATTATAGATGAATTATTTCTCAACAAATAAAATTAATTATACAACTCTATACTCCACCAAAATCATTAGATGTATTAAAGTCTTTCATGACCAATCATTTCTCTATCTTTTAGCTGGATAAAATAAGTGGAATATAAACTCACAATGTAACTCAAAATATCACAAAGATAAAGTTACATTCCAGCCATTTTTCTCCATAAAAGGACATAACTCATGGTCTATAAATACACCATGAGACCTTCAAAATAAATGTTTACAATCTTTATTTTCTACTGCATATGTATTTTTAGAACATCTCTCTCTATAATATTATTGTATTTTATCTATCTAAAAAAATAGGTATTTAAGCATCAGAGAGTCTTACCTCTATTAAAAGAGATCTTTTGCAGGTATTATTCATAAGCCACCTTAACCTATCAAACACCAAGTATAAGCTATCAACCACCTTGGATATGAAGAATGGATGAAACTGCTAGAAGCAATTAATTAACCGAGTATCTAATTTGAAAACCCTATTTCTAAATTACTTGAATTTTTTGAGAGATCATCTCTCACCTAGCATGATTTAATGCTCCTTCAGATGCATATTAACTATGAACTATGAATGATAAATCTCAATATAAATCAATTGAATAGAGAACCGTCGCTGATAAAGTAAGGTAACATATCATGATTTGGCACCTAGAAAAAAAATAAAGCTTTCCGAAGCCAAGTGACATGATAAAAGTATAAACAAGCAACGCAGCAGTAATGACAAAGTATTTAAATCTCAATGAAGCTTGATTTCGTGTTCTAGACCGGACTGCTGATCTTTGAGAGTCCCTTTTGCTTAAGAGCACCTGTGTTACTGGATGCACATTGACCCACCTTGAAGCACTTTCTTATGATCAGAGGACTCTCTGATTTACCCTGATTTGCAATAACCTTGGTTTCAGCAGGCTTCGTCAGCTCAGAATTACAACTTTTCAAAGTCAAGGTTCTTTCATTCTTCCATTTGTTTCTCTTCCCAATTATCCCGTCATTGTCTGCAAGCAAATCCATGTAAAAACTAGCAATCTGCAGTTGAAAAACTAGGTACACCTTGAAAGAAATTCAATAGCGAGAAATATTTCAATTTAGAGGAATGATGTAAACAAGATACCAGGACTAGACAAGACTGCTCGAGGACGCAAAGCTGATTTGGCTCCGAAACTAAGTTTTCTATTCTCTCCAATACGTCTGTTGTCCTTCAATTTTCCTGCAAGTAGTATTCTGTCAGTACTCATGGCAACAATGTTTCTGCATCAAACACCGGCAGAACAGCACCATGTCTTAAATAATGTAAGAGAGAGTGAACCTTTGGATGCAGAAAATGGCTGTGCTTTCAAGTTTCTGACGAAATAAGGCTTTGCAAATCTTGCCATTGAAGGTGAAGAATCACTTTGATTTTCTTCTTCTGCAAGAAGTTCAGGTAGTTTTGAATTAAATTAACTCTGCAAGGCTGCAACCAGCCAACAATATTTCATTTAGTTATACTATCTAGCGACTAGCTAATACCTGAAGCGTGGGAACCACAACCTTCCACAGATGGAGATTCACTTTTAACCCTTAAAGAAGGCGTGGATACATGATCATTTGGGGGGGAGGATTCCTCATCTTCTTCCTGTTTCCTCACCTTGATCTTTGGATACACTTGGAAATCCAAAAACAAAACATTCCACGTTAGGCGAAGCAGAATTTTTCACAAAGTTACGATGAAGAGAACATAATTCCAAGACAATTAAAAGCCTACTTCTTTTGTGTAAATGGATGAACAATATTAGACTGCCCAGTTTCAGTTTTCATCAACGGTAATGGAAATAAAAGAGAAGGCTGGTCACTTTGAGGCTGCGTTTTAAAATACGTCAGAATTGGAGTTCGTGAGAAAAGTAAAGAAAAGTAAACGCCAGCTTGGGAGACATCACACTCACTGTTTGGCCTTTGTTTTTTTTTCAAATTCGAATTCAAATGTGATGTTTTTTCTGAAGTTGCCTCAAGGGTGGGGTTTGATTTGATTTAAAAGCAAGAAGTTGTTCACGAGGACCATGGCTAGACAGCATTAATGCTTGGATGAGCTTGTGAAAAGTGAAATAGAAGCAAAGGGGTACCAGAGGAAATGAAATTAAAGTTCCATTTTTCTGCTTTCTTAACTTATAAACCAAGAAGAGATTCTGCAGCTGACACATTGGCAGTGAAACATGTGACTGAACTTGCTCTTTGAATTATGTTTCCGTTGCTGCGAGGGAACATTATTAATTTCTTTCAAAAATCAGGGTAATAGAAGGGTTTCGCCCCTTGGCATAATATATGTATATATATATATATATATATATATAATTGAAAAGATACTATCTTATTTTTCTAATTTTTCCAAGTTGAAGTATTTAAACCAAAAAGATATTTTATCCCATATTAAAAAAACATAATTTTTTTCTTCTGAACATAGAACATATATACAAGGGCTTCAAATACCACATTGAAAAAATAAAACATTCTTCTAGTATTTATATAGTGAACTTTGAAATGAGTTAGCAATCAATTGAAATATATATAAAAAAAGAGGTTTCTAGATAAGAAAAAAATTGAAAAAAAAGGACTCTACTAGGTCGCCCGAGTTCCGGGTTAACCCAGTGAGTGGGTCCTGCTCGCAGCTCTGGGCCTACCGCTGCTGGGTCCTACTGATAGCAATATCGAGTAGACATGGGTTTCGTCCCTTGGCATAATACACACACACAAACACAAATGACCCGCACTCCGTCGTAGGTTAAATATTTTTATTTTTTATAAAAAAATTATTTATGTAGATTTTTTCAACGTATTTTAATAGTTAAAAAAATATAACAAATCAAAAAATATATTTTCATGACAACCATAGTTATCAAACCCGACTTGGGGTTGACCTAGCCAAGGGGTCGGGTCCTGGGTTACACGGGTTGACTTGGGTCAAACCAGGAAAATTAGAAATTGTTTTTTGAGATTTTAATATTTTATATGAAAAAAATTAAGAAATGATCAATGTGAATATAAGCTATACATGTTGTAAACAATTAAGTTTAAAAGATTACCTCAAAAAGTTTTTTATCCCATATTAGAAAGATACTATTTTATTCTTCTAAGTTAAAGTATTTAAACCAAAAAGGTTTTTTATCCCACATTGAAAAAACATAACCTTTTTTTTTTTTAATGAACATAGAGTATATATACAAGGGCTTCAAATCCCACATTGAAAAAATAAAGCATTCTTCTAGTATTTATATAGTGAACTTTGAAATGAGTTAGTAATCAACTAAAAAATATGAAAAAAGGGGTCTCTAGGTAGGAGAAAAAAAATTGAAAAAAAAAGAAACTCTACCGGGTTTTTGTCGGGTCGCCCGAGTTCCGGGTTAACCCGGCGAGTAGGTCCTGCTGGCAGTTGGGATTGGCAGCAGAGCCCACCGCTGCTGGGTCCTGGTGGTAGCAAGGCCTAACTTTAGTGGGTCCTGCTCATAGCTCTAGACCAACTGCTGCTGGGTCCTGCTCACTGCTCTGGGCCCACCGCTGCTGGGTCCTGCTCACTACTCTTGGCCCACTGTTGCTGAGTCCTAGTGGAGGCAGGGCCAAACTTCAGTGGATCCTGTTTCAGCTTGGCCCAAAGCTGCTGGGGCCTGCTGGGCACCTAAACCCACTATCATTGGGTCTTACGGCAATGCCACACTCAATAAACTTGGGTCTTGGCAAAAAGACCCAATAGCCAGGTATTCATCTGGACCCAACATCATTGGGTCATGCTTGGCAAAAGAACCCAATAGTTGGGTATCCATCTGGGCCCAACATCATGACCTGACAAAAGAACCTAGTAATGTTGGGTCCTGCTAGTAACAAGGCTCAGCATTATTGGGTCATGTTTGACAGAACGACCTAACAACGTTGGCCCAAAATAATATTATATTATAGTATTTATGAATTTTTTAATGGATTTTATTGTTAAAAAATTCTCTTATTTACAAATATATAAAGTAAATTATGTAAATAAAAAATTTATTTAGAACTCCATCAACTTTAATATGACAATATTAGAATTATAATTTTTCTGAATACTTTTATTTTGAAAAAAAAAATTCATGTGGAAAAAAAATAAAAATCTTAATTTGAAGTAAAGAAAAAAATAATTTTTTTTTAAAAAGCATTTTTAAAAGGCAAAAACAAACATGCTTTAATAAGAAAATTCAACCCAACCTCAAATGAAAAAAAATATCACCACCTAATTTTTGTATAATATAAAAAAACTTTCATCTACTTATATGCTTTATACCGTATGAAAAAGAAAAAAAATTAAAGTCTTGGGTCCTGCTGGGGGCAGGATCCAACTCTAATAGGTCCAGCAAGACTCAACACCATTGGGTCCTGATGTAAGCAGGACTCAACACTATTGGGTCTTGCTGCAACGACCCAGCAACCCTTTAGACCCCAAACGCACTGTTCTGCAGACCTACTTGCCTGGGTCTGCAGCCTGGGGCACAACTCCACCGCTCTGCAGCCTTTGGAACTCTCTATGGTAGGGCATGGCAACCTAGCGCCAGGTGTCTTCAGCTTGGGGCTTGTAGCCTTACCTTATCCCACCAAAATTTACATTGATCATTTTTTCCCAAACCATTCCTTTAATGTCAAATACATTCCAATAAAAAGACAACACCACCCTCCCCCTATAGTCTTTGCACCTCTCTGTGGCAGGGCATGCCAGCATAGCGTCAGGTGTCTGCAGCCCCACCTTGCCCCACCAAAATTTGCACTGATCATTTTCTCCCAAACCATTCATTTAATGCCAAATGCATCCCAATTAAAAAAACAACCCCACGCTCTCCCTACAGTCTTTGCACCTCTCTATGGAAAGGGCAGCTCTGTCATTACACTGCTCTAATCCACAATGCCATGAATCTTGATGAACATGACTTTTAACACTGTTCCAATCCACAGTGCAATGAGTCTTGATGAACAAGACTTTTGTCACATGATTTAGCATTATATATATATATATAAGACAAAAGTGAAATTCTTCATGTTGTTTACGGTCACCCATGAGCCAACTTTGAGCCTAATTTTTCATCTTTTTATTACTTGAGAAAATAATCTTATCCTATATGCTTTTAAGTTCAGAACATGATCTTTCAAAATTGTCCAATTATGCATACAATGTAGTTTTCTACAAAAAAAATATGATTGTTTTAATTTTAAAGCTTTCTAAGTGTCTGTTTGTGTTTCTAATGAGTCACAAACATGTGGTAATTATTATTTATCTAGTTTTATGTCAAAGTAATTTATTTGGGTCTTAAGTATGTTATCTTGGTGTTTTTCTAGACATAGAGGGTTGATCGGAGTATATAAAGTTGAATCAAACTATGTATTGAGATCTTTTTGGCAAAATATGAATTAAGAGTCTTTTGACTTGGCCTTTTGGAACAATATGAAGTTATGTATCTCCTTTGTGAGTGTTGGACTTATTCCTTAACTTTGTATCTCTACACTAGTAATTTTATTTATATCTTTAGGGAGGTGAGTTTGTTATTCATTTTTGTATCACTTTAGTTTTGTACCTCTTTGGTTTTGTACCATAGAGTGGTGAGTGAAATTATCATTTGTGTGAGAGACCTACAACTTTGTGATTTCTATACCTTCACAGTATCAAATTGGTATCAAAGCTTTGGATTTACAACCATGGTTGTTTGTGGGCGTCGCGTGAAAGAATTCAAGAGGGACATTCGTGCTCTTGAAATGATGAAATGAGAAGGAAAATCTAGCAACTCTAGGAGTGTCTTGAATGATATAAGAATTGAGATAATGATGATGATGATAAGAATAACATTGAAATTGGTTCCTCTACCAATAATAAAGAGGATGTTAATCCTTTCCATCGTAGACCACACAATAATGATAGTGACAATTTTTCTTCTTAACCTCAAAGAAGAAGGAATATAAGACCTTATCAAGATTTTGATGGGGAGTTGATATTCCTGAATTTGAAGGGAAAATGCAACTCGAAGATCTCATTGATTGACTTCAAACTGTTGAGAGGATTTTTTTTATTTTAAAGAGTATCCTGATGATAAAAAAAAGAGTAAATTTAATGGCTTTTAAGCCTAGAAAATATGCTTCCTTAAGGTGGGAGAATCTTAAGAAGGAAAAGGCTCATGAAGGCAGAAGCAAGATCAAGTATTGGAAGAAGATGAAAAGGGAGATTAATAAGAGATTCTTGTCTGAACATTATCGACTAGAGAATTTTATGAGGCAATCTAGACTGGTCGTAGAAGAGTATACAATGAAATTTGAATTATTCATGCTTAAGTGCGATATTGTTGAGCCTAATGAGCAAATAATAGCCTGATACTTTGGTGGGTTAAAAAAGAGAGTTTCTAATATAGTTCTATTGCAGCCTTATTGTACATTCAATGATATTAGAAAACTTGCTCTAAATGTGGAGAAGCAACAAAAAGAGGTTAAAAGGACTAGTTGGAAAACGATATCTAAAGAGAGCTCTTCTATTAGGGGGAGTAATTCATTCTCAAAGAGTACTACAACAACAAAGTCTTCTGTTTTTAAAGCTATAGAGAAGGGAAGTGTTAGGGTTAGTATTAAAGTAGTTGGTTCCTCAAGTCCTAATTCAAAGAAGTGTTTTAAATGTCAATGGTATGGACATATTGCTTTTGATTGTTCGAATCGTAAAATTATTGTTATTATGGAGGAAGAGATAGCTAGTGAAGATGACTTACTAAATGAATCAAATCAAGAAGATAAAGTGACTTATGTTGATCAAGGTGAGTTACTTATCATTTAGAGAAGTTTGAGTGTTGTTCATGATGAGAGTGAAGATTGGGTTCGTTGTGACATTTTTTTACACATGTTGCAGTACAAATGGGAAAGTTTGTGACGTGATTATTGATACTTGTGCTTGTGCTAATATTGTATCTACTGATATGGTAAACAAGTTGTAGCTCAAAATGAAAAAACACCCTTAACTCTATAAATTGAGATGGCTAGAAAAGAAGCATGAATAAAAGGTAACAAATATATGTCTTGTATCATTTTCCTTTGGAAAAGGTATTTTAATTAGGTTTGGTACGATGTAATATCTATGGATGTATGCTATTTATTATTTGGTCATCCATGACAATATGATAGGAACGTTCAACATGATGGCTTTAAGAATACTTATTCTTTTGTAAAAGATGGTGTGAAGATTATATTAAGTCCTTCTAAACATGGACTTATTTTCAAACCTTCTAAAAGGGTGGAAACACTCATGATTACTTGTTTTGAAATGGAAAAACTTGTTAATTATGTTGATATGGCTTACATTATTGCTGTTTTTGAGGAAAATACTGAAATAAATTATTTACCCTATAACGCTCAACATTTGCTTGATGGGTTATTTGATGTGATTCTTGAAGATATACCACCTAGATTTCCTTTGATGAGAGATATTCAGCATTGCATTAATGTCATTCGGGGTGCTCTGCTTCCAAACAAAGTATCATATCGAACGAGTCCTATCAAACATACAGAGTTATAAAAGCAGGTTGATGAGTTGATTTTGAAGGGCTTGGTAAAGGAAAGTAAAAGTTCATGTGTTATGCCCTCTCTTCTTGTTCCAAATAAGGGTGGCTCGTGAAGAATATGTATTGATAGTTGAGCAGTGAATAAAATCATTATTGGTTATCGATTTTCTATTTCTCAGCTAGAAGACTTACTATATTAGCTTTATGGTGCTACCACCTTTTCAAATATTGATCTTAGAAATGGCTACCATCATATCCAAATGAGAGTTGGTGATGAATGAGAAATAACCTTCAAAACAAGGGATGGACTTTTTGAATGGATGGTTATTCACCTATTACTTTCACGCGGATGATGAATGATATGTTTAAATCTTTTATTGGTAGATTTATTATTGTTTACTTTGATGATATTCTTACATACAATAAAGATAAAGAGGAGCATCTTAGTCATTTGCAAGTAGTATTTCATACTTTGAGGAGTTAAAAGTTCTATGCTAATTTGAATAAGTGTGAATTCTTCACCAACAACCTTGTTTTTTGGGTCTTGTTGTTTCTAGCAAAGGCGTGAAGATGAATCCTAGAAAGATTGAAGTAATTCTTAATTGGTCGTGTCCTCAAACTCTTCATGATATTCAGAGTTTTCATGGCTTAACATCTCTTTTACCGGCATTTCATAAAAACTTTTAGCACTATTATTGCTCCAATCATTGAATGCTTGAAAGAAGGGAGTTTCAAATGGAATAATGAGTCTGAAAAGAGTTTTGAAGTTATGTAATAAAAGGTGACCAATGCACTTATTCTTTGTCTACCTGATTTCCAAAAAGTTTTTGAAGTTAAATGTGATGCATTTAATGTTGTCATTGGTGATGTTCTTAGCCAAGAGATCAAACATATTGCTTTTTATAATGAGAAGCTCAATGAATCATAGAGGAAATATTCAGTTTATGACAAGGAGTTTTATGCCATTGTTCGCGCTTTGAACCATTGGTGTTAATATCTACCTCTAAAACCATTTGTGATTTTTTTTATCATGAGGTTTTGAAATTTCTTAATAGCCAACAAAAACTTAGCCAAAGACATGCCATTTGGGTTCAATTTCTACAAACTTTCAATTTTTCTATGAAGCACAAATTTGGAGTTCATAATGTTATTGTTGATACTTTGAGTTGAAGACATTTGTTATTTATTAATATGCAAATGGAAGTGACATGTTTGAAGTGTTAAAAGATTTTTACAAGCATGATGATGATTTCGACAAGATATGGACTAAATGCTAAAGTGGTGTTTCCAAGCATTTTGTTATGATGGAGGGTTATCTTTTAAAATGAAACTGTTTATGTATTCCTCAAGGTTCTTTGAGGGAAGCCATTATCTTTGAAGCTTATAGTGGTGGACTTAGTGGACACTTTAGGAGAGACAAAACACTAGTTGTTATCCAAGACAATTTCTTTTAGCCAAAGATGAAAAGAGATGTTACAAGGTTCATACAACATTGTAGGACATGCCATATTGCTAAATCATAGTCAAAATTTAGGTTTATACACCTCGCTTCCAATCACTAAAGCTCCTTAGAAAGATGTTAACATGAATTTTATGCCAGGCTTGCCTAAAAGTTCAAGGAACAAATATTCAATTATGGTGGTGGTTGATCGTTTCTCTAAAATGACAAACTTTGTTCCATATAGCAAAACATTTGATGTTACTAATATTGTTGATTTATACTTTAAGAAGATTGTTAGACTTTATGACATTCCAAAAACAATAACTTCAAATTGAGATTCCAAGTTCATGAGTCCTTTTTGGCGTACATTTTGAAGGAAACTTGATACTATCTTCAATTTAGCACTACTCGTCATCTACAAACTAATAGGAAAACTAAATTCATCAATCAAAGTTTGGGAAGTTTTTTGAGAAGTTTGGTGAAGAAGAATATTAGAGATTGAGATGTTGTATTACCACAAGCTAAATTCACTTACATCCATTCTACTAGTCAAAATATTGGTTGCAGTTGTAAAACTCAACAAAATTTAATTATCACAATAGTCATGGTTGTGATAAAAAAAAATGGGTAAAAAATTTTATATTGCAAGAGATATGATAAAATTTTGAAAAAACAACAAATGACCAAGTTAAAATTAAAAAGGTTAAAACAAAATAATACAATGAGGGTAAAATTGAAATGAATGCAAATAATTAGACAACTAAAACTAAATAAATAGAAGTAAAGAAAGATAGGGTTAAATACATAAATAATGAAAGTGTAAGGACTAAAGTGAAATGGGGACAAATATCCATACCATAAAAGCATGAATAATGTCCTTATTTCTTTTAAAATGGTAGGCTAAGCATAGGGCAAGAGAGGGAAGAGAAATTATGAGATAAAACACCCAAAACAAATCCATCAAAGCTCCTCATTCAAAGGTGATTTTAAAGGATTTGAGCTAGATAGAAGGGTATTAAGGTAGGAAATTGAAGGAAAAAAAATCAAAAAGACCCTAATCTAAGAGGTGTCATGACAAAACAAGGAGAAAGATGAGAGAAATAAAAGTGTGTTAGGGAAAGTTTTGATATTCAAATCTCTCATTTCCCTTTGAAACTCAAAGTGATAAGCTTGTTCATAACCATTGATTATGTAGTTTTTCATGTTTTGGCATTTTGAAATGTTTTAGT
>Ga0307512_10004555_pt1 | contig 15137 bp, 17 predicted proteins | sample 14_EM_MG_FD_200267 | JGI IMG/M metagenome (GOLD analysis project Ga0307512, IMG submission 200267) | Populus trichocarpa ectomycorrhiza microbial communities from riparian zone in the Pacific Northwest, United States - 14_EM | ecosystem: Host-associated > Plants > Roots > Unclassified | place... | reverse complement strand
AGATTGACCGTATGTATATATATAGAGATACTTAAATAATGCATGCCATATTATGAGGTAGCGAATCTTGTGACTGTAACAAAGACGAATATGATAGACGAAATGCCTTGTGCTTATGGAACCCTGCGTGTGGCTGCCGGACCGATTTACATTTTGCTGATTTACCCAATGAACCCATTCCGACGTATGGTCACAGTTGGCCACAACGCCACAGTGTTCATTTACAATAGAATACCTACAGAGCGAGAAGAAACGGCGAAACCGCGATCGGAGGGCGATATGCAAAGCGACGCGTCGTATTGGCGCCGGGCGCGGAGTAGTCTGCCACCGGGGTGTCTCTGACGGCTCTGACGGAGCGCGTCCACTCTGACGGAGCCATTCCGCCCGAACGGAAATGTTTTTTGCTGATGCATCATGGCGACAGGCTGAAAGGCAAAGCTGGGAGCACGAGACCCATCCCAATGAATGGCGTGGAGCCTGTGGCAGCCAGATTCTACCGATGGAAGTCCGGTCACGCGCCAGTGGGCACGTACCCAAAACGCTTCGGACACCGGGACAATGACAAATGCTGGTGGTGCGGCGGCGGAAGCAGGACAGCCCAGACGCGGGAACATCTCTTCCGCCACTGCAGCCGATGGAAAGACCAGCAGAAGAAGCTCTGGAAAGAGGTGGGAAAAGCGACGGAATGGAGAGCGGGCAGATGCCGACACGTGAAAGTCTCTGAGCTGCTCTCCATAGAGAAATGCAACCAAGCTGTGATGGACTTCCTGGAGGCCACGGATGTTGGGAAATTCCCGCCCAAAATGAGCAGAGGAGCAAGAGGCGGCGGGCAACGGGCGGCGGAGGAGTAGGAGCCGGCCGGCAACGGACGGCGGAGGAGTATGGGCCGGCGGGCTCTCCTTGATTTCATCCCTTTTCCTTTGTATGATATATATTTGCCACTTTTGGATGCTTTCTTTCTTTTGACAGAAGGGGACGACGGGTAGTAGGAGTGGAGCTCTGCCATCTAGCCGGCCAGCCCGGAGGCGGAAGGGACTAATGGGCTGTCATACTCTGAGCAGAGTGAATACAGTATGATTATAACAAACAAAAACAGGTTCATACGTTTCAACTAACATGCGACACACTGGCTGGGAGTCTGGATGGACGAACATCTAACGTTGAAGGAGCAGCACAACCAATGCATGAAGAACACCAGAGCAGCAGAAGCTGGACTCCGAACCCTTACCAAGACCAGCAGGGTCATTCCTGAAAGTGGAAGAGCCATCCATGTCAATAATTCAGCCAATCCAGATGATCCCGGTCCGCAGTAAGGCTCAGTCCAGTCCGGTCTAATGGGAAGGTCGGACTGGATCGATCCACAGACTGGCAGTCTTGGACAGGATGGGTTTGGTCTGGACCTATCCATTTACACATATAATTTTGACATTGCTTTTGAGCCAAGTACAACTGAAAACATGACTCATCCTCACTTTTTATCACCACTCACCCAGGAATACCCACTCTGATCGAAATTATATCACTTCTGTCTGTATATTTGGCACCATCGAGATATAGTGTCCCCATGAAAAGACTAATAACCGGGAAAGTATACTCTAACCCTGGACACCGTGAGGGATCGGTCCGGAACAAGCCCAGTCCAGTCTGTCAGCATCTGGGATCGGTCCGATCCCAGTCCAAAAATTTCTTTGACTGGACCTTGACTGGACTGGACGGTTCCGGTCTGGACTGATCCATTGCTGGACTGGTGGAATCATTGATCCATGTGGCGTGCATCCAAGTAGTCGCACTGTATGGGAGCAAGCTCTGGTCAGATACCAGAGTATTAGGCAGGCGAGATGACCTCCAACTCCTTCACAACAGACAAGCCAGGTCCATTCTGGCCGGGCTGCACACGACCCCATGGCTTGTACCAATGAGAGAGTCAGGGCTTACACCTGCGCCCGGAATCTTAGACTCCAGACAACAGCGATTCGCACCGAGATTAGCAAACCATGCAGTTGCAAGCAAATGGAGTTACACCATATCCCCTCTTCCTGTACACCGATATGCAGAGGAGCCAAGCAAGAGCCTTAACACGGCCGGACAACCGAAGGAACCAATTGGCTGGCCCCGTGCGAGGAATCAGTAGTCAGGAACCCCATGCTGGATGATGTCGCCGCAGCCAGCAGAGCCGCATAGCGCTGGGCAATAGATAAAGCAGCCAAAGTCAGAGTGGGGGTCTGGATGTGGTGGAAAGATGGATCGCGCTCAGACGATGGCTGAGTGGAAGCCGCAGCAGTGTGCACAAAAGGAAATCAATGGAGGTCCAGCCGAACCTGGCAAGGCACGGTAGGTATGGCACTCTTCAATGCCGAACTGTGGGCACTAGGACTCGCGCTTCAGGTCATAATTGAGAAGAGAGAACCATTCTAAACTCATGTAGTGGAGATGGTGGCATTCTGAGACGACTCACAGGCCAGAATCCGACGACCAGCACACTAGGAATCGGGCCGAGGTTAGTGATGAGCGATGTGGATCAACCGAAGGGGGCACGCTCTCCTCGCCAAGGGCATTGCAACCGAGATTCACTGAGGCCCGGGACACTCTGGTATGCCCGGGAACAAAAAAGCAGACCGTCAGGTAAATTTAGCCCGAGATGGTTGCAGAAGCAATGATTCCTCCAGTCCGGGGGCGGACTAGTCCAGGTTTATTCCAGTCCAGTCCAAGAGATTTTTGGACTGGGATCGGACCAGTCCAGATTTCCGCTGGACTGGTACGGACTTGGACTGGACCAGTCCACTCGGGTGGAATTGGCTCGATGTCACTGGGAGTCAGTCATACACTGGGTTACCGAATAGAGTCTTACAAGAGGCGCCATATACGTAGACTCATACACGATTACGCACTCGCCACCTGCCACCAGGCAGCAGACTGCAATTAGTACATTATACTCAAACTCCGATTGATCGATTCACAGGTAATCAATGCTGATGCTTTTGTAGTAGATGAATATGATCGATATCTTTCAACTCCCACTGAGCCATCCATCACCAACCCATTCTCTTTTTGGCAGTTTCAGTGTGAGATTTATCCAAAACTGTCAACAATGGCACTTGATATTCTATCCATACCACCAATGTTTGCGGGGGTTGAAAGACTTTGTTCCCAGTGCAAGATAATGCTCACAGACCGGCGATATAGGCTGTAAATTGATTCACTGCCGTGGAATGTATGAAATCATGGGATGGGTTTCAAATTGGACTCCCACAGGTTATTACTGGAGTGCAGTTGGAGGTTGTTGAGGATGGCGAGCAACTGCATTCTGACCAGCCTGGAGATGGGGATATGGATGTGGAAGTGATGTAACTTGTTGGAAGATTATACGTATCATGTAACTAGTTGGGAATTGTTGAGATCAATCAAGTACGAATAGAGATATTGAATTGACTATCGTACAGAAGTGACTATCTAAAGAGCAAAGAGAGAGAGAAAGACAGGCAAATAAATATGGGAAAGGAGAGCATACTCAGCGAAGCCGAGTATCACATCCGGAGAGTCGGAGACCGATGACGGGCATCCATCCCGGGGCTTGAACTCGTCCTCGGCATGGGGGCTGGTGGCTGCCCATGGAGCTGCAAGCCATTGGGCCAAATCCCGTGTCAACAGAAATTGATATGTACTCGCCCGCTTGGACCGGTCCCGACTGAGCCTGTCCAGTCCAACACTAGCAGTCTGCGGTCCAGTCCAGTCTGGCCATCCTGTTGGACTGGACCGGACTGAGCCCTATCTCAGACTGGGATCGTCCGGACTGGTGGAATCATTGTGCAGAAGCATGGTGAGTGAGCGGCCATACACCTCGCCCTCGAGAATAGCTAGACCAATCTCAGAGGGAAGGGCAGCAGCCAAGGCGAAGTGGGAGGCCGACAAGTGCAGCAAGGGCTTCAGTTAAAGACACAAGGGCAAGGCAGGGACCAAGAGTCCTATCCCGATGACAAGCGTGAAATCGCTGGCTGCCAGGTTCTACCGACTACAGTCAGGGCATGCAACCACTGGAGAATGCCTAACACAGTTTGGCAACCGAGATGACAACAAATGCTGGCGTTGTACCGGGACAGTGTCCCAAATGTGGGAGCACTTCTTCCGCCACTGCAGCCAGTGGAGAGACCAACAGACAGTGCTCTGGAAAGTGGTAGGAAAGGTAACAGGGTGGAAAGCAGGCTGATGCCGACATGTGCAGGTCTTTGAGCTGATTTCCGTGGAAGAGTGCAATCAGCCGGTGGTAGACTTCCTGGCGGCTCCTGAAGTCAGGAAGTGCCTGCGCAAATGAATGGCCGTATGGAGTGGGCACAGTGCTCAGCGCTCAGGTGCAGGGGGCGGCAGCATGGGATTATATTATGATATCTTTCTATCTTCAATGGTTCATTTGTCAGCGGGGATGAAGGGTAGCCAGGGGGGAGCTCCGCCGGAGGTGCAGTGGGTAATTCAGGTCATGTCATACTCTAGTAAGAGTGAATACAGTACAGTTATACAACAACAAAAGGAAGGGAAGACCCAAAACGCAACAAACAAACACTACCCGGAGACCAACTCCAAATCCAAGGCCAAGTCCTAAGCAATCAATCACACCCAATAAAGGTTTGCCCAAATCCCATACCCGAAAACAAAATTCTTTACAAACTCTCCAAGTCAAAAATCAAACACTACATTGAAGAAGTCTTGACGAAACAGAAACAGCGCGATAAGTCAACAACAATGACAGCAATTGGAAAACGGACGGCGGCAATCAATTCTGCAGATCAAATTGACCACAGAGCGAGCGTCCCAGCACCGGCGAGACCGCAGGAGGAAGGCCCGCCCAAGGACCCATGCAATTGTGTGGCTTTCACGAGAGGTCTTGGCAAAACATCACTGACCCGACGCGTCGACAAACGAGCAAGCTACGACAATGACTAACTTGGAAGAGACGTGCTTCACAGAAGTGATGATGGAAGTCAGGGGGAGCGAGAGGAACGGCCTGGACATGGGAGAAGCGGCGGACAGGAGGAGCGACACGCCAATGGATATGGCAATGGAGATGGCGCCGGCGGTGACATCTGTCGCCACAGAGACTGCAGGCAAAGAAACACCTGAGCCGACGAAGAGAAACAACAACGGAAAGCGGAGGAGGATGAGTGAAGTCCAGGCGACTGCCTGGTCCCTCTGGGACTGGAGGAGCCGCATGGAGCGCGCGGCTCAGCAGCAAGCCCGCAAACTAGCACAGCTACACCGAACCATCGCGAAGATGGCAAACATGCTGGCGAAGCACACTGCACTGGAGGAGGCGCATTGCCGAGGGATGAAATCTTGGTTGTAGGAAAAAGAGGAAAAGCCGGCGCGTATCAGCAGGATGACCAACTGTCGGGCGAGGGCATCACGGATATGGTCGCAAGAGCGGTGGCTGCTCTAGATCAGAGCCAAAAAGCGATGAGGAGAGCGGACACCGGGTCTGTCGGCCTGCAGGCCTCGATACAAACAGACCTTCCCCAAACAGGCAGACCGGAGAAGCTGGAATCGCGCCAGCAGCTGCACCCTCGAAGGCAGCTCAAATCAATGCCAACCCCACAACTGAAACCGCAACCAATCCCATGCCCAGAGCCGAACCCAGCATCAGCTCCAGCTCCGACACCAGCACCAGCACCGATACCAGTGCCAACACCGACGCTGAGAGCCACATCGGTGCCAAGAGGGGCGACGACATCAGCGCCGACACTGACCAGACGATGGGAGACGGTCCCACCACGAAACCAAAAGAGGCCGGCCAGCCCAGCCCCAGCCCCGACGACAGGCTCAAGCATGGCAGGCAGACACCTAATCCTACGGAGAGACAAGGGTGTGCCACCCCCCAATAAGATAGACCAAGAAATTGCGTCTGCGATCAACAGAGCGCTCCTCCACCAGCAGGCCCCGGCCCACATTAGGATCATGAACCCTACGAGGAATGCGAATGGCGCAATCACGGCAATCACGCACCAGAATGCAACAGCGGAGATCGCTATGCAGTACCGTGACATCATCATCACCGCAGCGAAAACTGTTGACAGAGGGGTCTTGGATGTCGCAGAAAACGAGACCTGGGAAAGGCAAAAGATCCATGCAGTACCCCTCGTGCAGTTCATGGCGTAAGGCACAGAGGGCCTAAAGAAGATGGGAGCGGCATTTGAAGTGGAGAACGAGAGCATAGCGAGCCGCACCAAGGTGCGATGGCTGGCGAACCCCCGCACGGTCAGGGAGAGGAGGCAGAACGGAGAAATCGCCGCATCATCTGGAGTCTGTGTCAGAAACGGAACCAGGCTGGCACAAAGCTTGATTAAGAAAGGCTTCAAGGCTGCGGGGGTATGGTACGGAGTCGAGTCGTTCACGAACGCGGGCCCTGACAGCATGTGTGAGCTCTACTGTGGATGGGGCCACATAGAAAACACGTGCGGCAGCAAGCCCAAGTGTGGCTACTGCTCAGGCAATCACTGTACAAGCGACCACAAATGCAATGTAGTGGGGTGTATGGTAAAGCAGGGATCACTCTGCGGCCACACGCTGGAAAAGTGCACCAATTGAAAAGGAAATCATATCGCGTTCAGGAAGTGGTGCGCGAAGAAGAGCGAAGCCGCCAAAGCGGCGCGGCAGAGCACAAAGACGAGAACAGTATGACGCGCTCTCTCACGCGGAGATATGCACACAGCAACTGGCACGAACAGAGTGGTACTTGGTCATACACCCAGGGGACGAGCGGCAGCAGATAGGAGGAGTAAAGATGAGGAGATAGCTGATGTGCAGGGAGAGGAGGCAACAGGGGAGGCAAGAGACGTCGAGATGACTGAGACCGAGACTGTGACAATGGGTGCGACTGCAACTGAAACTGAACCTGACGCGGGAGCCCTGGCTACCAATGAGTAGAGTGATCTAGCATAACTGCGCGAGGTCATACAGGTGGACCATTGCGGCGCTGAGGACGGGAGTCCAAACCAGGGCGGTCGTAGTGTGCTTGCAAGAGCCACCGAGAGACAGAGACAGAGGAGGTGGCAGGATCAGCCATTCGGCATACGTAATAAGGAAATGTAAAAAGAGTCTGTACGGCGATACAGAGAGGGAGCGGCTTGGTCGTTGATGAACAGACGGATTCAAGCAGAGGTGCGAACGATGATGTCATTGCTACTGACGTCAGGAGGAGAGGGGAGAGGATACTGAGGATCGCCAACGTTTGCGACCAAAAGAAAACGCATTTGAGAGAGAGTCCAGCGCGTGAGTGGACCTGGCGTAGAGTCATTCGGCAGGGTAGCACCGTCCTGGCTAGAGACTTCATCCCCCATAGCATACGATTGGACCCAAGATGCAAAGCGCAGCAGGGTCCTGCGTTCTGGGAAGACGTGATTGACGAAAACGGACTGGAAATTGGAAATGAGGGTGCTACCACTCACCCCTGGACAAGAGAAGGTCATGAAGGCGAGTCGGTCATTGACCTGACCCTGGCAAATTGACCAATAACCAAATGGACCATACTGGCCGATGACCACGCCACAGGATCCAACCACGAGGTCATAGAGTGTGAAGTGAAAGCAGCCTGGCAGGAGGAGGCGGGCCATGTAAGGGTAGTGGGGTGGAACTTCGCTGCAATGACTAAGGAGGACGCAAAGGCAGTGGAGAAGCTATGGATGGAGCTAGCGACAGAGAAAGCTCACCTGGACGCAGAATGCACACCAGACTTGGTGGAGCAAAAGGCCGCATGTTGTCAGGAAGCAATGGGCATCATGCTAGACGCCACGGCAGAGAAGATCAGGATCTGCGCCAAGTCGAAGAGCTGGTGGAACGCCAACATCAGGGAAAGATGGAAGGCGGTCGAGAGGGAAAAAAGGGGGAGACGGAAATCGGAACAGGCCACCAAGGCCAAGGTAGAACTCCAGAAGTTGATTTAACAGTCGAAGAGGAAAATGTTCAGCGAGTAGTTGCAACACCTGAGGAGGGCCGAGGTATGGAGCGCAACACGATACGCAAACCCTTGGGCAGGCATGACCTGGGAGGCCTTACCAGACATGGAAGGCAAGCAAGCAAACACGTCACTGGAAATGGAGGAGATGCTGAGACGCAAGTCCTGTGTTCTGAACGACGACGACCAGTACTACAAACTACCTCCCGCAGAGAGTGCACACACACGCATCCCAGAGCATGCAGTTGAACAAGCCATATGTTCTTAATCGGTAAAAAAGGCACCGGGGCCGGACAAGCTGGGTTTTGGCGCCATACAGCGGCTCTGAAGGTGGGACAAAGTGAGGATTGTGAGGGTGACGAAGGCGGCCATTTGCACGGGAAAACATCCGTCGGTATGGATGCGGGTTAGCGGCTTGGAGATTTGTGAGCCTGGCAAAGACAATTACACGCCGCTGAAGGCCTATCGCTCCATATCGCTGTTGAGCTGCATGGGAAATGTGGTCCAAAGAGTATTTGCTGTGCTCGTGTCGGACGAGGCCGAGAGAAGAGGACTACTGAGCGACAGACAATTCAGAAGCAAAAGAGGTCAATCAGCCTTTTATGCAGCGGCCATCATGGTTGACAGAGCTCATGCAGCCTGGAAAGGCGACCACATAGCAGGCGTGCTTCTCCTGGATATTAAAGCAGCCTTCCAATGCTTGGCAAAAGGAAGGCTAGTCAACGTGAGGAAGGTCAGGGAAATGGATGGAGACCTTATACGATGGACGGTGAGCTGTCTCCTGGAAACAACACTGGAGATAATAATCGAGGGCAACGCGATTGAGAGACACTTTGTGGAAGCTGGGGTCCCACAGGGCTCTCCGGTGTCACCAATTCTGTTGGCAATCCACACCTCATGACTGATCAAATGGGTCGAAGAGTACATATCAGAAGCCGAAGGGCTGTGCTTTGTAGACAACCTCGGCTGGGTGGCGACCGGAAGCGATGTCAACCATGTCGACTGGATATTTGAGAGATGCGCAGCGAGGAGCATCGAGTGGGCAAGCAGACGAGGGCTACAGTTCGACACTGCAAAGATGGAGGCGGCACTATTCACGCTCAGACGAGGCCACAGGAAACACTTCCGGCAAAATTGACAGCAAAGATAAGAGTTGGCAGCGGGGTCGAAAGATCCAATACACAGGCGACACATTGGCTGGGGGTCTGGATGCACGCACGTCTAACGTTGAAGGATCAGCACAACCGATGGATGAAGAAGCCAATGGCAGCAGAAGCGAGACTCCGAACCGTGACCACGACATACGGCATTGGTCGTGAGAGGGTAAGGGCCGTCCAGGTGGCGTGCGTCCAAGAGGTCGCAATGTATGGGAGTGAGCTCTGGTGGGATCCCAAAGAAGCAGGCAGGCGGGATGACCTCTATGTCCTCCTCAATCGACAAGCCAGGTCCAACCCGGGTGCACTGCCCACAACCCCATGGGGTGCACTGATGAGAGAGTCTGGGCTTACAACTGCGCCTGTAATTGTAGACTCCAGAGAGCCGCAGTCCGCAGTGAGAGTAGCAGACGCACGCAGTAGCAAGCTAAAAATGTTACACTGGAACCCTTCCTGCGGAGCACCGATATGCAGAGTACTCGGGGAGGAGTATGAGCATGGGCGAACAACCGAAGGCATGTTGTGGCCGGCCCCGGGCGATGAATCAGTGGTCAGGCCCACCATACTGCATGATGCCACCTCTGCCAAGGGAACCGCGCAACGCTGGGCGAAAGAGAACGAAGCCAAAATAGGAGCAGTGGTCTGGATCCGTTGGACAGAGGGATCGCGCTCAGACAATGGCCAAGTGTGAGCCACAGCAGTGAGCAAACACGGAAATCAATGGAGGTCCCGCCGCTGCTTTCTGGGCACGGGGTGCATGGAGGTTTTGGACACCGAGCTGTGGGCGATTGGACTCGCGCTTGATGAGTCATTCGAGAAGGGAGAAACACTGCAAACGCAGGGAGTGAAGACGGTGGCAATCTATAGGGACTCCCAGAGCGCAATTCGATGAGCAGCACACCTTGAGCTGGGCCCGGGGCAGCGATTAGCGAGGCGGATCAATCGGCGTGCGCAGGAACCCCTCGCCCACGGCAGTGCAACCGAGATTCTCTGAGTCCCGGCACACTCCGGCATCCCTGGACGCGAAGAGGCGGATGGTCAAGCATACCTGGCCTGCAACGCCGGCGGTGACACGGTGATCCAGCGTTCATACACCTCGGCCTCGAATAGAGCTAGATGAATCTCAGAGGGGAGGTCAACGGCCAAGGCAAAGTGGGAGGCTGACAAGTGCAGCAAGCACTCCAGCTACAGGATCAAGGGAATGATGGGGACCAAGAGACCGGTTTCGATGACAAGCGCGAAGTCGCTGGCTACCAGGTTCTACAGATGAAAGTGCAGGCATGCACCCACTGGAGTCTACATAAAACGGTTCGCCCACCGAGAGGACAACAAATGCTGGTGGTGCGGCGGCAGAGACAGGACAGCCCAGACGCGGGAACACCTCTTCCGCCACTGCAGCCGGTGCAGAGACCAGCAACAGGCACTATGAAAGGCGGTGGGAAAATCGATGGGCTGGAAGACAGGCAGATGCAGACACGTGCAGATCTCTGAGCTGATTTCTCTGGAAGAGTGCGACCAAGCAGTGATGGAATTCCTGGCGGCTACCGTAGTCGGGAAGTTCCCACCCCGATGAAGGACAGTATGGAGCAGGCGCAGAGGCTGACTCAGGGGCTGGGAGCGGCCGCAGTGGGCGTATACCTTCATTTCTTTTCCTTTCTGTTCTGGCGTGGGCTGGTCTATCGTTTGATCTTTTCATTTGTCAGCGGGGATGAAGGGTAACGGGGGGGGAGCTCCGCCATCTAGCCGGCTCGCCTGGAGGCGGAGGAGATATTGGGTCCTGTCATATTCTAATTAGAGTGCATACAGTATGAATAAAACAAACAAACAAAAAGTTAAAAATCGATGTTGACATCCGGAAAGTCATAAATTGCTATGATCAGTTAAGTTGCATGGGCGAAGGTACGCATTGTATGGCTCACAAGAGAGAGTCCTATCATTGCCACCAGGAGTCTAGACTTTGTCGATGCTTGGCCCCAATTGCCAATGCCAGTCTCTACTGGTCGACTGTCCCACATCGCATAACTGTGCTTCCGCCTACATCACCGAAGTATCCCCGGTCCAAAACACGTGCACACTGTAGATATTTTCAATAGCGCACGGTATTGCCAAAAGATGTTGTTACAAGGAGTAGTTGATGGAAAGAGAGGTAGCCAAAATGAATGAGTAGTCCACACACAGATGGTAGAAGGTGGTGTGGGCGATACCAGGCGCGAGGGTAGACACCCTCGTTAAGGTTCCATGGTAGTTGATTCTTCCGAGGTGCTCGAGGTTTGCAGATGTAGTTGAAGTGTAGTCAGCGGGAGGAGACGCATGCGTCTGGAAAAACATATTCTGTTACGCGTAATCTACCATAGGCCATATGGTCTACCGTAACCTCCGGTAACATCGATAACACCAAACAATACAAAACACCTCAGAGCCATTTCCTGTAACCTCCGATAATGCACCTGTAATGTACCTATAGAACACCTGATTTATTACTGGAATTCACCTGTAGCATATGTATTATATACTGCAATTCATGGATTATACTATATATTCATCACAATTACTTAGTTATTTACTACTCTGACATCTCCTTTCGCATCTTTAACATGGACTCTTTAACTCTGACAAACCCGCTTCGGCAACTCTGACAAGCGCACACTCCGACTCCCATGACTCTGACATGCTTGCTCCCACAACTCTGACATGCTCACTCTCACAACTGACAAGCTCGCTCCCACAATCCCGATATGCCCACTTTCTCAACTGATATGCCTGCTCTCTCAACTCTGACATACTTACTTTCAAAGCTCTGACATGCAATGATTCCACCAGTCCAGACGGACCCGGTCTGGGGTAGGGCTCAGTCCAGTCCGGTCCCACCGGAAGGTCGAACTGGACCGGGCCCCAGACTGGCAGTCTTGGACTGGACGGGCTTGGTCTGGACCAGTCCAAACAGGATACTATTTATCAATTTCAAAGTAGATCCGAAAAACTAAAGAAGTGAGACAGTAATCCCTGCAACCCTAACTCTGACACAACCCGAAGGAAGATCAGCAACCAAGGCCCAGTGGGAGGCCGACAAATGCAGTAAGCACTTTGGCTACAGACTGAAGGGCAAAGCAGGCAATTGGAGACCTATCCCCATGACAAGTGCAAAGTCATTGGCAACAAGATTTTACCAACTAAAGTGCGGGCATGCGCCTACCGGAGCTTACCTAAAACGATTCGGACACCGAGAGGATGACAATTGCTGGTGGCGTGGGGGAATGGTGGGCCAATCACGTGAGCATCTCCTCCATCACTGTAGCCGGTGGACATACCAGCAGCGGGAGCTCTGCAAGATGGTGGGAAAGGCAACGGGCTGGAAAGTTGGCTGATACTAGCGGGCACAGGTGTTGGTGCTGTTTTCCATGCAGATATGTGACATGGTGGTGATGGACGTCCTGGTGGCCAGCCTTTCTTTTCTCTTCCTGTTTCTCTTTCTTTTGTCAGCGGGGACGAAGGGTAGTAGGTAGGAGCTCCGCCATCTAACCGGCTCGCCTGGAGGCGGAGGGAATATGGGCCTGTCATACTCTACCTAGAGTAAATAGAGTGTGAATAGACAACAGCAACAACTCAGACACAACGTCACTTCATAACAACCACCTGATGCGAGCAATCACTATGGACCAACCCGCAACTGCTAGCAAGCACCACCACGAGAAACCCAACCATACCAAACGAGTGGTGAGTGGCAAGTGGCAAGTGGTGAGGGGTGAGATGTGCATTGTGACTTGTGAATGGCAAGATGAGTCTACATGTATGAGTATATGTGTATGAGTCTATTTGTTGACTCAGTGTATCAGTCACTCCCAGCGTATTCGGGCCGATTCGGCCCGAGTGGACTGGTTCGAAGCAGTCCAGGCCAGTTCAGTCCATGTCCTGAAAAATTGGGGATTAATCCGATCCTGGTCCAAAAATTTCTTGGACTGGACCTGGACTAGACTGGACGGTTCCAGTCCGGACTGGTCTATTGCTGGACTGGTGGAATCATTGCTGACATTCTCACTCCCACCTCTCTGACAATCTGGCTTCGCTGGGAGCAAGCTGGTAGCGGTGGATCTGGTTTTGCTGGTAGGGGTGAAACTGGCTTCGCTGGGAGCAAGCTGGTAGTGGTGGATCCGGCTTCGCTGGGAGGGGTGAAACTGGCTTCGCTGGGAGCAAGCTGATAGCGGTGGATCCGGCTTTGCTGGTAGAGGTAAAACTGGTTTTGCTGGCAGGGGTGAAACTGGCTATGCTGGTAGCGGTGGATCCAGCTTTGCTGGTAGGGGTGAAGTGGCTTCGCTGGTAGAATTGGATCTGGACTCGCTGCAAGCACACTGGTAGGGGTGGATGTGGCTTCGCTGGTAGCAGAGAATCTGGATTCGCTATTAGCGGGCAAGAAGCTTTGGATTTGGCTTTGCTCCCACAACTCTGACATGCTCACTTTCACAACTGATATGCTTGCTCTCACAACTCTGACATACTCACTTTGCAAGCTCTGACATACTTGGTCTCACTGCTCTGACATGCTCACTCTCACCTCTCTGACAATGTGGCCTCGCTGGGAGCAAGCTGATAGCAGTGGATCTGGCTTCGCTGGTAGGGGTGAAACTGGCTTCGCTGGTAGCAGTAGATCTGGACTCAGTGGAAGAAGCCAAGATGCAGTGGGTCTGGCTTCGATGGGAGCAACCAGGTAGGGTTGGATCATGCTTCGCTGGTAGGGGTGAAACTGGCTTCGCTGGTAGCAGTGGATTAGGCTTCGCTGGTAGGGGTGAGACTGGCTTCGCTGGGAGAAAGCTGTTAGCGGTGGATACGGCTTCGGTGGGAGGGGCAATGATTCCACCAGTCCAGCAATTGACCAGTCCGGACCGGGTCCGTCCAAGTCGAGTCCAATCCAGTCCGAGAAATTTTGGACCGGGCTCGGACGAATCCCCAATTTTTCGGGACCCGGACTGAACTGGCCTGGACTGCTTTGGACCAGTCCATTCGGGCCGAATCAGCCCGAATACGCTGGGAGTTACTGATATACTTTGTCAACATATAGACTCATACATGTAGACTCATCTTGCCATTTGCAAGTCACCATGCACATCTCACCCCTCACCACCTGCTACTTGCCACTCACCAGTCACCACTGTAATCTTCTGAGTCACTGAATAGACTCATAAACAATAGCTCACTTGCCATCGCCATTCACCACTCTCCACCACTTACCACTTGCCATTCCGAATTTCACTGCCTTATCTTGTTGGCTAAAGATTTGGCCTGAAAGGGCTACCACTTTCTTGAAGGCCAGCGAGGCTGCCGGAATGCACTGGAGAGTGGTTACTGATGATCTGAGTCGCCAAGTAGACTCATACAAGATGAGTCACTCGCCACCGACATAGCCATTGACCATTTGTAATGCATTTTCGCAAAGGTTTCTCCATAGAACCTTAGCTTTCCATGTGTATATAAAGCGTAGATCTCTCCTGCAGTGAGAGAGAATAGACAGACAGATTAGATCTTCTCCACCTACCCTCCATATCGTCTCAACTCATCGCTGTGGGACCCTCATATTCAAAATGCATATATAGCATAGTCTCTACCCTGCAACTGTAATGGGTGGGGCAGGCGGGATGACCTCCAACTCCTCCTCAATCGACAAGCCAGGTCCATCCTGGGCGCGCTGCCCACAACTCCACGGGGTGCACTTATGAGAGAGTCAGGGCTTACACCCGTGCCTGTAGTCTTAGACTCCAGACAGCAGCGATTCGCAGCGAGACTAGCAGACGCATGCAGCGGCAGGCTGAAAGAGCTACACCGAAACCCCTCCTCCGGTGCACCGATATGCAGAGTAGTCAAGGAAGAGAATGAGCACGGCCGAACAAACGCAGGCATGATGTGGCCGGCCCAGGGCGAAGAATCAGTGGTCAGGACCATCATACTGGACGACACCACCGCTGCCAAGAGAACCGCGCAGCGCTGGGCGAGAGAGAAAGAAGCCAAAATAGGAGCGGGGGTCTGGATGTGGTGGACAGATGGATCGCGCTCAG
>Ga0307512_10004554_pt1 | contig 15139 bp, 16 predicted proteins | sample 14_EM_MG_FD_200267 | JGI IMG/M metagenome (GOLD analysis project Ga0307512, IMG submission 200267) | Populus trichocarpa ectomycorrhiza microbial communities from riparian zone in the Pacific Northwest, United States - 14_EM | ecosystem: Host-associated > Plants > Roots > Unclassified | place... | reverse complement strand
CTGGTGAAGCCTATTATTCAGATTATGGCTGAGTATACTGAGAACTGCCAGACACTCTGTTCACCTCAAGGTTTTCCGGAAACTGAAACCGAGCAGTATTCGGTGTCCCGATGGGGAACTGAGAAGTGAGCCTATCCAAACGGGCCCTTAGCAAGTCCCTACAAGCCTAAAGATTCAAGCTCAGATGCTCCGCTGCCCCATTCGTGCGAATTGCGCTGAGATATGTGAATATGTAGAATGGACAGCCCGGGACGATGGGTGGGTTCTTGGGAATCAACCCCCTATTGGACGGACGGAGGCTGTAGGAGCCGATGAAGGAGTATGGGTCACGACGAAGAGGGCTTGGTTTCGGAAGGACAGGCGGCGATCGGAGGTGAATGACAACAACAATGAACCACTAACTAAGGGCTGTGAGCATCCACTCACCTGGGTACCACGGGGCCGGCCCGCAAAGCAACTCATGACAAAAGTGAGACAGATATTAGCGGTCCTCAAACCTCCAAATGGAATGGGAAAATGGAATGGGTTGCGCGAGTCCATTTGTATGGGGTGGCTTGAGGACCCCGAATGGGTTGCTAAATGGATGGTTGCTAGGAATGCGGAATCTAGGAATGCGGAACCTAGGAAGCAGAGTTGATGAAGGTCGTATCACTTGATTTCTACCATGGCAGTATATCGATATCGACAGCCTCCACGAGAGCAAAAACTTCCATATCTTCATCAAAATCCTCGAAGTCATCGCTCCCATCATCTGGCTCGAGTTCGCTTTGATGAAGTGTATTCGTAGTAGCTATCTCATAAGCTTCTGGTTTGTCCGTCTCTACAACCTTCTGCCGTTGGAGATGCTGGATCACTGTCGCTCGATTTGACTTTCGAGGCATCGCCGCGGTGGTGATGGGTGTTCTCGTTCTCGCTATACATACTTGCCGTGTACCAACCATGGTTTAACTACTTGCTGATCTATGTAGATATAAAGAATCTGTATCATACGATGCACTAGCAGGTACACCTTTCAGCCACACGACCCAGCTATGCAGATCCTTTCTCGATCAGCTAGTCTACACCGAAAAAGGCTACCCCAACCGAACCCATTTACACACTAGCAAGCCCATCGCCCTTTGGAGTCGAATGGAAAAATGGAATGGAAATGGAAACAGCGACCAATCAGAGCTCGTTATTTTTTACACTTCGAAACCCATTCCATTCCATATGAGAGGTTTGAGGACCCATAATGCAACTGTGGTGGTTTGCCGAACAATCCCAACAAAGCACCATCACGGTGCTCCATCTGTAAAGGCTTGGGCTACTACGCTTCGACGTGCCGCAAAACACACACCTCGAATAGTACACACACCAAGGGTAGTAGTCGGTGGATGGTGTGCTTTACCTCTGTGTAGCTGTGTATTTCCGAGATAAATTCAACATCTGTGTACGGCAAAGTCTGGTGCCTGGTCGTCACGCGGCGTGACGTGGGGCTATTGTATGTAGATACATATCTAAGTATATGAGAAGTGTCTGTCCATGGCACGGAGGAAGATGATCGACGGTCGCCAAGTTCCTGGTGCAAGATACCGCATTATCTTATCTATGCAAAAGAAGCATGGTTTTTTTTTTTGGCGGTGGGGCGCCGTCTTGGCGCTTATTGCTAGCGCGCTGTATTTTTTTTTAACTCACTTTCAGCCGAGACACGTCTACCGACCAGCAGACCACCAATGGGAGTAGCATTGTGACATTCGATAGACGACATGTTATTGGACGATATGGGAATACATATAGGAAAGCTGATGGTGCCAGGCCTGGCATCCACGATCATGGCTCCCCGCCGCCGGCGCGTCACCGTTTTTGAGTTCCCACGAGAGTAAAAGATATATCAGCTTTCAAATTGGAGCAATATACTCTCAAAACGGATAATTATCCATCACCTACCCGTGTCCACCACACCCCCGTTCTTGACTTCCTGGCTGGTACCACCTGTACCTGTCCACAAACTCTCAAGATATTCTCTACTGCCAACTTACAGTCCACCGCGGAAGAGAAGTCGGCTAGCAAGCCAGATCTCCGTTCCTCTCTGAAGTTCAGGTAGCGGCCAGGCCCTCGTAAAAAGGGAGGCGCTAAAGCTCCACGACGAATTCCACGCCCCCCAGCGACACCTTCCCGAGCAAAGCGCTCGCACACATTTGAACTCAAGCTGGGAGTCCGTGCATGGGCTCACCACACGCAGGTGACATTCAGAGCAGGTGAACAAAGGGCACCAACGAGGGAGGAGACTAGACGTAAGTTCGGGTTGAAGAGTGTGGATCAGATATCGCGATGGAAGAAGTAGGAAACTCCAGTCCATGCAGTACCAATATCTGATACGAGCATTTAATGACTTGTCACCCTGGAAATTTAGGTGGAGGCTGATCTGCTGGAGGCTGTCGGTAAAGCTCGACGGATTTGTCAGAGCTCCCCTCGATAGAAGGCTTTAGAAAAGGCATTGGTTATCGCCTTTGCTGAGCGTCGACTCATGCTGAGTGGTACATACGCCGCGGGTGGTTCGGAACGGGTTACACCACGAACTCTACCCGGCTGGTTCCACCGGTTGACCGCGAAACCTGCTCAGACATATGTGTTGCAGTTGCCACAAATCACCGATGCAGAGGAATCTGACGAGATGATGGTGTTGAGTATGACTTTCGTTGGCAGAATGGAGGTCTTTAGTGGCATGTTCCTCCGCCCAGGGGGCGGCCGTCTTTGGTACGTACAGTGTCAAAAAGTGGGGATCTTTTGCTAATGGAGTACTGACAATATTCTGAAGGATGGCAGCAATCATGTATTTACTAAGGCCCTGTTTGGTTCGGCCGTATTTCGCCAACCGTCGGTTCGCGAGGTCGCAAAACTACTACCGTAGAGCACTTCAAAAGTATTAGTTTTGCGACCTCGAACCGACGGTTTCTCGGTTTTGTGTGGTAGCTTCTCGGAATACGGTCGAACCAAACAGGGCCTTATTAGTGTACTCAGATATTGTATGCAATAAAATAATTGATGCAACAGCGCAATATATTGAGACTGTGGGAACACTGCTGATCTTGCGTTAATCGGTATCGGCAAGAAACACTGGCTAGGAGCGTAGAGTTGGGTCCTGCCGCATAACTCGTGAAGTCTGCCAAACACGGGATACTGTAAATGCCGCAATAAAGTTGCCGCCGGGCGGGAATTACAGCGGTAGTGCAACCATGAGTTCTGCTGTGGTGGGGCATTGTACCGATGACAGCAGTCAGCTGTCTCTCCTCCCACTAACTACTTACTACCTACTCTACGCCAACAACATATATCACACGCGGTTGCCGCGGCGTGAGGCTGGCATCTCGGCTTGTTCTTCGCGAGCCTGGAATACCAGCCCCAATAATCGCTGAAAATCCGCCCAGTGCCCGAAACGGGCTCGATGCACCCAAGCCTCAAACCCCACATCTGTCACGGTCTGCTGCCGGCGCCGCCGCCACTGCCGCCGCGACCACCACTACGGAATGACTAAGGTCTGGAAGGTTCTAGCTGCCCAGCAAGGGAAAGGTCCTGGTTCTGGTTGCCCGGTGAGGGCAGATCCTGGGTTCTGATTGTGTGGCGAGGAAGATTCTGCTTGCGCGGTGAGAAAACGCTCTGGTCGCTCGACGTGAAGAAGGTTTTGGATGTACCATGAGAAAGGTTCCGGATGTTTTGTCTGTCGCACCGTGTGCATCGTATTGTGGGATTTTCAGTGGGCCACGGTGTGGAGAGTGTACTGTTGGCGTAAAGTCTTGTCTCTTAGATATCTCTCCATGTGCACGCCTCCATCCACCCATCCACCCACCCGTCTGGATGTTTGCCTCGCCCGCTCGCCCGCTCACTCGATCCGCACGCCTTGTTCCACGTTTGGACACACTGCTACGTGCCTTCGCGCCCTCCTTCTCTGGTCCTCGCCGCGCGCCTGCTTGCCGCGCCCTAATCTCTCATCTTCGCCCTCATCATCGTCCTTGTTCCTGTCTTTGGTTTTGCTACCTGGAGCTACCCTGAGCCATCCGTGGCACTCATCATCCAGTGGAACATGAGGTCACAGAGCCGGATCAATGGGCAAAACATCTTCCGATCGACCAAGGGCGGCATGTGCTGAAGGACTTGCGCTGTCAGCAGGGGGATGTTTTCCGGTCGTGGGAGGTAGCATGATGCTGCCAGTTGGCGGACCGCTCGAGGTGACTGGATTGTTCCGCGGAATGAAAGGATTCATGTCGGCTGCAAGCAATATCCCGATCTCCTTGTCGCTGTGGTGGTACGTGGTCTTCGGTGGGCTCAAGGTTGGGGATGGTTTCCGGCAGGTGGTGGGGAGAGCAGCAGTCTCCGGCCGTCTACTATACGGGGGACCATGAAGCTGCAGCTCCCCAACACGGAAGGAATGCAGGAATGGAAACATGTAGGTCGTAGAATAGGGAAGTGACCAGCGAGCTGGATGAGCCATAAGGAGCACCCAGGTAATATGTAATGCAAGTCTTCGGTTTTAAAGTGTACATATCTCTTCACTTCTTCACCCAACTTCTCGGTCACTCTTTTGCTCCCGAGCCCTCCGCCCACGTAGACTATCTTACCATCTCTTACCCCGCCTACCTTAAGTCATCTGCTCCCGCACGCACGCTCGGCTAAGTCTTCTGCTCGCCTGCTCAACTCAGTCGCCCGCTCAGCTACCAGGGAGACTGTGACATTTACGCTGATTCCGGCAGTGCTCCCGCGCGACTGCAGCAGCAAAAGACCCCCACTTTTTGGCGCTGTATATACATAGAGCTGGAGTCCCTCAGTGTGTATGTACCAACTCAAAAAAAAACGGCTTTCATCTCGTTTCCACCCCAAATTATCCTGCATGATCCCTACACCGTGCAACTCTTTCTGACTCAACCGGACAGCTAGAGCTATCTCCCCTAAGCTCTTCCGACTTTCGCGTCTTTCGTCTTTTGTCTTTCACCTTATACACGCGACACGACAAACGATGAGCTCCTTCAACGACTCTCCACAGCCCCTGGCCTCGGTGAAATGGTGGCGCATCTATTGGTTCCAGGGAATGATCAACGACGTTAAGAGGAGGGCGCCGTACTATGTCTCCGATTTCACTGATGCGTGGGATTACCGGATCGTGCCGAGTACTAGTGAGCACCCTCCCCCCCTTCTGGTTGTGATGTCTATGAATCGGTACACTGACGATGTGGTACAGTTTACATGTACTTTGCAAAGTGAGTCACTTTTTTTTTTTTTTGCTTCGCTCCTTTTTCTTCTTTTTTCTTCTCTTGTGAAACTAACTCCGACGAGCACGACGGGGACGGATTACTGACTTCTGGGCGGATATAAAGTATTTTGCCGGCCCTGGCTTTCTCGTATGACATGTAAGGAAGCTCATTCGTCCTGTTTCCTTTGTTGCAGGGGCGACTAAAACGGGCACTCAGGTACGAGAAGATGGATGGCGCATACGGCGTCAACGAGGTACTGCTTGCTTCAGTGATTGCCGCGGTGCTGTTTTCATTGCTGGCTGCACAACCGCTGTGTATTGTTGGTGTTACGGGTCCCATTACAGTGTTTAATTACACTGTCTATGCTGTTATGACTCCAAGGTAAGGTTCCAGCTTGCACCTGGTAGTCCAGTGGCCAGTGGTGAACTTGTGACTGACGGATATCAGAGGAACGCCGTATTTCCCGTTTATGTGCTGGATCTGCCTGTGAATCTTCTATGCATCAGGCTTCTGCGGTCTGCGGTAGGAATGCATGCTTATACGCGTCTAGGTGGGCTATGGTCATGCATTGGGTTCTGGCTATCACGAACGCTTGCAATGCTGTTCGCTGGGTGACTCGGTTCAGTTGCGATATCTTCGGGTGGGTGATGGGCGAAAATGTATTTTTGAAGCATCAGTCGACTGACACCCGCATAAAGCTTCTACGTGGCGATTCTCTACATTCAAAAAGGCATCCAGGTTCTCACGCTCCAATGGCGAGCCAGTGAAGCATCCGCATACCTTTCGATCGTGATTGCGTTACTAGTCCTAGCTGTTGGTTATATTGCCAGTCTCATCGGCAATAGCAATCTTTTCAACCATCCGATCCGCGTATTCTTGAAAGATTATGGTACACCGTTGGCAGTCGTCGTCTTCACCGGATTTCAGTTCATTGGGAGGATGGATGGCGTACACCTCGAGCGTATGCCTATCAGCAAGGCTTTCCTTCCGACCCCGGACCGTGACTGGTTCGTTCGTATCTGGGACATCAGCACAGGCGATATCTTTTTGGCTATTCCGTAAGCTCGTTCTGCTGTGATTGGCGATTCGGAACATGGCTGACGTTAAGTATAGCTTTGCGATCCTATTGACAATCCTGTAGGTCCTGTCGCAGCTTCAGATGATGTGTGAGCTAACGGCGCACCGCAGGTTCGTATTCGACCATAATGTATCCAGTTTGATGGCTCAAGGAACCGAGTTCCCGCTGAAGAAACCTAGTGGGTTTCATTGGGATATATTTTTGCTTGGACTCACCACTGGTATTTCTGGTATCCTGGGACTTCCAGCACCAAAGTTCGTGACATCCGATCAGTGAGAGAGTATAAACTGACATTGATATAGCGGCCTCATTCCCCAGGCGCCTTTCCACACCGCTGCATTGTGTGTGACCAGTAAGAAAACTGACGGTGGAGAAGATAATGAAGGCAAGGTGCAGACCACTGTCGATCATGTTGTGGAGCAACGGATCAGCAATCTGGCACAGGGATTACTCACATTGGGCACTATGACTGGGCCCCTACTGTTTCTTCTTGGACTCATCCCCCAAGCTGTGCGTGGTACCACTTTGTGGAAAGAGTCGCGCAACCAAACTGACAGGATTTAGGTTATGGCCGGACTTTTCTTCGTTATGGGACTCCAGGCGCTGGAGGACAACGGGATGACACTGAAGATTCTTTATCTCCTGAAAGACAAGACGCTCACCAGCATCGGCCATCCTCTTCGCCGCGTGAAGAACTCGACTCTGTGGGCGTTTGTCTGGGTCGAGCTGGTTGGGTTTGCCGCAGTTTGTCCCCGCTCCGTGATTTCCAGTGAAGGACTGGGTTAACCCGTTTAGACGTTTGCAATTACCAACACGATCGCCGCTGTTGGGTGAGTATTTCGCTCTTCGGTTCTGTCAGTATAATTAACCGACAAGTCTAGCTTCCCTGTCATCATCTTCATATTAATCCCAATTCGTATGTACATCATGCCGAAGTACTTCCGTCCCGAGGATCTCGGTGTGTTGGACGAGCCTACGGCATCAGACTTCCTCCTTGAGTCGGTTGGAGGAAGCTGGGGCTCGTATGCAGTTCCCGATGGTGGGCCATCGCCAGGGAATCCAGATAAGACTCCCGTCATCTCCGATATCGAGGAGGATGCCATGGAGAGAGGTGATTTGATTAGACTGCAGCGACGGGAGATGTCGGCTGTACGGCCGGTATTGAGGAATGTGACCCAAGAGGCGGAATCGTCAGCAGCGAGGGCGCTGCAACATGGGAAAGGGCAGTAATCTGTGAGGTTCGGTGGGATGGAGACATCTTTCGATGTTACAGCTGTAGATGGGACGACTAGAATAGAAATGGGCGGGATTGAGTGTGGAGAGTGGTGATCTGAGCGCATGTGCAAATATCCGGTAGATTTGATGCCTAGTCTGAGTGCGTGCTGCTTCTTGTATAACGATGCTTTGCGGAATTTTGACGTGTTTTACGTTGACCAAAGCCTTTATTCCCTTTACGGTAAAAGTCTTCCTTTATTCCTCCGTCACTCACGACTGAAAGGCAGGAGGCCAGGGTCCAGTCGTGGATACAGAATCCTGGCTTGGCATTAAAGCACCAAAAGCAGAGTGGCGGTTCCCTGTCTTTTCCTGACGCCAAAGAGTTGTGAGGCACCTCACCGTCGCACACGCATTACTTGAACACCCCACCCCTCATCTCTCCGACTTCCTCCATCTCTTGCTCCTTTCCTTTCATATTAAACCTTTTGCACTCGGTAGTTTCACTTTCCCGAAACACCTCCCACAGACAACTCCTCTTTATCCTCTTCACACGCCGACAACATGGGAGAGTCTCGGTATGCACCTACCTTTTTAACTGCGGGCTATTGCCACTGATACTTACGATTTGCGCTGATTGGGTTTCCTTGCAGACAAGAACTCCTGAACTGGCTCAACTCTCTGTTGCAGCTTAACATAACGCGTGTTGAACAATGCGGAACCGGGTATGTACTTATAGCCTGGCAACCACACCACGAGAAGCAACACAGCGATGCGGGGTTGCCGGGGAAATGGTGGTATATGTCGGCTGATGAATATCCAATCGCAGTGCTGCTTTCTGCCAGGTCTTCGATTCGATCTACGGTATCGCTCCTTCGCAAGCTCTCGACTGACAATCTGAACGGATGGTGGTTGCTTTCGCGGAACGTGTTGTTGATGTACGGGTGTCACTATAGGAGATGTGCCAATGCACAAGGTCAAGTTCAATGCCCGCTCAGAGTATGAATACATCAACAATCTCAAGGTCCTCACCGGTAATTATTCCCGTACTGGATGCGGTATCTGCTGTAGCGACCACTTCTGATTTGACTGGTGCTGGTTAGTATACTTCGCCCAGAAGAACATTGATAGGCCCATCCACATCGAGAGGCTTGTCAAGTGCAAGATGCAGGACAACCTGGAGTTCCTCCAGTGGACAAAGCGATTCTGGGACCAGAATTACCCCGGTGGTGATTACGATGCCCTTTCCCGCAGAAAGGGCGCGCCTGCTGTGATCGGAGGAACCCCCAAGGAGCCCATCCGTAGCAACGTCGGCGCGAACGCTGCGAAGCGCGGAACTACCCCTACCGTCGGTGGTGCTGCTAGAACCAGAACACCTCTAGGTGGTGGTGGATCTGCTCATCTGCAGTCGGAGAATGCACAGCTGAAGGAGAGTGTCGCTGGGTTGGAAAAGGAGAGGGATTTCTACTTCAGCAAGCTGCGCGACATCGAGTTGTTGGTCCAGAGGGCAGTGGAGGAGAATCCAGAGCTGGAACAAGACGAGGATGGTCTGGTTCCTTCAATCCAGGCGATTCTGTATTCTACCGAGGTACGACACCCAAATCCTCCTTGCTGTTGGTGTTTAATGCGGCTGACCAGCCTATGTAGGATGGATTCGTGATACCCGATCAACAGGAAGACGACTTGGAGACGTTTTAGATGGCTTCAAAGATGCGATGCGGGGATCCGTTCGGGAGCAAGCGGTTGTGGATTGTATGAAGGCTCCTTTTCCCCCAAAATGTCGGAGTGCGAGGGTCGTTCAGTGGCTTTTATAGCACAGTGACTTGTAGGGTTGCTTTTCGCGTGTTCTTCTACCTACCAAGCCAGCTATCCAATTCGGGGTTTTCGTTTCTCTATCTCTCTTCTTCCGATGTCTCCTTGGTTCCTTGACTTATTTTCGAAGCTCCCCTTCTTCTCATGAGCACTATTGGGTAAAGTTGGCTTTACTGTACTTACGAAAGCTTCTCTTGATGGACCACCGAGGCACCGCTATGGACCTTTTTCCCCAAGCGAGGAGGAGCCACCCTCCCGCGTTTAGATATGTTCTTGTAATGCATAGAATACCGTATTCAGTTTTGTTTTTTCTCTCTAGATACGTAACATTTCTTCCGGGAGAGCAGTGAATTGAACCCAGCAAGGTATGTACAACTAGGAGCTGGCGTTTCAGCGAAGCTTTACTGTAGCTGAAACGAAGGTAGTTCCGTGGTACTGTAGATTGGCGAGCTATTGCAAGATGGGGTAGCTAGGTGGTAGTTACCTGCATTGTGGCCACGTAAAGTGATGATCTTGAATGCGGCTCTCCCGAAACCTTTCACCTCACCACAGCATAGCACCGCACCACCGCCCCACCGTGTGCACCCCGAACACTGCTACACAATCAAACCGCAATGTCGCTCATAACCGGCCTCCTGTCAGGTGCACAAGCCCCACCAAAACAAGACGCGGCATCGACCATCCAAACGCTATGCCTACGATTGTCGTCCTCCACACTTCTCGAAGACCGTCGCGCCGCCATACTAGGGTTGAGAAGCTTTGCGCGGGAGTTCCAGGAGCTTGTGGCGAGTGAGGGTCTCAGGGGCCTCATCGCGTGCTTGGCTAGGGATAGGGAGGATGGGGATACGGTCCGTGCCGTGCTGGAGACGCTGCTGATGTTGTTTGTACCCGATGAGTCGAACGTTCGTTGCCCGGGTTGTCATTGGGATTGGGAGTGAGATGACAAAGGTGCTGACGTAACGGAGTGTAGTTGGAGAGCTCGGGGGATATAGCGCTGTGGCTTACAGATGAGTTTACTCAGGTCTGTCGCCCTTTTTCTGCACCGAGGAGGGCGAATGCGGGGCTGATGGTGAGCGCAAGAAACAAGAGAATATCACTATCCTCCTTGATATGCTAGAAGACGGCGATTTCTACATCCGTCTGTATGCGCTACAACTGCTCGCAGCGATTTCGAATAATCGTCCGGCGAGGACACAGGAATGCGTCTACACCGCGCCGCTGGGAGTAAACAGGTTGGTAGAGATAATGGGCGATAAAAGGGAGGCTATACGGAATGGCAAGTGTTGCGGGGATGTCGAGAGGAGGAGAGGGCTGACTGGAGACCAGAGGCGGTGCTACTGATGATACACCTTTCGGCCGGCCACACCGATATCCAGAAGATGATCACGTTTTCGAATGCGTTCGACCAGGTCTTTTCAATAATCGAGGCCGAAGGCGGAGTGGAGGGAGGGATAGTGGTGCAGGATTGCCTACAGCTTCTCTCGAATCTCCTCAGCTTCAACGTTTCGAACCAGAAATATTTCCGGGAGACCGGCGGAATCCCGAAGTTGGCCGCATTATTGAACCTTGAGCCGGATGATAAAGTGCTGCCGTTCGCTAGGGAACAGAGGGATACCAATATCCAGTACGCTCTACGATTGGTACGGCTGTTTGTTGTGCCTGGAGGGCTGGGAACGGTCCAGAATCAGAATGCCCTCGTGGCGGCAGGGATAATGCATTTGGTGGTCAAGGTTGCGTTTTCGCCGGCGGAGCTGGCGGTGCGCACGGAGGCGCTGAAGGCCATGGCCGATCTGATCGATGGGAATAAACCGCTGCAGGAGGCATTCGGAACCATGGCTGTCGCCCCACCAGAACTGCAGCCACCGCCACCGCAGCCTTCACCTGATGGCGCCAGTAAGGACGAGAAGGCGGAGTTCAAGCCTGTGGAGTGCGGTGTTATTGAGGGACTGCTGGATCTAGCACTGATGAACTCTTCGAAGCATGCGTTCGATGCAAGGTTTGCCGCTGGCAGGAGTTTGGAGGCTTACTTCAATGGCAACGAGCTCGTCCGGCGGCATTTCCTTGCATACGCAATCGAGCTGCACGATGATGGCGATTCATCGGCGAATGCCCTCACCTGTTTGCTCCATCTCGACAATGCCTCCCGCGGCGACCCGTATAGGGTTTGGATCGCTAGTGCAATATTGATGCACCTGATCTACGACGACAAGGAGGCTAAAGTGCTTGCTACAGGCGTGAAAGAAGGTGATGCTGAAGCCGGTGAAGAAGTGGTCACTGCCATCCAAGGAATCTCCGGCAACCTTATCATGGCTCTTCAGCACCAATACGACCCCCGCATCTGTATCGGCTACCTAATGCTCCTTTCCGTTTGGCTCTTTGGAGATTCTGACGCAGTCGACGATTTCCTGAGTGAAGGTGCCAGCGTGCAAGCACTCGTCGGCGCTGTGAAGGAAAATGGTGTGGATCCCATCGTCCAGGGTCTCTCCACCTTCCTTTTGGGCATCCTCTACGAGTTCTCGCACGCACAGTCTCCAGTATCTCGCGCACAGGTACACGAGATCCTGACACAGCAGATGGAGCGAGATCTGTACGTCAACAAACTGACCAAGCTCCGATCACACCCATTGATCCGCGACTTTGAGGCGTCGAAAGACGACTTCATGCCGGGTCAGCGGCCGCGACATGGACATGGCTTGCCAGAGGTCTATTTCAATCCAGTGTTTGTCGAGTTTTTCAAGGACAACTTTGGACAGGTGATGCGTGCGATCGATAAGGACCCCAATCTAGAGACGAAAATCACAGCCAATGGGATCACCAAGGTCCGTAATGGTGTTGATCTAGAAGAGCTGGAGACACTGCGCAGCCAGGTCGTGGAGAGCCAGCGGATACTTGACGCCGTCGAGGATGAGAAACGCGCGATAGAGTCACAACATGCAGCCGCGATGAACGCAGCCCAGCAGCAGTTCCAGGCCGCACAGGATTTGCTCCAAAAGGATCACTCTTCTGTCGTAAAATCCCTCCAGAAGCAGCTTCTTGCCGCCCAACAGCTGAGCTCCCAGCTGCAGCAGTCCTTCCAGCGCTCACGAGAGACGCTCGCCGCAGAGACTCGGAAGCACAACGAAGCGATCGAGACACAGCGTAGGAAATTCGAGGCTGAGAAGGTCACTGCTGACGAGCGGAACCGTACCATTATGGAGGAAATGCGCCAGCGGAATCGACGAACTGTCGAGGAGAAAGAAACGCTTATACAGTCGCTAAGGAAGCAGGTCGGTGAACTGCAGCAGCAAGCGAAGGCTGCAGCGAACGAGGTGCAATTAACGAAGCGGCAGCAGGAGGAGGCAGAGAGGAAGCTGGCGGATGTGAAACGGCAGGCGGACGAGGTGGTGACCGGACTTGCCACGAAGACCGCGCAGTTACAGGCACTGCAACACCAACTCGATGAGGCCCGACGGAACGCCCAATCGTTCGACGAGGTTAAACGGCAGGCGGAGGAGCAGAAACTAAGATTACAACAAGAGCTGGAGCACGCTCGATCACAAACCGTTTCCATAACTTCCGAAAAGGATAACGAGCTCCAGTCCGTCCGCGCACAGCTCGAGGAGCGGGACAGAGAGCATTCGAAGCTACGGTCCGACCTGGAACAGGTAGCGAGGGAGCATGCGGAGGACCTCCAGACGCAACTCGCCGAGCGGGACCTCCGCCTATCACAGCTCCAGTCCTCGCTCACCGAGGCCACCAACCAACACAGACAGGATCTCGCGGTTCAGCACGAAGAGCACGCCGGCGAGCTCGAGAAGAAGTCACTCATCATTGCCTCGCTGGAGGAGAGGCTCGCCTCGGCCGTCGACGCCGCCACTCTCGAGAAGGAGACGACAGCGGCTGCAGAGGCGGCGAAAGCCCGTGATGCCGCGGTGAAAGAGAAGGAGGCTTTAGTCAAGGAGCGTGACGAGGCGAAGGCCAAGGCCGATGAGGTGCAGACCGAACTGGACGATCTGTTCATGGTGCTGGGAGATCTGGAAGAGAAGAGGAAGGGGGATAAGGTCTGTGGCGCAAATGCTCCAGCCTGCGCTTTACACAATATACTGACTTGTGGACAAGAAACGGTTAAAGGAGTTGGGCCAAGAGGTGTCGGACGACGAGGACGACGAGGACGACGAGGGTGAGGACGACGAGGACGGGGACGAGGACGAGGAGGAGTAGATGGAAGCGTAGCTGTCATGATTTGGTGTAGGAAGTACTCGATCTGCTTGATTTCGATGCATGGCGAGTGATGCGATCTATACTGTTCTCATTTCTCTGTTCCCGGGCACATCAATGACGTCTCTCGACATCCTGTCAACAATGGTAACCTTGAAGTCTAACATGCAAGATTCAGTAGTGTAGGGGTATCATGGGCGCTTGCCAGTAGCATTATGCGCCCGACCCGGGTTCAAATCCCGGCTGAATCAGCCGATGCGGGCAGCAGCCTGTTTCACTTTTATTTTCTTGTGGAGTTGCCCTGAGTTTGACGCCAAACATTCGGATTCTGGTTCCCATTAGATTCGGTAATCGAGTGCCAGAATCCAGATGCATCCCGTCGAGGCTGCCATATGGGACATGGAAAGTGTGCAGCTGCATACGTAAGGCGGCTGCGGATCATATGTTTCGAGGCAGATGAGTAGATAGCTCAGACTTGGGGATCCGGACCCATGCGAGATGTGACTGCCGGCGCCGTCGGGTCAAATATCTACATATGTACATCAAACCGTAGGTACTCTAGAGTACATGTGCAGGAGCCATGAAGCTTAGGTACCATGTACACGCAGTTGCTGCCCAGGATAGCGCTGGCTATCGAAGACCTAGACCAGATCTGTAGGAGATATCACACACAAGGAAGGAAGAAACTAAGAGTTGATGTTGTGACCCCGTTGATTGGCGGACGTGCACAGGATATGTAAAGAACAAGCACCACTCAGCGACTCGCTAAGACCACCGAGGCTGACTAATCCCCTGACTCGCCGCTATTCCTCCTGAGTCCCTTATACAACAAATTAAGCCGCGTCCAATGAATTAGTAGGCATACATTGCCCCGCTCACTATCTATGGATGGATGTAGGGAAGGCGGCATGCGGTGGGGGGCAGCACAAGCGGGCGCAAGACATCAAACATCGCGGCCGTTGCCTTACTCTATATACCACAGTTTGTGTTCGACATGCCTTACCAGGACCAGCTGGCGGCTGAGCGGACATCCCCGCCACTTAGCAGCTACTGTACCGAGACCGCCCTTCCTCGTCGCCTCCCCCCCCTTCACTACTCTCTCCTCCTTGGGTGGCCAACTCGCGGGCACAAACGGGGGGGGGCATTCTGGAAGATCTGGGCCCGCGAAGTTCAGACTCGCACACATTGTTACGTTACTTCGTTGCATATAGCGCTGTCCACCACCACCACCAAACAACCAACCAGCCGCCGCCGCGCCGCACATGGTTGATGGTTCTCGCGACGCAGGCCGTCTGCAGTGCAGTGCAGTTGCCGCGGCGGCACAGGAGGGTGATGTGGAAATGTGGAAATACGTAGGACTCGCCTGCCAAGTGCCCCGCGTGAGCACGCGGTCTCCGGAGGGAGGGTGAGGCTTATCTGGAGTTATCATCTTGCTGGCCTGACCGGGAAACAGGTGGGCAGGAGGACATTATGTGGGTGGCTCTTTGGTGGATGAAGACGTGGAGGCTGAGGACTGACCGGTTGATTGTCGGTATATACACATCCAACTGGGAGTCTGGAGGATGTGTGTACTGTAGACCTGTTTTGGGGTTTTTTTCTTTCTTTCTTGTGGGGC
>Ga0307512_10004553_pt1 | contig 15139 bp, 21 predicted proteins | sample 14_EM_MG_FD_200267 | JGI IMG/M metagenome (GOLD analysis project Ga0307512, IMG submission 200267) | Populus trichocarpa ectomycorrhiza microbial communities from riparian zone in the Pacific Northwest, United States - 14_EM | ecosystem: Host-associated > Plants > Roots > Unclassified | place... | reverse complement strand
TCGGCCGCGGTCGGGGTGGGGTGAGTACGGTACTGTATACGAGAAAATGGGGAAAGGGTTTGGTCAAGTTAGGTCACTGGCCGCAGGGTGACGAGCTTCAAGGGGCTGCGGCGGAGGGGGGGGGGGGGTGCCGAGGCACACATACAAGTCAGTCAGTTCAGTTCACTTTTTTTTTTTGAAAAGGAGCCACGTGGGTTGTGCGTGGATTACGCGTGGGGGTGGTCATCTGCTGCCAGGCAAAACCCTTCGAAAAGTGCCCATCATTCACACGGATCATAATTCTGGCACACACACAAGCATGGTAAAATGGGCAATGAGCATGGCACGCGCGTGGCCGTTATCAAAAACCATGCGCCAGATCTTAAGTCGTTGTGAGCACCTTTTTGGGGGTGGGGGGGTTTTGTGTGAGTAATAGAGTAGGGGTGCTGTAGGGGGTGCGGTGCGTGAGAATGTGCGAAAGTGATTCTTTGTGGGATCTCCGATCAACCGGGGAAGGGACAAGTGCGTCCGAGCGTCGATAGGATAGATACCAATAGAATTTATTTTATGTCAAGTCCCACATCATTGTCGTTGTCATGTCACTTACGACAACGACGTGTTCAAGTGGAGCTCGAGGTTGTACACAGCAACCTCCTAGAGACGATTGTTTATCTTTTTTTGCTCTTTTTGGTGCGTGGTCGTAGCACCTTTTCACGAAATCACTTGACAGGTGGTCCCATCGTCGGACCAAACGGGTTGGTGCCAGGCAGCCAGTGATGGGGGTGGGATTCTGCATCAGCTGCGGCGGAATGGCACTCTGCCCCACGTTGAGCACACGAGTCGAGGGGTTGCTTTCTTTTGGCCCTCCGCTGCGGTCGTCCTGAGAGAGAAAACCATAGAGACCAGCACACAAGGCTGCGCAATACAACGCTAACCCGAAAGAAGCCAGTAGGAGATATATCCCTGGTGCCGCTGCGCAAGTCTCACGGCCAGACGCGCTTGGAGCTGTAGGCCAACAACGATCACCGCCACGGACCCAAATCAGTGAGTGATGAGCAAGTTTAACACCAGAAGGTTTGCTCGCACGTTACGAGCGGGGTTGGAGGTTGACAGATAGGGGAAGGTTAATCAAGGTTTGTTTAGCTACACAAGAAGGCGTGGTTCCTCTGGGGTGATTAAATAAAGATGAATATATGGGATGGGGTGTGGGCCACCGATAGCAAAAAGAGTTACATAAATACATACTTACAGAGGCCGCGAGGCAACGGCGATACGGGTCCGCAGCCCCAAGAGATTAGAATACGAGAAACCACGAATAAGAAAGCAATATAGGTAGCTAAGGCAGGGCAAATAATCAATCGGTAGAGTCGGCACCGCCGTCGGTCGATCTGGTTTCATCTGTTGGTGTAGTGGACAGGGTAGGTGTGGGCGAGCGCTCGATCTTTGCATCCGGGCTCATTGCTCTCGTCTCTGTCCCCGCGGCAGATTCCAGCGCGCTGTTGGGGGACGCAGATGCGTGTCTGCATTCGGAACCACCTTCGGAACGGACTGCGCGAGGGGGACGCGTGTCAGTACTTTGTCCATGATGCACTAACCCGAACAAGGGAACTTACGATGCCGCTTAAGGAACCCCGAATCGGACAGACAGGATTAAGCATTGCACGCCAAGATAGGGAAAGGAACAGCAACGGCTGTGTGACTCACGTTCAATGCATCGAGGCGACTGAAAGTCTTCCCGCAGCCTTGACAGGCATTAATTTGGGACTTTGCGGAGTGCAAAGCCTGATGTCGCCTGATGATTCTCGTAAGAATTACCAAGGTCGGGTAGAAAGAGAAGACCAGCTCGTCACGTACTTGCAATCGTGTTGCCGAGCAAAGCCCTTATTGCACCCTGGCCACTCGCACTTGTACGGACGTTCTTCCGTGTGCGACCTCAGGTGACCTGATCCGGGTTAGGCGTCAGTCACAGTTCGTTGGGCACAAAGCGTGGTTCCCAGGCACCTCTCAGATTGAACCTTCTGGTAAACGTGCTACCACAGCCTGGGACGGGGCACAGGAAATTGGCCTCGTTCCGGCGTCGACTCGCGCTCGCGGCTTGAGTGGCAGAAGTTGTGACCTGCTGTCGCTCGACCTGGAAAATGGGTGGAAGGCGACACACCGCGCCCGGTGTCGCCGGGGAAGTGGTGGGGCTCGAGACTGTGCTCACTGCGGAAAGTGGAGGGGGCGAAGATGAAGGTATGGTCTGCGAGTGGCTGAAATACGATGCCGGAGATGGCGTGTAGTACGCCTCCGGGTCGGTGGGACTCCGTTTGCCGTCGCGCCGGGAGGTCGGGTAGGGCGGGTTGGCCGCGTGAGGGTGCGGTGATCGCAGCGGTGTAAGGGGCGGTAGTTGGGGAGTTTGCGACAGGTGCGAGCCTAAAGGAGGTATGTGGAGAGGCGGGGCATTGAATGGATAGTGACTGGACGCGGGGGCCAGCCCTCCAAATGGGTATGCACGAGGTGGGACATGAGCGGTCGGTGGCATGTCTAGTTTCAGACGGTGGGCTGCCAAGACGCGAGAGTGGTTCGTGTTCTCCTGCTGAGACGCGGTAGGTGAGGGCTCGTTGGAACCGGGGATGGAGAGAGTAGGAGAGGAAGGGGTAGGAGAGCCTGCGCCGGGCAGCTGGGGGATGATGGAGGGGATAGTAGAGGAATGAGATGAAGAAGGACGAGAGGAAGAGTTGTCAGAGGGAAGAGAAGAACCAGGGGAAGGAGTAAGCTGTGGCGAGGCGCTGGTGCTTGCGCCTGGTGTATCCCATAAGGCGTGGGGGGAGTGCGCCTGGAAGGGTTGAGGAGCTGGGTGCATGGATGACAGGAGTGAGAGGCTATGCAACGGGAAATTAAAAGTTGAACATGTACATGTACCAGGCCGCCGCGAGTTTTACAGGAGATTTGGGTGAGGCAGCGTTTCTTGTCCAGTCGCGGTCGGGCGAGACGTTTTCCCGGTTTCGGCACACAAGCACCGACTCGATTCGTCTACTCGGTTTAAAGGGTGGCTGTGTCACTGATCGCCACCAAACACACACAGCCTCAATTTCACTACTATCACCTATCCTATTCTATACAATTGTATATTTCTACTCTTCACTCACTTACAAAGATGTGAGAATCCAACAACCGCCGTCGCCGCATCAACTCGCTCTCTGATATCACCTGTCCACCAACCCCGACAACACCGGGTTTTCCAGGCGTCCCGGCCCGAACGACGGCCTCGAATCCCTTTGGTGTGCGTGGTGGCGACCGCACGAGTCTGCCACTTTCCACTATCGGACTCTTCTCATCCATCTTCGCACGCCGAGTCGAGTCACTGCTTGTCCTATCCTCGGGTTCTGATCTCCCATTATAAGTCGCGACCCCTTTCCGAATTTTCTCTCGCCGTGTGGCTTCACCGCCCCTCTCTGAGTCACCTCCCATTGTGAATTCCCTGCGCACTTTGGGAATGATCGTGACCGAATCTTCAAAATCGGCTTCTGGCGTATACCCGCTGGACGCTACACCATCAGCGTCGGGGGTCAAAATGCGTACCCGAGGGGCAGTGTCACTATCCGGACACACGCGGACAGCATCACCATCAGCAGATCTAGCAACGCTCTTGGGGAATACCCAGGGGAGGATGTGTGAGAGATAAGGTGAGCGAGGTTCGATCTCGCTCGCCGACGTTTGCACAGATAAATTGGATGGAACGCGGCTCTCGGCGGGCGAAACAGTGGCGAATACGTCTTGGATCCAGGTTGCAAGGTCGTCAATGGCGACTTGTGCCTCTGGCATCAATGACGGCATTTGGAGATATCCGTGGCTCCAACCTGAGAAGATCTGCATTTGTAACCAGTCTTCGTCACTCTCGATATCGAGATAGCTGAGTTCATCCTCTAATTTTTGGAATTCGGTATCGTCCATGTCACCGCGTCCAATCGCCAGGGTCTTTCGGATCTCCTCACGGCGGTGTCGCTTAGCCTCCCGAACGCGTCCCGCGAAGATGATCGTGTCATCGACGAGTGGATCCTTCTCGCCGCATTGGAGTAGAAGAGGTGGGAACTTTGCTAGAAGTTGCGAAGGAGTCAGGATAGGCGAGATGTGGTAGTCTGACGCAAAATCAGGATTAAAATGAGGGCCAATGTATAGGATAGCCATGGCACGCATCTAAGAAAGCCAAAGTCAACGTAGGTCTCACCATGAGGAGCGTAAGGTGACGCACCATAGTTGGTGAAATGATGCGGTCTTGGAAGTAACCTGACCGAGAAGTCATAGTCAGACGCATTCCGATGGGCGCATTTTTCCTCTCGGATGCCGCGCGTCTACGCTTCTTTGCAACTTCCACGTTCGCTCTTCGGACCTCTGCCGCAAGTTGTGTTTGCGCTTCCGTATTCAAAATTTCTCGAACACCGTCTCTTGGGCCGCGGGTATTAGAAATCAATGCGCGATCAAAAGACGGGGTGATGGGGCTAGAAACAAGCGAGTCCTGCCATCGGATGCGAGCCTCAATCGGGCGGTGCTCTTCGTGTTCTCCCTCTCCCTCATCGTCATCCTCGCTCGATGAATCGGTGGACTCATGGTTACCTGCACCGAGCTGAATCCTCTGAACATGCAGCTGGGGATACGACCGCTGCGACTTCGATCGCTTATTGATTGGCGAGTCCGTTGAAGGTCCTGTTATTGAGGTCATACCGATACCAAAAGCATCCCGCCAGCTCTTTTTGCGGGCCGGAGGACTGGATTTTCGCTCTTCATTTACCATAGCCAACGGATTAGCATGGGAAAGATGATCCTTGGCACCACGAAGTTCCTTTGCCCAACCCTCGTTACAGCCATCATCATCCGACGAGTAGAAAAAGCTGGAGGACCGTCTTCGTAGCAATGACGGGGACTTTGCATGCTGTCGATGTTCATCTGCCTCAGTTTCCTCGCGCAGAACTTTCAGATGAGACGGGGTCATCCATGAGGTAAAGTTGAAGTCCAAGGCCGGGTAACTAAGTAGGACTGCGACAGGGAGGGGAAGCGGTTTAGGTGGACGAGATACCGGTGCGGAGTAGGGCAAAGTTGTATCTGACAGGAGGAGATTGTGCTCAAGAATCTTCACAACGCATCCAGTGGCCAAGCAACCTCCACTAACGGCGGGTGAGGCAGGGGCATTCCAGCGGAAAACATCTACACGTACGCAGAATCGCCTGAGAGGACAATATTAATGTCTTCCTCACCAATCCCAATAGCTTTTCCCTTGGATTCTACAATTATTCGGTATGCGTCAAAGACCTCATCGACCGCAAAAGGATACGGGTCTGTGGAATGCGTGTTCAGCAAGCGTGGTAGATAGACCCAAGCGGGAGAATGGCTTACATTCTGGGGCTTTACCATACTCGACAGAGATCACGGGCTTGCCGGTTTGCACTGCCCAAGATCGAAGGCGTTCTTCATGGTGCTCGGGACCCATCGAGATGAACCCACCACCAGGGACATCGAAGATCAGGTTGTGTTCAGAGGAAAGAGCCATCAAGGGATCCCTGGATTGATTGTGCACTGGACGTGGAGAATAGAAGAGATATACGGTAATGGGTCTTGTATACGGAGATGATTCCGGGCGTGGCAAGAGGATCTTACGGCGAAGTGCAACAGGCTTCTTATGACTAATAAATTGAATCTAATGAACAAGTTAACATTGCAGCTGGCCGGGAGGCGCAAGAAGTTCATACGAAGGGGTTACTTGTTTTCTCCCAGGTCACGCGAAGCATTTCAACAGTGGGGGCCGCTCGAAATTTTCGCAGCTAAGGTCGTAACTTCTAGCAGCAGTTGATAAGTGTGAAATGACGAACCTACCTTCTCGTCGGCTTCATTAGCAAAGATAATATAATACACAGAAAATATGATGGAGCAGATGTCTCGTAGCCATTTCTGGCGGATGTTCATGGCGGTAGCGAAGCCTGCATCGAGACCTGTGTTGATCCACGTTGCACGATAGTACGAAGGAGCATACTGCAACAAGATGTTACAAACAAATCGACTAGTTGATGGAGGAAACTCACGAGTCGTGCAAGAGGTTCGGGTGCTGTTCGGAAGGAACTTAAGATTCACGGGTACTATTCGAAACACCCATTAGAACTCACCGCCAAGCCCAACTAGTTTGTCTGCATTACGCATGGCATAGACCGCCGTCAATGTGCTGACGATGATTTGCCATGGGGTGAAATTCCCTGTAAATAGTTGAGACGTGGGCCGACGTCACTGTTGAGCTTCGTAAAACGAACCAAGCTGCCTGTTTAAGGCCCGTATCCAGAGAATGCGGGGTCCACGCGCGTCACCCCACGTGATCCTCCAAAGCCAAAAGAGAATTACGAGAAACACCTAGGGGGAAAGAATGTGTGCTTAGTGGAGGGCGGCAGAGAGAAACGCGGGAGGTTACTTGGGTGCGCTTCCAGGAAGGACTAGGAGTGCCGACGATATGATCAATCATAAGGATTGTAATTGTATGCCACAATTAGAAGTCGATATAAAATAGTAGAGGTGGTGACACTGGTGGCGATTTGTAGAGTGTGGTGAAGGTAGAGGGGATATTTACGACGAATGTATGCGACCACGAAGTATTAGAGATGGTAAGACTTTGCATGTGATTGTGCTGCACGCAGTAATTCTAGCGCACGTGATGCACGAGATCTCGGAGTCTGCCGTGCTGCTAAAGTGCTTTTTGTTTCAGCACGGGTGAGTCCGGCTGGTCACGATGTATCGGTGTGTGGTGCGTGCGTGTGCCAGCTGGCCAGGCCTGTCTGCAAACAGCGACCGAGATCAAACATGTCCCCGTGTGAGAGTTTCCCGTCTGATATTCCTTCACAAAATCCGTTCACTACTCACATAGGTAAGTGGCGTACATCATTTTGACTCGAATTATCCTTCTATGGGCACTCTCCCTTCTCCGTTTCAGAGTTGTCTAGCGCCGCGCTGGGCGGTGCAGTCTTGTCCATATCCGATGAATTTTTCGCAGAGGCGTTCCACCTTTTGCTCACAGAGGTAATACTCACGTGCTATTCTGCATCGTACCCGTCTCACGGATCTCGCATTCTCACACACAGCCTGCAAAGAGTCTGAAAGGGCAATTTGGTCCGAACGGCGCTCTTTATGACGGCTGGGAAACCCGTCGGCACAACATCGACCATGACTGGTAAGGGTTTGAGAGTTGAACTGCGGAGTGTCCAATGACGTTGCCACAGGGCGATCATCAAGTTGGGGACGACCGGAACAATATGCGGGTTTGATATCGATACCAGTCACTTCAATGGTGTGTTCACTCGAGTTTGAATGGCAAGTCCTTGACATACCCCCCCCGAAGGTAACGAGGCTCCTAGGGCGTCTGTGCAAGTTTTGCATATCACAGAAGGAGAAGAACCACCGGAAGCACATGATGCGCGGGTGCGACTATGCCAACAGGGGGCCAACGAGACACCGCTGACAGCATCCTTAGTGGACAGAAGTCCTCCCAAGGGTACCCTTAGGACCCTCGGCGAGACACTTCTTTATGATACCTGAAACACAAGCCGTTAACTGTGTCAAATTAAGTATGTACCCCGATGGCGGTATCGTGAGTCGGCCATTCTGGCGTGGTATATTCTTTGTAGACATCCGTTGTTTCCTGACAGGCTCGATTCCGCGTGTACGGTAACGTTTCTCCCGTTCACCCGAAATCTCCGAACGAGTTGTTTGACATGGCGCACGTGTTTGCTGGTGGGAGGGTGGTTTTCACGTCGGACCAGCACTTTGGTGTGGGCTCAAACCTCATACTCCCTGGTCGAGGTCTGTCCAATATTGCATGGGATGGTGGCTGTAGCTCACACTCCATAGGGAAGGATATGGGTGATGGGTGGGAGACCAAACGAAGTAGGCAGCCCGGACATAAGGATTGGGCGATTATCAAACTGTAGGTGCACTGGTTGCTGACATCGTCTTACGCTTTAATGAAGCTACCTACCAGAGGGGCAGCTGGCCACCTGTCCCATGTCGTTATTGACACTGCAGATTTCAAGGGCAATTTCCCTCAGTACTGTGAACTTCACGCAATCAATAGTGACTCGGACATACCTCCGCACCCAATGTCGTATTCTCCGCCATCGACCTGTTATCCATCTTCGGAGAAAGAGGCTCTGAATACCAAGGAAGACGAGTGGACACTGGTTCTTCCACAAGCGCAACTTGGACCACATCGCGAGCACTACTTCCAACTGGAAAGTGCCGGAAAGGGTGCATTTACACATGTCCGAGTGACCATCTTTCCAGATGGTGGGGCCAAGCGAGTGCGCGTTTTTGGGAGCAAAGTGCTAACCCTGGGCGAAGAGACCCCCCTACATGGCTTCGAACACGCCGATACGATTGACCAGATCCTTGGTGACGTAACGCCTGAGGAGAATAACCGTTGTCTGCGAAAGGTTTTGGCCCTCCCCCTCACGCCAGAAGCGTTTGCTCCATTTGGCCAGGTCATACAGTCTTACGCAGATATCACCAGCGCTCCGCGCGCCGTGAAGATAACACAGGCGAACTTTGGCACCGCCTCCAAGTACCACAAGCTTTCGTTACTCAAAAGCAGTTACCCGGGCGATATGGGTGCAACCACTGGCATATCTGTATACAGATGCCAGCCCGTAGAAGTTGTGAAAAACGGCACAAGGAGGGAGCTCATATTGAACGCATTGGAGAGGCACCCATTCACCAATCAATCGTTTCTTCCAATGGGCCAGGACAAGGATAACGTATATTTGGTGGTAGTTGCCAAGAATGGGCTCGACGACAGGCCAGATATTGGCACCCTGCGCGCCTTCGCCGCACGAGGCGATCAGGGGATTGTGTATAATACGGGAATTTGGCGTAAGCAGCATCCTACTAATCTATGAACAACGATGCTAAGCAACCACTGGCACGTAGACCAACCAATGACGGTATTGGACAGGGTTTGTGGCTCGCCTAGGTTATGAGATTATGACTGATGCTGGTTTATTGCACCTACAGACGATGGACTTTGCTTGTGTGGAGACGCAGATAGGGAACGGTGACGCAGCAGACTGCGAGGTGATAGAACTTGGACGAGAGGGGGTGATGATACAGATCGCGTAAGCAAAGATCACGTGAATATAGGAATCATAACTACCAAATTTGGGAATTGAGGTGTCGGAGTGCGAATTTGTGCAGACCGAGGCACCAAAGGCTTACGGGTCACCAACTCTTCTCTCGTGATACTCCTACTCTCCCTCTTTTCCTCTTAGACGATAGCCCTTTCGTAGGGTCAACCATGCAGGAAGTTCATTCAAGAAAGCGTCCTCACCTAGGTGACTCGGACCCTCTTCCTTCCAAGAAACGCGCTGTGTCTGTTAACGGTACCACCGTTCTTGTCAACGGCAATGTACATCCCAATACAGCCGCAGATGATGAACCCAGAGATCAGGATAGCTTAGAGGTTTCTTCTGTCTTCTCTTTCATTGCGTTAGTCTTGGTTACATATTTTATTATTCTTTTCTAGCAATTCCGCAAGGAGGCCATTTTCCGCTGCATGAGGCACTATGCACGAGAAAATGAGCGGAGCCAAGCTCGAATAATCGAGCTGGAGCATCTTAAAAGCACCTACGAGGCGAGCCTCGCAGTTATGGGGGCTTGTTGGACTCAGGTTCGCTAAGCATTCCCTTCATTCGGTGTTATTCTGATCTCCCCTCCAAGCTGGTCGACACAATAAGGGCGCATGTAAAACCTGACCTCTCTCCGCCTTCAGATGATGAAGTCGAAGGTATGTGCTATGTACAGTTTCTAAGTTGCCACCCGTGCTTATTGCCTAGAAGATCTATTCTGTCTTTCCAAATGCATATCATCTGAAGATAGTCCCGCCCTTGCCGCGGCTTTTGAGGAAAAGGCGCGATCTACGCACAAGCTTGTTGCCGCTTTTGTGCAGTTAAACGGGAGCAATTCCTTGAGGGACGAGATTTACAGGCGATATCAACGTTCTCAAACGGAGGTATGCCACTCGTTCCTTTCTAACACGACATGAACTGAACTATTTGGTGACTCGAAAGTGCACAGCGTTGCGTTCAGAGCTTGAATTGACAAGAGCAAACCTGAAGGACTGCCTTGCACAGCGTGATCGATATCATTCCGACCTCGCCGCTGTTGAGATGCGACTAGATCGAGCACAAAGTCGTACGGTTCAAGAAATATATGGTCGTGCACAATCTCCACCGAAAGAGGCGGCTGTAAAGGAGGAAGAAGGTGACGAGAAGGAGGAAGCGGAAGTGAAGGAAGAAGAACGAATGTCGTCCTCTCCCGCAGTGAGTGGCCAATTTATCGGTGGGAGCCTTTCTGATTTCCTTTTATTCTTTTCTGATTCCAAACCAGCCAATGTCTGCGCTCGCTCCTTTAACTCCCACTTTGAGTGAATTGCAGGAGTGGCAAGACATCGCCAAAGTTCGTGAAGATAAGATTCGTGAACTGGAGTCAATCGTCGAGAACTTGCGACATGACAACCGTATGCTGACTGTAGGATACGTTTTTTACATCCGGGGAAACCGGGCTAACCTTTCTATAGCAGAGTGTTCCCTCAAGCGATGCCGTTTCAGGAACAGAAATCTACAAGGCGCTAATTGAGAGGATCTCCCACCTCGAATATATCCTAAAGGAGAAGGAATCTCAAGTCAACACATCTGCTCCTGAGGAACCAAAGACACCGACACTCTCGGATTCTAACGATGAGGAGCAGGTGCGTTCTGTTTTTGCATGGCACACCTTCTAGACCACATCTATCTTGCAGCGGGAGAAGGAGCGTCGGGCGGCGGAAGAGAAGCGCATCCAGGAAGGAAGTCGGTTACGCAAACAGCGCGAGCAGCTGACCGCCGAATTGAACGAAGTCAAGGCGCAACTCACCAAGCGGCAGTCTCTAGAAGAAATGAAAACCCTTATCGCATCGTATAATGTAAACGCGCCCCAACTGATTAGTCGTTGAAGTGCTGATGGTCAGAGTAGAATCGGATGGAAGTCTATCAATCGGAGATATCCCGGCTGAAGCTTTTACTCGCTGCCAAAGCAGGGGACGAGGATCTCGTCAACATCCTCCGAAAGGAAAGGTCTGGAGATGTGGCGGAATTGCGGAAACGGCTCATGTAAGTCTCATTTTTCACTGGCTCGGATGTGTCTCTTAACATCAGTTTCTTAGGTCATCCGACGAACGTGTTTCTGATCTCGAGAGGCAGCTCGCTGTGCTTTCCCAGCAGCACCCTGATATCTCTCATTACACAAACGCTGAGGCTGAAGCCCAACGACAGTTGAATGCTGCGAACAAACGCCTCGCTCAATTTCATTCAACGTTTGGTGAATCTTCACAATTACCGCCCGATGTGCGACAACTTGTGGAACAGTTAAAGTTGAAAGAGGAGGAGGTGAAGGTCCTTCGGCTACAAGATGCGCAGCATGCAGACGCAGAGACCGCGTTGTACGATGAGATAGGAAAGCTGTCGGCAGCTTGGGAATCTCTGCAAGTACAAGTGACAAGTAAGGTGTTTGACCTGGCGGCCGCCGAAGAGAGGATCATGAAGGCGAATCTCGACGTTTGTCGTATTACTTCTCAACATCACGCTTGTTATTCATCACATACTTGGGATACAGAAAGCCAAGGCAGACAACAAGTTCTTCGCTGCCATGCGCGAAAAGGAAGCCGTCGAAAATGAGCACAAACATCTCGCGCGGACCAACGAAAAACTCCTCAAACACGTCTCCAACCTAACGGATGTTGATAAGGCGAACACAAATCGGCTGGTATGCACAGCTATCGTTCAACGTGGAGTCAGGACTCACGTAACTGACAGACCGTGATGGAACAAGCTGTAACCGCCGCCAATACGAAGGCGGAAGCATTTAAGAACCGTACCGTGTCTCTAGAGACGGAGCTCTTTCGGGCTCGTGTATCACGGGTGGAACTTGAGACCGATGTCTCTCATGTGCGTCGGAACTCATGGATCTAAGCAATGGCTAACCTTTGGCCTACAGTATCGAAAGGTGATCGATGACGGAAAGAAGACATTTGCTGAGCTCTCGACCGAGGTCAGGAAGACACAAGAGGCACTCTCATTGGCAAATCTGGCTATCGAGCGGCAGAGGAAGACAGGAGAGAACAAAGCGACACCGTCATCACAGAAGGAGGCTCAACTACAGAAAGAGGTGGACAACTGCATGGTGGGTACCAAACGCGGCTCTCCGTTGCAGGTCGTGCGCGTCCTGATTTGTGTCATCTACAGAGCATCCTCAAGTGTTCAACGTGTAGGCAGAACATGCGCTCGACAATACTTACAAAGTGCCTGCACAGTGCGTTTTCATCGTATCCTTGCACGTTTCTACCCGTGATTAAGACTTGTTCGCGTAGCGTTCTGCAAGTCATGTATTGACATGCGTATCTCAACACGGCAGCGCAAGTGTCCTGCATGTAATCTCCAATTCGCCCAGTCAGAGGCACAACAATTGTATTTCCAATGAATGGTGCAGTTGTGGCCAGAGTCTTGGGTACATATTATATGTTGCGGACTTCACGTATCGCTTTTTTATGTTCTGACATGCCTTAGTTTCATACATTATCATTCTTTTCGTTATGAGCAAAGATCTTCACGCATGAATCTACCGTTTTCCACGCTCGGCACAATAACACTGATATTGTAACGGGACATATGCCATGGACAATCGTAGTGAACAGTTTTAAGGTCACCGCTTAACCCAGGTGTACTGAAATAAGGTAGTGAGGAATGGGAGTTGTGCATGTCCACGGAGAAAAGGTGACTCACCCGTTTGCGTGCCTTGGCAAGTCCAGTCTTTTTCCTCTCCACCATGCGGGGATCTCGTTTCATGAGTTTGGCTGAGGATATGTGAGGATGAGTACGAGCGGAGAATTGGGAGCATCTCACCCTTTCGAAGGATGGAGTCAACTTCAGGTACGTGTGCAACTATACCTTGAGCGATACCATGCGCGATCGCGCCTGCCTGGCCAGTCGTGCCGCCGCCGCGAACAATCGCGAATATGTTGAACGCACCGAGCACACCAGCGAGCTTGAGTGGACGCACAACACGCTCGCGGTCGGCTGGTGTGGCAAAGAACTTGTTTAGTGGCACATTGTTGACCAAGATTGTCGTCGTCGTCACAGGCACGCGCGAAGACGCAGCCAGCGACGGTTCAAATGCATCTTCCACTACAGGCGCGAGGATATCTGCGTCTGAGGTGCGCGTCGACGAATCGGTTGCGGCTGAAGGGGCTGGGGAAGCTGGGGGTTCGCGGATGGGGATCATCCAGACGCGGGCGGCGCTCTCTTTGCGCTTGCCGACGGTGTACGAGCGGCCATAGCGGTCAAGAGGGACGTGCTTGCGCACAGTGCGCGAGAGGACGTTCTCTTTATCGTGGCGCTCGAAGAGAGCGAGGACGGGGTATATGGTGTCTGCGAGCGCGGCGTGTCCCGCTGTCGACGCGATGCGCGCGCACTCCTCCAAGTCGGCGAGGACGGCGATCATGCGGCGGTAGCGCGCCGTCGTGAGCGAGCCGGAGAACATCGCCGAGAGGCTCTGGCGGTTGCGCCAGAGGTGATGAGCTGGTGGGAGGGAGGCGCGCGCAAAGGCGGGGAGGGGCAGGAGCGAGAGGTGGGAGAGGGCACGGCGGGTGCGCTCGAGGGCGGTCTCGAGTTGGTAGAGGTGGTCATAGTAGCCCGCGCGGGAGGTGTAGAACGAGGGTGACTCTGGTTTTGTCTTTTTGCGCGGGCCACGGAAGCGGTGCGGGGCGTCCGCTACATTTTCGAGCGATGGAGGAGGCACATAAGGCGTCGACGCTGTCGCTAACGCCCGGAAGGTTATTGCAGTACGCAGAGATCGCCTAGTGGCGAGTGCTAGGAGCATAAAGGGACAAAGAGGCTGTCAAAGTGTTCACAGGTTTCAGGGAAGGAAGAAGAGACGGACCGGCTTATCTAATGTAAAGGAGCGACGAGCGGAGCAGGGACACGAGTGCTCGTTCTGAATGTCGACGGTCTGCTCCGCCAGAGCCTCGTATAAGAAAATCCCTGGGCTTTTAGAGCTTACCTCGACTCATCTTCAATGGACTCAGGATGGAAAGAAGGCTCCTGTCGTACGCGTGGCGCACGCTGAGGTCGCCTGTACGTCCCACTTAACGTTCTGCCAGGGGACCTTTCGTTGACAAATTCTCCTAGCACTCTTTTCCTCAAAAGAAGGCGCTGCTCAAGTGCGCCTGAAGATAGGCCTCGAGAATGACAGTAACGGTCACAACTTCACGTTCGCTTCCCCTCCGCCCCAGGCTCTCACTGAACGTGAGACGTTCAAGGCGCAGCTCACGACCATCATCAGCAACAACCGCGCGGCGCGCGAGTCAGGCGTAGTGCAATCTCCACAGACAGCTGTCCCCGGTGCTACATCGTCCCCCAACGGTGCCGCCGCCCATCGTGCACCCGCTCCTACGCCATCGCACCCATCGACCTCTCGTGCCGCGTCCGTTTCGAGTACACGCGGTACGCCCGTGAACGACCCTATTAACGATTTCCGCATCCGAAAAAAAGTTCTGGTCAAAACGCCAGAGCTTGCAGCTCTGCACCGTGAGCTGGTCATGAGTGGTCAGATCACCGAGACGGAGTTTTGGGAGGGACGAGAGGTGTGCTACTAATCATGTTCTCATTCGTTCGTCCAGGACGTGTCATTTTTGACGTAAGACCGTGTCTTAGCATCTCCTGCTCGCGCAGGCTGCTTCCGACTCGCAGAAGAAGGGTAGACCAGGCCAGCTGGTTGACCCGAGACCGCAGGCCATCGAAGGCGGTGAAGTCAAGATTGTCATTACGCCACAACTCGTACACGACATCTTTGATGAGTATCCCGTCGTTGCAAAGGCATACGACGAGAACGTGCCGAGCAAAGTGCCGTTCCTTCGTGTCACGGCGCTGTGTCTCAGTGTCTGATCGCCCGTATCACAGTTGTCCGAAGCGGAATTTTGGAAGCGATACTTTCAGTCAAAACTTTTCCATTCACATCGTGCTTCCATCCGTTCCACGGCATCACAACATGTTGTCAAAGACGATGCAATCTTTGACAAGTATCTAGAAAAACCGGATGACGGTGGGTCCTTCATTTGAGTACT
>Ga0307512_10004552_pt1 | contig 15144 bp, 19 predicted proteins | sample 14_EM_MG_FD_200267 | JGI IMG/M metagenome (GOLD analysis project Ga0307512, IMG submission 200267) | Populus trichocarpa ectomycorrhiza microbial communities from riparian zone in the Pacific Northwest, United States - 14_EM | ecosystem: Host-associated > Plants > Roots > Unclassified | place... | reverse complement strand
GCGACATCGCGCGCCGCCGCGAGCTGGTCAGCGCCTGGGCCGATCTGCCCTCCGCGGCCCGCCCCGACTTCGCCTCGGTCAATCTGAGCGAGGACGGGTTCGCCGAGCTGGTCGCCGAGCTGGGACCGGCCGGCATCGATGTCGAGGCGGGTGTGTGGTCGACGGCCGACGTGCAGACCCTCGCCGCGGCGGGCGTGCCGGTGCTGCGCGTCCTCGTGGAGATCATCGGGGCCGCGGCGTTCGATGCGATCGGAGCGGCCGACACGATCCTGCAGAGCCTCGACCGCGCGGGTTTGACGGCGCCGCGGCTGCTACACGGCGAGGGCGATGCCTGCTGGCCGTTGATCACCCACGCCGGGCGGCTCGGCCTGGCCACCCGCGTCGGCCTCGAGGACACCCTGGTCAACCCGGACGGGACCGCCGCAACCGACAACGCCGACCTGGTCCGCCGCGCCCTGGCCCTACGCGGCCAAATCGACCGCGGAGAGTCGTAACAACCCGCCAAACCGGCCTCGGGCAACGGCCCACACGGTCGCGAGACGCTAGTTGGTTGGCTGTTGCTCGCCGAGGATTTCGCCGGCCAGGTCTGCCAGGTGCGCGAAGTGCTTGTTCTCGTCCACCGCCAGATGACCGGCGTCGGCGAGCACGCCGAGTTCGGCGCCAAGCAGCTTCCGGACGGCCGGCTCCAGCCGTTTCGGGGGCAGGAACACGTCGCGGTCCCCCGTGACGATGAGCCGCCGCACGGCCCGCGCGGGCAGCTTGGCCAGCCCCGGTGCCCCGGTGGAGCTGGCGTGCCGCGCGATGAGCGTCATCCACTCGACCACTGCCTCGCGGGGCAGATGGCCCGGAGCGTGCATCACTCGCAGCAGCCGGGCGCTGGTCGCCGGCCGGGGAAACACCGTCCATCCGACGGCCGCGACCAGCAGCGCCGGCGTGACTCGCAGGCCGGTCAGGCCGGCCGGGGCGACGAGAACGAGGCCGGCGATGTTCGGCGAGTCCGCCGACAAGGCGACGGCGCCGCCGAGCGAGTGGCCCAGGACAACCGCCGGCCCGGCGGCCACACCGTCGACGATCTCGCTCAACCACGTGCCGTACCAGGCGAGCCGGTCACCGGCCGGCGGGCGTTCGCCGCTGCTGAGCCCCGGCTGCCCCGGAAGATCGACGGCGACGACCCGGTACCGGGCGGCCAGCACCGCGATCAGCGGCAGGTGTGCCGCCGCGCAGAAGTTCGTGCCCGGAACGAACACGACCGTCCCCGGCCCCGAGCCGGCGACCAGCGCGTGCGTTCGTGCACCGTTGGCGATCAGCGTCTGCCGCTCGTGCGGCACCGGCCAGGCGGCGAGTTGATCGGCACACCATTGGTGCACGGCGTCCCGCCCGGTCGCGGTGCGATAGATCGACTTCACCCGCCGAGTGTCGCAGGCCACGGGGTCTCCGGCGTCGGCGTTTGCGCCGAACAGACCCGGCCGTCCGGGCGGGCTCGCCCGCGGCCGGACCGAGTTTGGGCCGAACAGACCGGCCTCCGGGCGGCTCGCCCACCGGCCGGACCGATGCTCCGGGGCAAGCGGCTCGGACGAGGCCCGACGCGGAACTTGACACCCGTCCTCGTCCCCGGGAGAGGATATGGAGTGAGGTCAACTCGTTCGACGCCGGCCGCCATCCCCGCCGGCGCCCTCGCCGCCGGCCCGCAACCAACGCTTTCCGCCCCGGGTGGCCTGCTCTTGCGAGCCTGGGAGCCGTCCGACGCGGCAGTGTTCCTCGCCGCCTACCAAGACCCCGAAATCCAGCACTGGCACACTCGCCAACCCGCGTCGGAAGACCAGGTCCTGCAGTGGTTCGAGCAGTATCGCCAGGCCTGGGCGCAGGAGACCGGCGCCAGTTGGGCAGTGACCCGCGGCGGCGGTGCGGTGCTGGGGCGCATAGCCATGGGCAGCATGAATCTCGACGACGGTGCCGCCGGTTGCGCGTACTGGGTGCTCCCGGCCGCCCGCGGAGCCGGTGTGGCCTCCCGCGCGTTGACCGCCCTGAGCGTCTGGGCGCTGGGCGAGGCGGGTTTCCACCGTCTGCATCTGGACCACTCGACCCGCAATCAGGCCTCCTGCCGGGTGGCCGGCAAGTCCGGCTTCCTCCTGGAGGGCACCCAGCGCAGCGCCGCCATCCACTCCGACGGCCGGCACGACATGCACCTGCACGCCCGGATCCGCGGCGACGAGTGACCCGGCTCAATACCACGGGCAGCGAGGACATGTCGATGTCCGTGGGGTCGCGCGGTTGACCTCGTAGCCATTTCGTGAGCATGGCCGGCCGAGCGTCCGGGATAGATCAAGACTTGTGTCGTCGAGACCTAGCTGTCTGTGCATCGTCCTGATTGGATGTCTCCGTACCGGATCATGGGACCTTGGAGGACGGATGACCCCCCACGCAGCCATCGGCCCCGGCCCGGCTCGAGAGCCGGCCGCTGGGGCGGCCGCCGGCTCTCGGCGTCGCTGGCTGTTGCCGTCCGTCGCGGCTGTCCTCGTCCTGCTCATCGTGGCCGGGGTCATGCTGTTCAACTCCGAGGACACGAAGGGCAGTAGCGACCAGTTCGAGCGGGCCGCCGCGGCGTTCCACGACGTGTACACGCCGACGGCGAAGGACCTGACCAAGCAGCTCGCCATCTCCAGCGATGGCGGCGGCTCCGGCGACAAACCCAACGCCGCCGCCACCCGGGACGCCAGCAAGCTCGCCACCGCCTTCGCCGACTACGGCAAGGCCCTCAGCGCGATCCAGTTCCCCAGCGACTCGAAGCAGGCCGCCGACCAGCTCATCAAGGACACCACCGCCGGCCGACTCCTCATGGTCAACGCCGCCGCCTTCATCAGCATCGGCGAGATGCAGTCCGCCCTCGACCAATACCGTCCACAAATCGAAATCGACGTCGCCAACGCCGAATCGGCACTGCGCGCCACGCTGTCCGCCTAACGACGTCGGGCCGCGCCAACCGCTGAACCGGGTGAGGGTTATGCCGCTCGCGTGCTCAGTGGTCGGCGTGGTCGAAGCGGATGTAGCCCGGCGGAAGCAGTTTGAGGGCCATGGCGCAGCCTGCCACGAAGAGGACCGGAACCGCGGCCACAAGCAGGAAGAAATCGTCGCGTCCGTCGTTGGCCAGCAGCACGCCCAGGGTGACCGCCGCGAGGAGCAGGCCCGCGGACGAGGTGGCGTAGAAACGCCGTGAGCGGGGCCGCGGAGCCGGTTCCTCGGAGGTGGTCACCCCGGAATTCAGCTCCTGCCATTGCCGGGCGACCGCGAGCGGCACCTCCGGTATTCGCAGGTTGCCGTGCCGGTCACGGCTCGGTGTCTGTGCCGGCAGCTCACCGACGACACCCGTCAGGGTCCACATCAAGTTGAGGAGCGCGTCGACGAGCGCTGCCGTCAGGAACGCGGCGGCCGGTAGCTGCCGCGCGAGAATGCCGATCAGGGCGAGGAGCGTCACCAAGCCGGGCAGCACCGACCTGGGTGCGAGCCGGATGTACCGCCGGGCGCGTCGGGCGCTGCGCAGATCGAGCGGGAGCCGTTGTGCGGGCCGGCGCCGGAACCGCCACATGCTCGTGGGTATCTCAACCCACTCGACGTCCGGCTCACCGTTGGCGACGCTCAGCGCGGGAACGTGGAGGCTCGCGACGAGATGCGCCGGCACGGTGAGAGCCGTTCGTCTCATGGTGACCTGTACCCGTCTGTGCGCCCGAAGGGATCATCCCCATCGTAGAGCGGCCGGGTGGCAACCGTTCGGCCGCCGTCTTGCTGCCACCACGGGCCGGCTCGCGTCGGTTAGCCGTTTGGCCGGGACGCTATTGCTTGTAGTGACCAGCTGTTGCCGTCGGGGTCGCGAAAGTAGACGAAGTTTCCCCACGGTTGCACGTCGACGTCACTGGCCTCCACTTCGGCGTCCAGTAGCTGTTTGCGGGCTGCCTCGGCGTCGGGCACGACAACCTGGATTTCCTGGGTGCCCGGCACCTTCATGGTCATGCCGTCGCCGAGCACGATCGAACAGGCCGAGCCGGGCGGCGTGAGCTGCACGAATCGCAGGCTGTCAGACACCTGGTGGTCGTGGTCGGCGTTGAAGCCGATCCGCTCGTAGAACGCCTTGGCCCGGTCGACGTCGGTCACCGGTACGGGAATGAGCTCGATCTTCCATGTCGCTGTCATGATCTCATCGTTCCCCACATTGCGGCCACATTCTGACCGCTGACCGGCCGCTCGCGCGATTTTCTCACCGCGTCGGCCGAGGCGTCTGGAGGTGCGCGCAATCTAGCCGTACGCCGGCTCAGTCGCGCGAAGCGCCCGGCTTGTCGAGCGGAACACCTCGGGCGCAGTCGGGGCATCTCGCCGGTTCCCACAAGGTGTTGGGCCACGTGGCCAGGGTGCGCACAGGCACCCCGACCAGGTCAGGATGCCGCAGCGCGGTCTCGCCCAGGCGTACCAGAGCAGTGATCAGAATGGTTTCGCCACCAGCGGCGTGCACTGTCGACGAGGCGGCACGCACCGCGGAACCCGCATTGATCACGTCGTCGACGATCGCCACGCGCCGGCCTCGCACGCGGGACCGGATCGCCGGCGGCAATTGATACCGTGCCGAATACAATCCTTCGATGTCGTGCCCGGCTGGTTCGGCGTAGGTGAACGGCACGCCGACCAGTTCGGCGATCCGGTAGCCGAGGAGGGCGCCGCCGACGAGTGGCCCAACAATGAGATCGACGCCGATGCCGCTGACGGTTTCGGCGAGCGCCGGCAGACAGAACGATATCGCCGCCGGGTCCCACAACATCGCGTCCAAGTCCAGCCACAGGCTCCCGTGGTGGCCGGACTCGAACAGGAAATGGCCGTCGCGGGCGCCGAGCACCCCGCGGAGAGCCTGATCTATGGCTGCCATCGCGTCATTGGAGCGCACCTTCGCATCGCGCCGCCAGCCCGCCGCGCCGCAGGCCGACCGGCGCTCACTCGCCGCGGCGGGTTGCGGTACGGCGAACGGGTGCGTACAGATGCATCATGAAGACGGTCATGTGTGCGGTAGTGGCTGGCGGCCTGGCACTCATCCTGGCCGCGTGTTCCGCCCCAGATCCGGCCGCCCCCGCGCCGCCCGCCACCTCGCCGCGGGTGACCGTGCCCGCGCAATCGGCCTCGTCCGCGGCGCCTGCGTTGGTCGCAACGGTCGTGCGCCCGCTCGCGGGCACCGGCACGGCGCCGTTCGACGAGACCCGGCGGCTGCAGGCCCCGCCCGGCTGGACGGTCGCCGTCTGGGCTCGGGTGCCCGGCGCCCGGCTGCTGGCTTGGACGCCGGACGGGCGGCTGCTGGTGTCGCGGCCCAAGCTCGGCGACGTGGTCGCCTTGGTGCCCGGAGCGGGCGACGCCGTCCCCGCCCAACGCACCCTGGTCAGCGGGTTGAACCAGCCGCACGGGCTGGCCTTCGCGGGCAACACGCTCTACGTGGCCGAGAGCGACCAGGTCGACAGCTTCGCCTACCGGGACGGGGCGGTGTCGGGTAAGCGGGTCGTGGTCGACGGTTTGCCCGACGCGAAAAGCCCCGAGTTGGGCGGCGCCTACGCGCACGCGCTCAAGAGCGTGGCGATCGGCCAGGACGGCGCGCTCTACCTTTCGGTCGGCTCGACCGGCAACGTGTCGGCCGCGGACCGGGAGGCAACCCCGCAACGGGCCGCCATCCTCCGGGTGCCGCCGGGCGGCGGGCAGCCGTCGGTCTTCGCGAGCGGCGTACGCAACGGCACCGGGCTGGCGGTCGACCCCGACGGTGGCGTGTGGACCGCGGTCAACAACCGGGACAACATCGCTTTCCCGTACGACGCCGACTACAATGACGACGGTCAAGCGGACCAGGGCCGGGTCATGCAGACGTACGTGAACGATCACCCCTTCGAGCCGTTGGCCCGGCTGACGCAGGGACGCGACCTCGGCTGGCCGTACTGCAATCCGGACCCCGACCTGAAGCCGGGTGCGAAGGACACGCCGTTGAGCTACACCCAACGGCCGTTCGTGCGGGACATTCAAAACAACTCCGATGGTACGAAGCTCGACTGCGCGGCGCTGCCCCCGGTCGAGCAGGGCATGGGCGCGCACTCGGCACCGCTGGGGCTGAGCTTCGCCACGTCGCCGGGCCTGGCCGGGGCGTACGGGCCGGGTGCCCTGGTCGGTATCCACGGCTCGTGGAACCGTAACCCGCCCCGGGCGCCGGAGGTGTCGTTCTTCGCCTGGCGCGACGGCACCCTCGGCCCCCAGCAAACGCTGCTGACCGGCTTCCAGGACGAGAACGGCTCCCGCTGGGGCCGCCCGGTGATGGCCGTGCAGGGCCCCGACCACGCGCTGTACGTAAGCGACGACTTCGCGGGCGCCGTGTACCGCATCACCGCACCTTGAGCTGCACCGGCGCCGATTTCAGGTGGGGTTTGCGGGCTTGGCCTTCTGCGGGTAGATCGTCTCGTGGCGGGCCAGCATCGCCACGAACTCGCCGAGCTTGCGCTCCCGGGTCTCGGCCCGCTTGACGGCGTTGAGCCGGTAGATCAGCGCGAAACGGTTGGCCTTGGTGAGTACGTCGAACATGGCCTGGGCGGCGGGATCGGTGGCGATCGCGGCCATGAGGTCGGCCGGCACCTCAGCTTCCGAGGCTGGAGCGTAGGCAGCCGTCCACCGCCCGTCGGCTTTCGCAGCCTCTACTACGACGCTGCCCGGGGGTAGCATCCGCCCGGCCGCCTCCAGCCGGGCGACGTTGGCGACGTTGCGCTGCGACCAGGAACTGCGTGGCCGGCGCGGGGTGAACCGAATCGACGAAGTCTCCTGATCACGGGTGCGGGCCTGCCCATCGATCCAGCCGAAACACAGCGCCTCGTCGACGGCCTGCTGCCAGGTCAGCGTCGTGACCGTGCCGCCTTTTTTGGTCAAGGCGAGCCAAACCCCCGGCGACGTGTCGTGGTGATTCAGCAACCAAGCTCGCAGCGCCTCGGCGTCCGCGACGACCAATTCCGCCAAGTCGGCCTTCGCCATAGCGACAGGCTAACCCGGTCTTCACCTCGCCGGGTCGCCGGGTCGTCCGCCTCACCTGGGGTTTGCCGGGGCCGGCCTCGGCGACATCTTCGCCGCCGAGACCGGCCCCGGAGCGCGCCTCGTCGGCGCGGTGCCCGTTAGAGGTACGGCCGCGTGATGATCTCGATCGCGTGCCCCGCCGGGTCCTTGAAATAGAACCCGCGCCCGTCGTGTTCGGTGTTGGTCTCCCCCGGCCGCTTCATCTGCGGGTCCGCCCAGTAGGTGATGCCTCGCTTCTCGATACTCGCGAGGCACCGCACGAACAGCTCATCGTCGACGAGGAACGCGTAATGCTGCATCTGGATGTCCACCGGCGGCTCGGCGAACTGAAGCAGCACGCCCCCGTCCAGCAAGACGTTGACGAACAGGCCCCACGACGGCGCCTCCGGTAGCTCGAACAGCTCCCGGTAGAACGCGGCCGACACGTTCTTGTCCTTGGCGGCGATGATCGTGTGGTTGAAACTGACTGTCATGCGTACCGTCTTCCCGGTCGATCCGAAGACCCGACCGGAAGCCCATGGCATTCACCAGCCGTACAGAAGGAACCAGCCCTGTTTGAAAGGATGGAGCCACGAGGGCGCAGATGGCCCCGGATCCCGCGCGAGAATGCAAAGTCTCGGCGTGGCGGCTGAAGTAGCCAGAACCTCCGGGGGTAGGCCCATCTGGGGCGCCCCGCGACATTAGCACAGCCCAATATCGACGAGCGGGCGCCTCCTATGCTGCGAAGGTGGCTCTCACCGCCGGCTGGTCGGTTCTTGCGCTTCTCTTCTGTCTTCCCTTCGTGTTCGACTCGTCGCTGCCCGGCGGCCCACGGACGGCTCTGGCCTTGCTGATCGTGGCCCTCGCCTGCGCTATCCCGGCGATCATCGGTGGCGGCTTCGCCGTTGTCGAGGGCCGCAAACCCGGTCAGCCGGATTACCTCAACCTGCTCGGCTTGCTCCGCCGGCTGCCGCCGGCGATCCGCATCGGTCTGGCCGCTGCATCGATGGTAGCGACCGGGATACTGCTGTCCGGATGGGCGAGCGACGCGACGGGCAGCTCGGTGAAGACCGACACCGGCTACGCGCTCAAGTTCAGGAACGACCCACCCGTCCCGGTGACCAAGCAGCAGTATCTGGCAAACAGCCGGGCCGAGCGGCGCATCGTCCTCGGGGTGGCGATCTTGGGTAACGCGTGGGGTGGCGCCTTCTGCTGGGCGGCGAAGCTACGCGACGACGAGGAGGATCCGCTCTAGCCTGCGGGCGAGGCCCGCGGCGGTTGAGGAGACACCGACGCAGGCGGAACCGTCCATCTAGGACGGCATTTCAAACCGGCTGTACCCCTCGGCTAGCCGATCGTCGGCTGGGGGTCGCGGATGACGCGGGCCACCAGGCCGTTGCACGCCACGTCCGCGACCGGCGGTCGGGGCTCGGGCGCGGCCTCCGGCCACCATTGCGAGACCGATTTTACGGGCTCGACCAGTTTCAGGTCGGGCCGGGTGAACAGCGCGGCCAACTCGGCGCCGGAACGCGGGAGCGCGCGGCCGTCGGCCTTGATGATGGCCTCGGCCTGCTCCGGGGGCAGGTGCTCGAGAGTCGCGTGCGAGGCGATGACGAGGCTACCGTGCGGGAGCGCGTCGATCAGGGTGTCGATGATGGCACGCGGATCCTCGGCTTCGCGGATGAAATGCAGGACGGCGACCAGGATCAGGGCGACCGGTTTCGACAGGTCCAGGACGGCGAGCAGGTCCTCGTGCTTCAGGATTTTGCGGGGCTCGCGCAGGTCGGCGTCGGTGTAGACGGTCGCGCCCTCGGGGGTGCCGTTCATCAGGGCTCGGGCATGGGCCAGCACCAGCGGGTCGTTGTCGATGTAGACGATGCGGGCCGCTGGGTCGGCTTGCTGGGCGATCTGGTGCGTGTTCGGACTGGTCGGGATGCCGGTGCCGATGTCGAGAAACTGCCGGATCCCTTCCTGCCTCGCGGCGAAATCCACGGCGCGGCAGAGAAACCACCGGTTCTCCCGGACGCTCAGTCGGATGGTCGGGAGTTGCGCCTCGACGGCGTCTCCCGACTCTCGGTCGGCCGCGAAGTTATCCTTGCCGCCCAGCCAGTAGTCGTAACGCCGCGCCGGGTGGGCAACACTGGTGTCAATCTTGGGCGGAGGGCCTTCGCCGGTCACCGCGACTCCTTCGTTGCCGTCCCAGATCCGAGTTTCATCGTATCGAAGGGCACCGCCGCACCGCCTTGCGCCGGGATACTGTGCTGCGCCCCACGTGGGAGCAACGCCGGCGATCGGCTTGACCAAAGAGCCGCCGATGACGACTTTGGGGAGCTGCGGAGTGAGCGACACGGTGATCGAGAAGGTCGTCCGGCCCGAGCGCAGGTTGTCGGGATCTTGGCGAGACGTCATCGCCTCGAATCTCGACTACCACCGAGCGACATTCTTGTGGAAATGCGAGGGCCTTTCCGAGGCTCAGCTACGGCAACGGTCCGTGCCGTCGTCCGCGTTGTCTTTGCTGGGGCTGATGTGCCATCTGCAGGGGGTCGAGCGCTACTGGTTTCAGCGGAGGCTTGCGGGTACGACGCCGCGTTTCTTTCCCTATCTCACATCCGATGGTGGCGAGTGGCCCGACGAGGCGGACCCCACGCCGGCCCAGCAGGTGTACGCGGACTACCTGGCGGCGTGTGACGAGTCGCGGGACGTGTTCGCGAGCGTCACCGAAGACCTCGCGCGCATCGTGCCGAGCCCGGAGTTCGGCGACGCAGACGTACGGTTCGTCCTCACGCATGTGATCGAGGAGTACGCCCGTCACGTGGGCCATGCGGACCTGCTACGCGAAGCGATCGACGGCGCCGCCGGCGAATAGGCCGGCCGGTGTCGAACAAGGCCCGCCCCTGGCCGCCGGCGTCACAATCGGTTGCTCAGCTGGTCCGCAGCACGCCTCCGGCCTGCCAGGTGCCCCACGACAGGTTCCAGTCGCCGTACCCGTCCCAGCTGGGCATCGTGGGGCCGCCCGTGTTGGTGTAGACGGTCACGTCGCCGACCTGGGCGAAGTCGAAGAAGCGCTTGGCGTCGTCGTCGTTGAGGTTGGTGCAGCCGTGCGATGTGCTGCGCTGCCCGATGTTTCCGCCGTTCCAGCTCGCCGAGTGGACGAACTCCCCGGAGTTGGTGATCCGCACGGACCAGGGCACCTTGAGGTCGTATCCCGGACCGGTCATGCGCTGGACCCGGTCTTTCTCCATGGCAACCTTGACGCCGCTGAACGTGGGTGTGCTCGCCTTTCCGAGCGAGACCGGAAAGCTGAACACCTGTTTGCCGTCCGAGGTGACGATCATGCGTTCGGTGTGGCCGTCGACCCGGCTGATGGTGGCGGCGCCGGTGGACATGTCGAGGGTCAGGCTGTTGTCGAAGACCATGCCGGTTCCGGCCGATTGGCCCTGCACGGGCAGCTCGAGATGGACCTTGGCGTGCCCCGGCCAGTAACTCTCGGTGCGGTAGTGGGCTTCCAGGGGGTACCCGGAGTAGATCGCGGATTTCTGGAAATACCAGGCGCCTTGCGCCGGCGCCCCGTTGACCGTGACGGTCGTCGCCGCGGCGAAGGCCCGCGCGTCGGTGATCTTGGCCGACAGGTAGGCGATGATGGGCATGCCGACGCCCCAGGTAGACCCGTCGCTCTCGAGGAACCGGACATGCACCGGCTTGCCGGATACGGGCGAGGCGGAGGCCGATGGGCCGGTCGACGCGCCGGCCGACGGGCCAGCCGAGGCCGCCTGCCCGTCGTGCCAGGCCCCGTCAGGTGAAGATCCACCACAGGCCGCCAGCAGGACGGGCATCACGCCAAGTAGCGCCGCCGTCACCACGGACCGCCACAACCGAGAACGTCTCATGACAGCGAGGATGCTACGAACCCGGCGCAACCGCCAGGCGAGCGCCGGCACCCCCACTCGATCGGCCGAGACCGGAAACTAGTTGCCGGTTTGGAAACTAGTTGCTACCTTGGCGGCATGAGCGACAACGTCTTCGACCAAACCGGGGCCCGCGCGGCGCTCGATGCCGCGGAACAGGCGCGGACCGCCGGCCATCGGGCCGCAGGCCGGTGGGCCCGGCGCTACCTGCTCGGTTTCGGCGCGGTGTCGGCCGGTTCCGTGCTGGCCGTCTGGGCCCTCTCCCCCTGGGTGTCGTCCGCGTGGTGGGGAGTGTGGTATGCGCTGCTGGTCACCCTGTTCGCGGTCTGGCTGCGGCGGCAACCGGTCCGCGCGATACCCCGGCGCCTGCAGTTTGTGACGATCCTGACCTGGTCCGTGGTGTTCGGCCTCACGGTGGCGACCGGAATCGACTACCCCGTGGCGTATCCGATCGGCGCCGCCGCCGGCTTCTCGGTGTGGGCGGCCGCCGCCTGGTGGGTGGGCCGATGACCGGCGCGCATCCGCGCCATCGCCTCGATCCGCTGATCCACGCCCCGATCCGGCTGTCCATCATGGCGTATCTCTCCGAAGTGGACCGGGCCGAGTTCGCGCTGGTCCGCGACGCGGTTGAGCTCACCGCGGCGGCGCTTTCCAAGCAGGTTTCGACGCTCGAGGAAGCCGGCTACGTCACCGTCGAGAAGGGCTACGTGGGTAAACGGCCGCGAACCTGGCTCGCGCTCGCGCCGGCCGGCCGCGCGGCGATGGTCCGCCACCTCGCGGCGCTGCGGGCCATCGCCGACGGCCAGTCGAGTTAGCAACCTCGGCGTGCCGGTCAACCGGCTCGGCGTGGGCGGCCTCGAGATAAGCGCGGTCCGCTTCCGGGAGAACCGCACGTGCCTGGTCGAGCCGCTCGGGGCGCCCGACGACCGCAAGCGCCTGCCGTCGGCCTGGCCGACCTGCTCTGAGCGAGCGGGACCTGCTCTGAGCGAGCGGGACCTGCTCTGAGCGAGCGGGACCTGCTCTGAGCGAGCGGGATCAGTGCGGGTCGGCCGGCTTGCGCGCGAGGATGAGCCGACACCGCGGGCTGCCGTCCGCGTACTCGCCGAGTGAGGTCAGCGGGACCACCCGGACGGTGAAGCCGGCCGCCGTCAGGTCGTCCTGAACCGCAAGCTGCGAACTAGTGCGGTAGTACATGACGAACGGCGGGCGCCACACGGCGTTACGGACCCGCATGGCCAGGTCGAACCCGCTCAGAACCCAGTAGGCGACCGTGGTCGGGGGCGGCAGCGCGCCGATGGGAACGGCGAACCGCCCGCCGGGCCGCAGCGCGCGATACACCCCCGCGAAGAGCGCGGGCCGCTCGGCGGGCAGGAAATGCCCGAGCGCCCCGAAGGTGACCGCGAGGTCGAAGCCCTCGGCGAACGGCAGAGCCCGGGCGTCGGCCCGTACCCAGGTGGCATCCGGGTGGGCGGCTCGCGCCTGCGCGAGCATGCCGGTGCTGAAGTCGACGCCCGTGATCGGTCCCTGGCACACGGACCGCAGAACCTGCATGCCCGCGCCGGTACCGCAGCACACGTCGAGCCCCTTGCCGAACGACCCAAGCTCGGCCAGACCGTCGACCGTAGCGCCGAGAATGCTCTCCGGGGTACGGAAGGGTGTCTGGTCGAACTTGGGCGCCAGCAGGTCGTAGCCGCGCTCAACCGAGGACAGTGCCTGGATGCACAGTTCACGCAGGGACGGGCCTTGAGGGGAGAACACCGGCCGAGGGTACCTCCCGGACGGCGTCCGCGACTGCGGTTCCCGCGCTCGCCGCGAGCTATGTGGATTGCCGGGTCATGCGATCCAGCACCGCTTGCCGCAGCGATTCCGGGTCCACGTCGAGTGTGTGGAGAACCTTGACGGCGACGCCTTCGCCCTCGGCGAGGAGCCCGAGCAGCAGGTGCCCGGTGTCGATTTGCTCGTGCCCGAGCGCCGCGGCCTCGCGTAGGGTGAACTCCAGCGTCTTCTTGGCGTGTGGCGTGAACTGCGGCCGGGGGAAACGGAAGGCGCCGGGGCCGAAGGTGTCGTCGGCACGGCGCTGGATTTCGACAACGTCGATGCCGATCGAGGCGAGGGCGTCCTTGGCCGGCTGCCCTCCGGTCGCCGCGGTCCCGGCCTCTTCGAGCAGGTGGGCGGTCGTGTCGCGGGCCTGCCGCAGCTCCACCCCCTGCGCACGGAGCGCCTCGCCCGCGGGGCCGGCCGTCTGGGTCAGGCCGAGCAGCACATGCTCGGTGCCGATGAAGTCGTGACCCATGGATAGGGCGGCGTCCTGCGCGGCCACCAACGACCGCTTGGCGAGCTCGGTGTATCGATCGAACACGTCAGTCCTCCTTGCCTGTGGTCTTGCGGCGCGTTGCGTGCTTTTCGTGGACGGATTGCCTGCTGACTTGCAGGGCCGTCGCGATGCTCTGCCAGGTCCAGCCCTGGTCACGGGCGTTGTCCACGTGCAGGCGCTCAAGCTCCTCGAGCAGGCGCCGCAGCGCGACAACGGCCTGTAAGCCGAGAGCGGGATCTTTGTTGGTTACCTGGCCGGCCAGGTCGGCGGCCGGCGACTTCTCAACGCTCATGCTGTCAGGATTCCCTGACAGCTCCCATCTGTCAAGGAACCCTGACAGGATCGCCGCCTTCCGCACAGCGGAAAACCACCACGACGGCCACCGGCAGCTGCAGCGATACTCGGCCCGGCCAGCAGAGAGGGAGGTGACAGCCATGATCACGGTGCCGCAGCAATTCGCCGACTGGCGCGCCCAGGTCGACGGCGAGGCCGGCCGACAATGGGTGCGGTCGCTGCCGGCGCTGGTGGAAGGACTCCTCGCAAAATGGGACCTCGTGGTCGACGACGCCCAGCCGCTACACGGATCCCTGAGTCTCGTGGTGCTGGTTCATCGCGGTGAGCAACCGCTGGCGCTGAAACTGAGCTGGCCGGAAGACACCACAGAGGGCGAGGCCCTCGCCCTGCGCGCGTGGGACGGCCACGGCATGATGCAGCTGCTGGCGGCCGAACCGGACAACAACGCCCTGCTGGTGGAGCACCTGGACCACACCCGCTCCCTGCACACGCTGCCGCTCTGGGAGGCGGCCCAGGTCGCCGGCTCCCTCATCCGTACGCTGGCCGTCGCCGCGCCGGCCGGCCTGAACAGCCTGCGCAACGTCGGGGCCGGCATTGCCGAAGCGCTGCCCCGGCGCCAGCAAGCCCTCGGCTGCCCCATCCCGGTGCGCTGGGTCGAGGCGGCCCGCGACTATGCCCTCGCGTTGGCGACCGCGGGCGAGCAGGTGCTGATCCACGCCGACCTGCACTACGGCAATGTGCTGGCCGCGACCCGGCAACCGTGGCTGGCCATCGACGCCCGCGCACTGCACGGCACCCCGGAGTACTCCGTACCCGAACTGATGTGGAATCGCGCCGACGAGTTGCGCTCCGACGCCGATGTGCGCCGCCTTCTCCACCTCATCGCCGCAGCCGGAAACCTCGACGTCGAGGCCGCGTACGGCTGGGTCGTCGCCCGTTGTGTCGACTATTGGCTCTGGGGACTCGAGCACGGCCTCACCATCGACCCCGCCCGCTGCCAGCGGATCCTCGACGCACTCCGGAAATAGGGTGGGGCGATACGCGGCTCGGCCCTGACCCTGATGGTCTCAGGAAATCGGACCTACAGTGATCGCATGCTGTCTTCGACGCCGCGCACCCGCCTTCGCCGAATGAAAGACAAGGGCCGGACCGACCCCACCGATCTGTACGCCGTGCTGTCCGCCGGCCGCATCGCCCACCTCGGCGTGCTCGTCGACGGGCATCCGATGGTCGTGCCGACCGCGTACGGCTTCGACGACGAGCGAATCTTCTTGCACGGGTCGGTGGCGAGCCGGAGCCTCACCGCCGGCGCCGAGGCATGCGTGACCATCACCGTCCTCGACGCCCTGGTGCTGGCCCGCTCGGTCTTCGAACACAGCATCAACTACCGCAGCGCGATGATCTACGGCGTACCGGAAAGCGTGCTCGACGACGAGGCGAAGCTGTACGGGCTACGCGTGCTGACCGAGCACGTGGCGCCGGGCCAGTGGGACTACGCCCGCAAGCCGTCCCGCAAGGAGCTCGCCGCGACCACGCTGCTGGCGCTCCCCCTCACCGAGGCGTCCGTGAAGATCAGCACCGGCC
>Ga0307512_10004551_pt1 | contig 15150 bp, 18 predicted proteins | sample 14_EM_MG_FD_200267 | JGI IMG/M metagenome (GOLD analysis project Ga0307512, IMG submission 200267) | Populus trichocarpa ectomycorrhiza microbial communities from riparian zone in the Pacific Northwest, United States - 14_EM | ecosystem: Host-associated > Plants > Roots > Unclassified | place... | reverse complement strand
AGTTTACTAAGAAATTGGACCACAATCTAACCCGAAGGTGTAGCACTCGTTGGTGGCGGCGATGCGTAAGGGTCGCATGACCCATCGGAAAACCTTGAGCCTTGGAAACGAGTCGGGAAGCGTGATATGGCACCTGCATAGCCACTCTGCGCGTGTTTGCGGTCACCGCGTTTGGTGAAACCCAAAGGACACGCATAATAGCAATAAAAAGTCGGAATTACCAGTCGAGTGTCCACGTAAGGTAGCTATGTGAAGAGCATTGTACGAGTGAGGTGGATATGAAAGAGATGAGATCGAGGAGACGGTAAATGACCAAGTCACGTCTTCCGTGACGCGTGGAGTTCCGAGCACGTGTACCGTGACGCTGTATTGTATGAATGTGCCAATTGCACGTAATAAACGTTTCATACATGAAATTCTCCTCAGGGCACTCTGTGCCTCCTTGAGGCATCGCGCCCTAGTCCTGGACACGATTTACCCTACCGTAGTGATCTGTACTGTGGCCAAGGATCTCCAGTTACCATTTCCGAAAAAAAAAAGTTATTATGGTCTATGCATCATCCATCAATACAGTCAATAAATTTACTGGTTAGAGTTATCAGGACCCATTAGGTAAATAATGCCGAACCCCAACCCTTAGTTTGGACGTCTTTTGAGACTGGGACCTATGTAGCCCGGTAAATAAATGTACGAGCGCTGATATATTCCACATGTGGCTAGCTTTCATGGTGTATATGAGGCAGTGGGTTCGAGACCCCCGGAACAACGCGGAGCTGGCGAGACCAACGCTAATTAGGTGCGCGGTTCCTTCATGAGTGTAGGGTGGAACAAAGTTGTGTGAGAAGGAACGAAACAGAACAGCACTTTCTTAGAGCCCTTACGCAGGCAAACGAGATCGTTTCCAGAGTGAAACCCGGAGTAGAGGGACTAGGCATCAAGCGTATCGACTTTGCTATGCTTGTCCTGTGCGAACAACCAAGTCCTACACCTGTTCTTTTTTTTGCAACGATCTGCTTCCATTGCCCCATAAAACTCTTACATTGCACCTGGAACCCGGGATTGTTTGGGGACGCAGAACAACTGAGGCAGGACTGTAAGCCTCTGAGTACAGGACCAGGGTTAGCATTCGAGGATGAGTCAACGACCGAGAAGAGAGCTTAATTCAAACTAAAACTCAGCACCATTCGGACAAACGCTGGTAGTATCCTCACATTACGATTCACAAGCGGGGCGCCCTATCGCTTCCTTCTCTTGCGGCTTGGTCGGGCATTCTTTGCCTTCCGGTTTGCCGTGACTTTCCGAGCCTTACGGATTTGCTCTGCAGATTTGATCTCGCTGCGGACCCGTCCAAGGGACTTGCCACCGTATCGCTTTGTTAGCCCCTTTGGGCCATGAGAACCTTTTCCAGCGGGCTTTCCCTCGGCCACCGCCCCAACGGCCTCCGCTTTCTTCTGCTGAACCCGGACCTTCCGCTCGTAGTTCGTAGCGAGTTTATCAAGAGTTTTTGCAGGCGTGATCGAGGCGTGTTTGAAACGTTTGCGATTTGGAGGCCGCGTTTCTGGAATCGCTTCACCGACGCGAGGAAGGCTCATGCGTGCCTTGGCCCGCCATTCGTCAAACCGTCCACTACGATAGGACGCGGGGAGCTTGACACCGCTTTCGGTTTTGACCATCTTGACGTTGTCGGCGCCGGCGCCATCGCCGCGCACAAATTTTTTCTTTTTCTTGTTCCAAGCCATCGTATGTTGGGCGCGTTTCCGCGTAATCATCCCTTCGTCTCCAGCGAGATCAAACGTGGCATGCCGTGCTTGTTCGGCAAATGTTTCCCCATCCCGCAGGGAATACCTATGCCTCGTGAGCCTAACGTTTTATGAATCTGAGTTCGGCGCACCCTTTTTCCGAATTTGCCCCAGCCTGGATATAAGGAATATAAAATTCGGAGTCCTGAAAATTTCCTTTCGAGGGCTTCAACGGGAGTGCGCCGAAGACGGCCTACGGAATTGATTAGGGAGTGAATAGGGCGATGTTCACATGAAACAATTGCTGAAACAATTGCTGGACGCACGTCGATTTCTTCATCATCGGCCATTTCCACATCTCCTGTTTTCCGAGAGTATTCCTCGTTCTCATCAGTGCCTCCGCCAACAACGGGGACCTGAACCTTCTCCCTTCGCTCCACAGCCTTCGAAAGGGCCTTTCTTCGTTCTTTCATGAGTTCTGCGTTGCCATTCTTTCCACGCGAGCCGATCTCGAGCGCGGTTTCAACAGGTCGGAACGAGTCGACAGCTGCAAGTAATGCACGGCGACGCTCGTCTTCCTCCACAGGACTTGTCCACACAGCACGATCCTTTAATCGAAACACAGGATGCGTGCCCGAAGCGGTACCCCCCGCAACGAGTCCCCAGAGGGCGGGTCCTCGTGACATCTCCTTGGCACGCGTATAACTCGCAGGACTCGCGCGTCCGCGTGATCGTTCATACATGCCTTGCCCTTTACGCATGACAGCACGCAACGTGGGTAACGCGTGGTGCTCAGTCTCGAGAGCACGTATGTGAGAGATCTCATCATCAAGCGCTTCACGCGGAAACGCCCCGAGTACGAGATTTTCAGTGTATGGTGCTTCGCCGTCGCCAGGTACATCACGCGTGAGCGGCCGTCCGAGGAAAAGTTGCAATTCGACGAGATAAGGGAGTTCAGTTGGGCCCACAAATGACCATCCCCAGCCGGAACGTCCCGCACGGGCTGTGCGCCCCACCCGATGCACAAACACGCGTGCACCTTGCGGGAAGTCGTAGTTTACTACGTTTGCCAAGACGGGGATATCGATTCCTCGTGCAGCTACGTCGGTCACAACGAGTACGTTCGTGCGCCCGCGTCGGAATTGATCCATCTGTCTTGTGCGTGCCGACTGATCAAGTGAGCCATAGATATGCGATACGGCATAGCCTGCGGCAGTGAGGAGTGTCGTAAGGTACTCGACGTGGTGCTTGGTGGCTGCAAACACGAGGGTCTGGTGAGGAGCAGTAAACTGGTCTTGTGCCACACGTCCGTCTTCTGTATCGCCACCTCGATCATGCGGTACACTGACGCCCCATGGGACCCGGATGATGTCACGCAAAAGGACGAGCAAACAAGCGTCCTTCTCGTCCTGCTTAACGGAGAAGAACGCCATTCGAAGGTCTGCGCTGATTTTGCTTTCTGCATCGAGACGTACGAGTTTCGGGTTTTGCAGTCCGGCTTTGGCAAAATCCACGAGCGACTTCGGCAACGTCGCGGAAAATAGGAGTGTCTGACGATTTGCGGGGAGGCGATGAATAATTTCTGTGAGGGCCGTTTCGAAACCCATCTCGAAAAGGCGGTCCGCTTCGTCGAAGACCACATACTGCACGGAATGAAGGTCGAGGTTCGTTTCCACCACAAGGTGTAGGAGTCGTCCGGGAGTGGCGATGATACTGTAGGGAAGTAATGCCCGTCAGATCGGTCGGACTTCAGGAAAGGATGCAGCATACACGTCAGGATTACTCGAGATCATTTCGAATTGCTCGTCCATGCTCTCTCCTCCAACCACAAGGCCCCAGCGCAGTCCTTGACCCCTATTTCGGCCCTCGGAAGGATCCCTTTCCTTATCGCCAGCATGTCCGCCATCGCCATCGCGCCAACCGCGTGCAAGCTCTTTTCCCACTTTCAAGATCTGGAGGGCAAGTTCCCGGGTGGGCAAAAGAATGAGGGCCCGAGCCCCGAATGTAGAAGAATGTCGTCCGCCCAAGCGTTGAACGAGAGGAATGAGGAAAGCAAGACTTTTGCCAGAACCCGTGCGCGCCATTCCCACTAGGTCCCGAGGAGGGTTGGAAAGAAGAACTGGGATGGAAAGGCGTTGGATAGGCGTGGGTGTACGGAAACCTTGTAGTGTCAGAGAGCGTAAAATCCACGGGGAAATCCCTGACGAGGAATGACGGGATGAGGTCGTGCGACGGAGATTGTGATCAAAGAAGAATTACCCATGCTCTGAAAACTCCCCCCTCCAAGCTCTCCTTTCGACAGCTTTTTCTTGCCCTTCGTATTCTTCAAGAGTTCGGTGCCATCCTTGACATTACGCCTTGATATCGAGTTTCTTATCATTTCCTCGAGCTCTGTGTCATCATCTGTACCATCATTATGGGCGATAAGGGGCGCTTTGCCCTTCTGTAAACATGGGTTTCTTCGTTGTGTCAAGGCAGAGGAAATGTCAAAAGAGACATCTGAACCTGAAGTCTCCTCATCTGATGTAGAGGACGAACCGGACGAACCGGTGTCGACGTCATCCGCTATGATCGCGCGTCGTTTCGTCAACATGCACGCTGGGTCCACGAAAAAATTTCATTGGCGTAACGCCGCAAACGCAACTGCACAAAACGAAATAAATAAAAGCCTGCTAAGTCTTAAAGTTATGTAATATTAGTTTATCTACAGTGACAGATATTAATTAAGTCATATAGCTCCAGCCATTTCTTCGTCTTGAGGTCGTATCCCCATTTGTGCAGATACGAAGAGATTATTCACCGTGGTCATAGCCTTGTGAAGGGCCCTACTGCGAGATCTCAGAAGAGATGTGAGGTAGCAATGTATATGGGGCAATATTGAGCGGAATCGGTCATCTACGATCGGACCAGAGGGCAGAAGGTGAATCAGGAAACCAGACAGCTGCAAGTACGGTGCACTATACTCATGTTGAACTTATGAGCAAGGCGGTGCACGGAGAGCACCAGGCCATAACAGGTCTTATGAGATTGGTACGTTGCGTTGGGTAGAACGATCTGGTGGCGTTAGCCTCCGCCGTCGTTCATGGCTCTACTTGTCCAAATAGTCCAGTGAAGATCTGGCCATCGATACAAAATGGGCGCTGATTATGCAGACATACAGTACGATACATACAAACGTAAAAGGGTATATGACAGCCTGTGCTCCCGTTAGGGTCGTTTCGAGATGCCCCGTGGAATGCCAGTCGTGCCCCGTGCCGAGGCCGAGGACACAGCCGACGACGGTCTGGCAATAATTTTCGAGGGACCCGTGGTCCCGCTTGGTGCCCTTGTATGACCGCCGACACCAGTCGACGAGGCCGACGCTACAACAGCGGAACGACGTGCCTCAGCCAGACCGAACAAATAAAAAGAAAAAAAAAACCCGGTGGGAATTGAATGGCGCACCTGCCCTCGAGACACCCCTCGCCACGGCGGCACCGGCACGCATAGACGCGCGCGTCCCACGGACGCCCCGCACGCCACTACCGGTGGTCCGCGTACCCGCTCTGTCCCTCCTCTCGCGCTCCAGCCGTTCCGCTTCATCGCGCATCGCACGCTCGAGCTCCTCCTTTTCCCTCCGCTCCCGTTCGCGCTGCGCCGCCCGCTGCCGCTCCTCCTCCTCGCGCCTCCGCGCCTCTTCCCGCACGCGTTCCTCCTCCTCGAGCTGCGCCTCGTCCTGAAAAACCCGAAGAAAAGGGTCGTCTCAAAAATTCGCCACAGAGGAAGGGGGCGTCGAAACAAGGAGATAGACGCGTACCGCCTCGGCGCCCATCCATCGCTCGTCGAAGATGAGCCGCGCTACCTGATCGGTCTTGGATAAGATGTTGACGTACTTGTTAAGCAGCGCGTCCGTCTGCTCGAGCTGTTCGGCGATGCGCTTTTGGCGAGGGGGGGGGAGAAGGAGAGTCACATAAGTAGATTAGGTACACGTTTGCAGTCGAAAGGCCAATTCACCTCTGTGCCCGCTTGCGCCTCTCGAAGCGCGTCGTTGTAAACCGCGAAAACACTGTTCAGCTGTCGAAGAACGAACAGATCATTCTGAAGTTTCTCCTCGCGCAATTGAGCGGCGACAGTTGTCCTATCGGCATCCTCGCCATCGGCATCATTTCCACGCACGGTCTCATCAGCTTCCGCGCCGACCTCCTCTTCCTCCTCCTCACCCTCTTCCAAGACATCCAATACACCCTGATCGCCCGATCGATCAGGCGGCGGCGGTGCGCCAAAACCGAGAGCTTCGGCGATCGACGGTCGCGTTTTCGGGTTGTGACGGGTTTGGCGTTCCCTGTCCCTCTCGGGAAGGCGATAGTCGTCGGGGTAGAGTTCGGAGAGTGAGAGGTCGGTTCCCCCCAGACCTGTGTTAGAGTTTGAACTGGGGGAAGTAAAGGAGAATTGGGGGGATTGAGAGAGGAGCCGCGAGCCACTTGTGGGGAGACCCGCCGAGTCGAAAGAGTCCATCCTCGTTCTGCGTTGTGCAGTTCTCAGCCGGTTCCGCGGCGAAAGAGATGAGACTGTGATTGAATCAAGCCAGCAGCATGGTAATACACGTAACGAGTGACGGTGCTATAGTGTAGCGGTTATCACAGCGGATTCTGATGTCTTAGATTTCCGTTAACCCAGGTTCGAGTCCTGGTAGTACCTTTAATTTTTAGAAGAGATTCTCACCTCATCCCTGACATCCGCATGTGCTTATACATGGGGGCGGATCCCGAAGAAAACACTACTGCCAGCAATGATGCCACTTCAGGTCTATGTCTCACGAAGATACCGCCGTAGTGTAAGAACCATGATGGTAGCGACAGAGCTCAATTGTAAAAGTTCCACCGCAAAGAACTGAGCAACCGTCGAGGCAGCTCCCGCTATGACGCCTTTTTTCGTTTTGGTTTGCGTTCCGCCTTGGCGACAGCCTCGTCACCTTTTCTTTTCCGCTTCGTCTTCTCCTTCTCTCGCTTCTTTTTATCGTTCCCCTCCTTCGCCCCACGCAGCTCGTCCCTATCCTCCGCCGCGGAACTTGGCTGTGCGGTTGCCGCATCTAGCTCCTCGTCACCAGTCGCTTCTGATTCGATCGGTTCGGAGAGAATTGGGTGTGGTGTTGGCTGAGGGCTTTGTTCCCGGTCCGGTTTCGCTTGCGGTGTGTGCTCTGGTGAGAATGGGTCGGGTTGTATGGAGCCAACTAGGGAGAGCATCTGATTTGCGACGGGAAGGCTACGCGTGTGGTCGCTAAGTGCACAAATCCTCTCGTGAGACTGACGCAAGAACCAGGAGGCTCACCCTACTACCGTGAACTCCAACCACCGGTGCTTTCCGCCAAGACGATCGCCAGTCACTTTGTGCACCCAGTGCCCGCGCTGATCAGTCGCTTGCGCGTCATCTCCTTGCACGTCCGCAGTCGCATCAACGTCGTCCACGTCGTCATTCTCCACGTCACCAAATTCAGGGTCGTTTTCCGCTGGGCCATATTCGAACTCCCATTGATCCGTGGGGATGTGGTGTCGGGGGATGGACACGTTGAACGTGCGATGTACTAGCAACGATACGTGATCTGGGGAGCAAAGGGTTACCCGTCCGGCTGGTGCCGTGGCCATTTGTCAGTTCAAGAAAGCACGCGATGATCAATCAGACGCACGCACTGAGTTTCATGCCGCGTGTGGGGCTCCAAACGAGTGCTTCGAATCCAACATGGCAAATTGCGAATGGGCTATCTGCCTGGAGCCGCGCGACACGGTCGAGAAAGTGCACGTCTGAGTGTGCAAGGACGACACCATTCAGCGTGGGCTCATACCTGTGGAAGGGGGAGAGTATGCAAATGAGCGAAAGGGAGGGAGGGGAGGGAATGGAAGAGTGCTACACCTCATGATCATGGTGTCGAGCATCTCCTCCACTCCGGAACGCAATCTATTTGCAAAGACGGGAGGGACAGCGAGGACGATAGACGCCTTGACGGAGCGAAATTCGTTGTTTGCCTTTTCCTTACGTGCCCTCTTTGGCGAGGTATCCACGTCCATGGGCACCGGCGAGCTTTTGCGTTTCATTTTTCGATGTGATGGGCACCGTCGGTGTATGAGTCCTGATCAAACCGCGCCTGGTCGGGCCGGACGGTGTCATAGTTTTTGACTGCAGTTTTTGGCAGTCACGGCACAAGCCGCCGTGCTCACGGGTCATCATTGGTATTCCCCCACCGCGTTTCCAGACCCGTCATCAACCCCCCGCGTCACTCGAGCGGCACAACATGGTATCTATCGTATCTCATATTTCCTGGCGCAAAGACATATGACATTCTTTCCCCCAGTCGGCCCCAAAAATTATCATCCAAATCCTGATCACGGGGACTCAAATATTCGGAAAGGCGCTGCTGGAGGCCGGACGACAGGCTGCGAAAAGTGTGTCTTCATAATGATACGGCTGAACCACCCTCTTATGAGTTCGTGTAGATGCAAAGCACCGCCCACATGGCGCAATTGGCTCTGACGTCGCGGGGGTTGGGAACGCGACGACAGGCTCTATGACGGACAAGCTGACGCGCGAGCATCGGCTAACGCTGGACGAAGCGCATCTTATTCTCAATACGAAGCGTGGAGACGGCATGGAGCAGATCCTGCAGGTATGTCCGTTCTGAATTGGGAGGATGATCGATTCCCAAATTTTTTTAACTCGACTGTACTTGTCCCTGCACACGGCGGTTAGTGCTATGAGCACCTGTTCAAGGCAAATTCGCCGCCAGAAGTGCCTCCAAAGGCTGCGCCTGGTGCACGGGGTGCGCCAGCGTCTCGGCACTCGCATTACCTTCAGTCAAAGGTGGTGCGGGCGCGCGAGCGGATCGAGGCAGAAGCGGAGATTGCAGCCGCCGAGGAGCCACCAAGTAGACCACCTCGGACGTCTGAGCCGACCGCGGGCGCGAGTTGACAGCTGACGAGTTATTACTCACACTGTGTCCCCGTGATGGAGTATTGTAGATTTACAGTAATGAGGTCTCGGTGCCATCATCATCCCCATTCATCTCAGTTATTATTCCCCCCCTCCCCCCTCATCCAATTGTTGTCCCCCAATTTAATTAGAAATGCAATCACGTGCGTCGGGAAAAGGGTTGTGAACCAACCAAAATAAAGTAAAATAAAATAATAAAGATTGATTGGCGGCAAGTCATCGGAGGTCTTGGTGGAAAGGGAAACTGAAGCTGGTCGGGTCAAGTCGTGTCGAGTCAAAGACGACGACCAGGTCTCTTTTCTTTGCCTCTCTCATCATTCGGGGACGACGCATCCTTGCGGCCGTCCCCCTTCACAACGGACTCGCACATTGATCATCACGATCATAAATCAGTACCGCCGCTCTCCGACTCGATCCACCCACTGTTCAAGTTCTTTCTTTCCTTCGCCTGTGGCACACTAGCCGTCATGCTGGCAACATCCACTACCACAACGATCCAACCTTCCCCTCGATCCTCCTTTTCTCTCTTCAACACCCGCATAGAGTTCAGGTCAATGTTCATCGCCACCCTTTTTCTTTTCCTCTTCCTATGCCTTGGTCAGTATTCACATTTTGCCAAAGATAACTCTTTTCTTTTTTCCTTTTCCGTTCTCGCCTTTCGACACCCTTGTGCCCACTACGGCTCACCTCGCCCGATGTGATGCTTGATCTCCTCCTTTATTGTCATTCTATCCTCATGTCTTCCCTATACGTCCTTACTCACCGTGTACACCTCTTTCTAGCTTACCTCACAAATCCATCAGAAACGTCTTTTCGCTCCTATCTCACCGAGCAATCTGTCCGCCATCACCTCTCCCGTCTCGACGATCCTGCGGACCCTGATCACGAAGACTCTGAAGATTCAAAGACAAATTATCATCGCTCATCTTCGCCCCAACCACCCTCAAGTTTCGGTTCACTCGAATCCGGTTCATCTGCTTTTCATTTCTCTAATCGTGCTGCCATTGCTCTTCGCACACCACGGCATGCTTTTCACAGCTTCGGTTTTTTCACCATCGCTGCCGTCGTCCCTAATCTGAAGACCCATCCCACGCCTCAACAGTCGTCCTCAGTCGCCTCATCAGCTCGCAATGCAACAGGGACATCAGATCACGATTTTTTTCCTTTCAAGGAGGTCTGGTTCGTCGGGGCTTTCGGTAGATGGTGGAGAGGTGGTGTTGTTGATTCCGCTTGGCCACCTCGTCCCAGTCCGCATTCCAAGGGTGATGAAGAAGGCTGGAGCTCGGGAATTCTGAACATTAAATCGCTGGACCAATTCGAAGACTTCAACGGTGAGCCCAATGATGAGATTGATGCAATAGGATGGTTTTTTTCGCTCACCATGATTCTTTTGTTCCTCCCTTCGACGCGTTTTCACACGCAGGCCTCCCCTTCCCAACCACTACCCACAACCCTCGCACACCCCAGCGATCGGCACCCCCCAGACTACGCTCTCGTGATCGATCAACGTCTCGTCGTCACGGCAGCTCTACACCGCCCCCACTCCCAAAATCTGCCATCCTACCTCTCCACACACCCAAGCACAGTCAGTCCTCCCTGGCGGCTCCGCAACCCGCGGCCCCTCACCAACGGCCCCCACCTCAACACTTTTCTCCTTTGCCTCCCTCTGCCAATGGTGCGACCCCCAATGGATCTTCGCCCAATTTCGACTCTATCCCGGCGGTCGCGGAGCTCACCCAACAAATAACCGAAACTCGTGCCCTCAATCATGAGTTACGTAATCAATTATCGGAGCACTCTACCGCAGCCAGTGCAGCAGATGCTGCTCTCAGTGCGGAATTAAGTGACGTCCGTGAAGCGAAGCGTATTGAGGACGTTGCCCGCAGCGAGCTCAAGGTTCGCACAAAAACACTCGAGGATAGCAGACGAGCAGCTGAAGCGGGTAAGCGTGATGCCGAACGCCGCCTTCGCGCCACCCAGAAAGCCAAGGCAGAAGCTGGAACACGTCTCGAGAAACTCGGCGAGGAGATTCGCGCGCTTGAGGCCCAGGTGCAGCAGGACGAGGTGGCGATCCGAGTGGCTGGTGAAGCAGCGGCCAAAGAGGAGCTCGAGATTCGTGCACAAGTCAAACGTCGCAAGCGAGAGGTCAAGGTCGCAGAAGAGGTCGTAACGGCGCTCAATGTCCGCGTGCGTGAACTAGAGGAGTCCATCGAACGCGAACGCATAGCATTGGTGGCTGCACGGGAGAAAGCCGAGGCACTGCGGCGGGAGCACGACAATCAGAAGTACGACTTTATCATCAGGCCACAGCTGGACACCTGGGAACCGATCCCCGTCACCGAGTTTGGCCTAGCGACCCTTGCATCCGAATCCAGGATGGATCATGAGGTCCTGGACCCGTTCCCAACACCCCTGGAAAAGCCTTCAGATCGGGATCGCGAGCGTGGTGGTTCAGGATCTGCGTCCACTCGGAGCTCGCCTCATCTTCGCGCCCTCACCACTACGACCCCCTACAATGTTGGATATGGCACACCTTCACAGACACAGCCGCATCCCATCGGAGCCCCCGAATCACTCATCCGTCTTACGAAAGGGTATTCGATCTTTGACGAAGACCTTGCATCACTTCCTAATCCCGTTCAGGGCTCGAAGTTCTCACCGTTTGACGATTCCGATGTTGCAAATGGAAGATGTGCACCTCCCTTCATTCCAAATGGCGCAATTCAGCCCCTCGATGGCATGCTTACGTCTACCGGGGAGGTCGGAGCGCTGGAGGAAATGCGTGCTAGGAGGGTTCAATCGGGCAACGAAACGATGTTTGATCGTGATTGGCACTGTCGTCTTTCGGTCCCAGAGTCTGACCCTGCCATCGCTTCAGATTCACACGGTCACATTTTCCCCCGCATCGATGATGATCACATAGAAGCATTTGAGCCGTTTGGGAGGTCTCCACCAACTCGCCATCGAATGACTTCTGATCCGATGAATGTGCCCCATGTTTGGTCGCCACGCCCCAACTCAGATCCCGTCTCGGCGCCAATTTCGGTCGTACCCCCACAAGAGGTACGGACTCGGTGGTGGCAGGTTCTTGACAAGGAAAGACGTTCGACCGTCGATGGCACTGAAACGCGCAGGGGCCTCAATCCCGGTGCCAAGGTCTTCAGCTTCTCGCCGAGGCCCTTCCTGGGCGCCTCGACGTCCGGCTTTCCGATATCAGGAGCCGCAAGTGGCAGCGGTACCAGCAATAGTAGCGATAGCGCCAACGGCAATGGAACGACCACGACCCCAGCGCCCGGCAGCAATACTCCCGGGTCTCTCTCGGGGCTCGCTATGCGCGCTTTTGCACCGTCACCAGCGGAACGCGAGGCGCTGCACCGTGCTCTGGGCGGACCGAAGAATACTAGCCTCGAGCGGCTGCCCAGTCTGAGCGAAGTTGGCAACCTGCCTACTTCTCCTGTGCTCTCCCATGTGCCAGCTCAATCCGCCGCGCCAGACAACTCGCTCGGCCTGCCCTGGTTCGATGTCAGCCCCGTCTCGGGCCCGGGACGGAACTGGCTGCACGAGCCGGGTGTTTCAACTCCGCAACCAGGTAAAATCAAGTTCAGCCCATGGGGTGACGGGGACGGTGACGGGTTAGAAGCAGACAAGTGAACCGCGTTCGCACGTGTGTAGAATTCTGTATTCGATATCTTGTGTCTTTGCCAACGGAGAGCGGGCGTGCCGGTATCGCCTCGCCATGGAGGAAGGGGTGGGGGAGAGGGGAAGATATAATTAATATTGATCGATGGCTGCTTTATATACGCGGTTAAAATGAATGAACGATTCGAGCGAGAAGAGGGGTCTTTTGAGGCGTCATTGCCCTTTCAAAGCACATTCATTCATCGATCCGGTTCAATCTTTGTCCATCGGTTCTGCTGGCGCCCTGTGGCGGTGGATCGTAGGGGTTCTTATGAGGTCGGATTGCAACCGGACGGAAAACATGTGGCTTCCTCGCTCGCCGACGGAACGGACGCGCCCCGATGACCAAGGAAAAGGAAAAGGAACCGTCACGGTATGGCACCCATACAACAAGAGAAAAGACTCGACCAGGCTCACACACATTAACGAACAAAAAATCATCCTAAAAAGATCGGAAACTCGGAAACCTTTCCGGGACCTGGCTAGACCACTGCTAGACCTGCCACGACGTCGAGGCCAGAGATTTCTGAGTCCCGACAACAGAGAGCTATTCACTGTCGGGGCTACAGTCTAGCTTCGGCGGCCGATGTCCAATTTCGTCCCAATTTAATTTCGAGAAGCGTACTTACCCACAAGCCCAGGCCGAGACACGAAATAATACGTTTCTTTTGGGGCGGAATCTATACGGGACGGGATGATACTAGATACTGCGTCCACACACATACACCGCACTCGGGTACTTCCTGCACGTCGTGCGGACCGTCCCAGCATGTTTTTGGGTTGGTCAGTGTTGACGTTATTCATTAATGGTAACTCGAAGACTGCGCGTCAGCCAAGAGCAGCAGCGGCGAGGCTGATCGGCGCAGTGTGCTGTGCTGTGCTGACCCTGCTTACACCACGTGTCTTTTTATCATATCGATCACCATACGGTCTCGGATCTGACACAACCCAACGCCAAGTCTCAAATCTCGCGCTGCACTTCTCAAGTGCTAGTGTTCATAGAACAGCGATACAGATAACACAGCGTTGTCTACTATCCTGTACTTGTATCGCAATTAAACCTCTTTTTTGGTGTCACAATTTTTAATGATATTAGGCGAGCCGAATGCTATTCCGGATTAGGCGTCCCCAGTACTAAGTGCTTGTGCCCCTATGAGTGGTGAGTATTAGTGGCCGTATAATGTAGTAGTAGTAATGGAGGTACTCCTTGCAGTGCAAGTGGGTCATCATTGCGACCCTATCCTGCTTACACACAGGTACCAAGTACACCAGGTGCGAGTGCGCGAACCGTGAGCCTGAGCTAGTACCGTTATATCGAAGCCCAGGGCAAAAAAAGGAAGAAAGATTGCTATTAACCCAGTGCCCTCTTATACGAGGGCCGATGAAATCTTGTCGTCGGACGCATAAGATTAAATCCCTGATCTCTGGCGTCAACAGTGTATACGTGTATAGGCCATGTTATACCATTAGTACTTTTCGTTCGGGTACGTGCATCGTTGTGCCCGGACGGATTGGTCCTAGGGTTCCTCTTGGTCATTGCGACTTTATTCCGGATGTAAACATGAACTCGTCGTGAAGGACAAATGTCAGTGGAGGATTGGAGAAGGAGCCGAAATACGATTTGACGGAGGTGACGCTGGGGACGTCGTTGAACCGTTTGCTATCAAGGAGGTCAAACGTCGAGTGGTCGCCGCTTCGAAGAGCTGCGTGATCAGCTTGGACTGAGCATTGAGAATAAAGGGCGGTATATATGCTGATCATAGAGCTTGAGAGTAAGATACGTCGACCCAGAGAAGGGTGCGTCTAGTAGGGAAGGACGGCGCGGTATCTTGGTACGGGGGCCCTGAGGTCTGAATCGCGCTCCTTTTTCCTAAATTGGGGGACATCTCTTTGTGACTTTACATAGAAAGCGGCAGCAGTGATGGCGACGAAGATATCGTTCTTTAAAAATGGTCATTGTCGTAGGTCTCAGGACCAGTGAATCATGACGTACGAGCACTAGAGTGCCGCTTGACCCATCCTGCTGGGCTGCAGCGACACTTTTGTCATACACATTGACGGCACCTGAATCTAGGGATCGTATACTTCTGGCATTATCTACTGTGGGCATTCAGATTGGTGTCATGTGGCCAAGGTTCGATATCATCTATTTTAGGACGTATGTCCAATGTGGGCAAAGTCTGGGATACAGTTCTCTCAGTGAAGTGGATTCTAGTATCCACTTCACTGAGGAAACTATTCTCAGAAGGTCAGACCGGGTCTTGCGGCGGCCATTTCGGCGCTAAGGGGAACAAAGGAATCCGACAGCGGACTGTCATCCACTGGCATGGCAGTACCGAGTTGCATTATATCGGGGTTGGATTGTGTAAGTATCACAGTCACAGAAAATGATGTCAGTAATGCCAGTCATTTTTGGCTGGTAAAGATTAAGGGCGTGCCAAGCACCCAAGGTAGGGAGGGAGGCACAACAAGACTGAAGGAAATGGAGCGAGCATGTCCTGGAAGATACAAGATGCGGACAGGTGGTGAGGGAACAGATAACCCGGAAGAGCGGCACGGTTAGTCTGCGGGGAGATGAGTTGACGCTGTTACAGAAAAGGGATGCTAGGCTAGACACAGCGTCAGCCGCAGTGAAAGCGGACAGAAAGTTAACACTGCTGACCTCTGTAGGGCAGAGTCGGCGTCTGCGATTGAGTTCGAAAGGTTCCCCAGAGGTGAGAGGAAGAGGGTGAGAGAGAAGGAGGCCGCGATCCCGAGAGACCGAGAACGCGCG
>Ga0307512_10004550_pt1 | contig 15152 bp, 22 predicted proteins | sample 14_EM_MG_FD_200267 | JGI IMG/M metagenome (GOLD analysis project Ga0307512, IMG submission 200267) | Populus trichocarpa ectomycorrhiza microbial communities from riparian zone in the Pacific Northwest, United States - 14_EM | ecosystem: Host-associated > Plants > Roots > Unclassified | place... | reverse complement strand
ATGTTTGCCTTCCATTGATCCTTCCAATACCTCCACCTTGCTAACTGATAATCGCGAAATTCCAAAACATTTCAAAGCATTTAAAACAAAACTTTTTCCGTCAACCAAAGCGCCATCCTGCTTAGGTTGACCTAATCTTTTCCCGATTCCTCGGAACCTTCTTTGGTTCCCACTTCCTTAATTTCCGCTCCAGCCGCCTTAAACGTCTGAGCCTTCTTTCTCGCCGCACATCCTGTTGCCCTGTGGTTAAACCCACCACAGTATAAACATCTCCCATCTGCAAACCTTTTCGCCCTTTCCTCTGCCGAAATCCTTCTCTTGCCTGCACTGAGGTCCATTGGCGCTGGTCCAGTATATCCGGCGACCGTTCCAGCAGGAGCTGCATCCGGAGCTTTCGGAGCCAGAGGGGGCCTGGAGGAAGCGAAACCTATCCCGCTCCCTTTATTTTGTGCCGCCTTTTCCGCACGTCGTTGTCCTATCTGGTTGTCCCGTTTCTGGCAAACCGTCACAAACGCGGGAAGTTCCTCAGGCATATCGCTATAGGTAAAGGAGTCCTTCATTTCTTCAGACAGCCCCATCCTGAAAGCATTTCGAAGGGCCGAGGGATTCCAATCCAGGTCGGCTGCGATAACTTGAAACTCAGCATAATACTGAAAGAACTCACGGTTCTTTTGTTTTATCTCCCTCATCTTTCGTTCAGCTGTGGCTACCCTGTCTGGGTCCCCAAAAGCTGCTTCCAGGAGTTGTATTAAAGCTGGTAAGTCTTCCAGCCCGATCGTCCCGTCCTCCCGAACATGTGGCAGGATTTGTCCCAAGGCGACTCCCCTCAGGCGGTTGAATGCGTACCGCATCTTCGACTGTTCGTCGGGCAAGCTGGCGGGCTTGTGTCGTATGACCATCCTGAGTTGAGCAATCCAGCCTCTCAGCTGAGTTCGATCCGACCCTGAAAAGTCCGGGGAGTCGGGAAATTTCTGTCCTCTGTCTTCCGAGGTATGGGGAGCGGCTGGGGCTGCCCTGGCTGCTAGCATGAGCGCATTGGCTAACTGCGTCCTCAAACCGCGGACTTCCTCTCGAGATTGCCATGCGTCTCGGGTCATATCTTCCAGCTCCTGTTGTAGATCCTCGTTGGTTCCAGGGGCCGGTGGTCTCCTCAGGGCTTCGTCCCGTTCGGTCCTCAGGGTCTGTATTTGTTGTTCCAGCCCGGTATGGTCGCACTGCAGGGGCAGGAACTGTCTCGCCTGCAGGTCTGTGACCTGCCGTTGTACGTCGATTATCTGTTGTGGGTGCTCGCAGACCCTCTGTACTTCTCGGATTGGTTTGGAGTATTGTGCCACCCGCATCAATACTTCCTGTGTCTGTACGAACGCCTCCGTCAACTGTTCGTACCCGATGTTGTCTTTGTCTATGTCGATGAGGGCCATGATGGTGCCCTAGTCTTCGATGGACACCATGGCCGCTCGGGGTTCTGTTGAGCTTGACATCGCAACTAATCAAGCACATCTACCAGTGCCAATTATACGCGTCAATTTCAGAAGGGGTCGGAGTCGGGGGTACGATAACAATCAGCGGGATCCCAAGAGATTTTGCTGTTGTTGCTGCTGCTGCTGAGCGTCCGATTGTCGAATGTGTTCCGGCGCAGTTATGACCTTCGCAATCGCACAGTTGTTCGGGGTCGCAAGGAAACCAGTAGTGTGCTTCTGTATACCGAGTCCAATGCGGTCCAAACACGGGGTCGTAAATATCGAGTCCGCCGTCTTCCCTAGCTGCCTTTGTCCAATAAGTATTCCACAGAGAGGGGACAGATGACTGTTCCCAAAAATAAGCTTCGAGGGGTTCTTCCTCGAAGGAGGCTGTAAGTATCGCTTCGATACTTTCAAAAGCGTTCAAAGGTTCGGGTTAGAAAACAAGGCAAGGAGTTCCAGCAAGATCAAACCAGTTCGTTCGAGAAGTGCAGTTACTGTCGTACTGGCGCATTCGAATATGATGATCGGTGAGGGTATTGGTGGATATCAAATCCGGTAAGTCATGGTAACTCGTCGACGCAATCGTCGCAAACGTGTATCCAACGGTAATTCGGAGCTAAATAAACCCAACAAGAAACGGAGCAGGGTTCGGAACAATACTTACACCCTGTTGAGGGATGCAGGCACATTCAATATCAGGTACGATGTTGTAAGACTCGTTCTAGTGTAACGGGCGGGGTCGGGCGTAGGTGATATTGGTAACACAAATGTGATATCAGAACACAAACAAGGCGCTCGGATATTCGTTTCGAGGAGATCAAGACACGACAAGAGTCGAAGCTGTTTCAAAGTCGTAACTTGCTTTGCTATACAAGAGAACGAGTAAAGAGAGAACAAAAGGAAATCCTCCAACACCATCAACACTCTCTTTATATACAATTCGTCTGCCACCCTCGAATCATTCCTCATGCTCCGATGTACCATCCGAATCTCATCCCATGATCTTACACACCACTTCGTTATTCTTTTATCGCAACAACCACGCCACCTCTCCTGACGTCGCAACACCTCAGACCACTTCTTTATCTTACTCAATTATACCGCCATCATCTCATCATTTCCTCCGCGTCTTTCAACGTCTCCGCCTTTCCGTAACACAATTCCTTCCACACCCTCCGTATCTTTACTCTATTATTCCCAATTACCGTTGTACCTCCTTGCGCCGTGACAGCTCCGGCCATTCTGAAGAGGCAAGGAAGTCGAGGAATCACAATAGTAAGTTCGCAGAGGAAGATCATATTTGACATCCAGGTGGATCCATATTGACTGAAATGACAGACAAAACGTTCCAAACTGGCAGATCAGGACTTTGAAACATCCGAATTTCACCAAGACATGTGGAATTGCTACATTGGATTAGGATGTGTTTCGGCTCACATTCCATGGAACGCTAGATCAAATCTAGAGCTAGTACGGTCATATAAGGCATTACGCGATGACCTACTGCTGCCCTCCGCTACGACCCTTAGCAACATTTGCAGGAGGGAATATCCACTGACCGTGGATGCAATTACAAAGAAATTGCCGTCACAAGAGAACATTAGTATAGCTTTGGACGGATGGACATCACCGCACAAACTCGCCATAACGTCGGTCATAGCTTACTCTATTGATCAAAATTGGGCATTTGGTGAAGTTCAACTCGCGTTCGATGAGGTTGATCACCTGTTCTTTTTCCATTTTGACCGCGATTTCAGGATGATAGTTCATGGGCCAACATACTGGAGCTAGGCTAGCCGTACATTTGAAGGACGGGCTTGATCAGTCTGAGCTTACTGACGGCCGTTTGCATGGTATTACGACTGATGATGCTTGATCAAATTACTCGATGACACGCAAGCCGCAATCATCAATTGAGGGCTCTGCAATCAAGTGACCTGCTTTGAGTAACCACATACCATGCATGGCCCACGTCATACAGCTGGCTTTAGGTGCATTCATGAGCAGTCTCAGTGTAAAAGGCCGCACCAAGTGTTGGGAAGCCCATGAGTGCAATCAGCAATTTGGAGAGAAAGAAAGCATAGAGATTGGGAAGAGTCAAAGACTTCGCAAGGAGGGCAACGCTGGAATCAATATTGTGTTGGCCATGAAACCAGGTTTAGCAAAGATAATTGAGAAAGTACATATTTCATGATATTTTGAAAGTCCTCAAATTGACCTTCATATAGCAGAGAATGCTTGCGGGATTGAATACGCTGACACCTGGTCATTGAAATGACTTGATTGACTGTCCAAGAGCCAAAGTTCGCATCGCGGTACTACCGATTAAGGATGTGAAGACAGATTGGAACCCAACACTGTAGTTGCTCAAGCGCACCTACCGATCACAGGAATTCATACGCAAGTCGCTCAAATATCCAAAATTCACTGAATACCGATCACTCTTCCCAACTCAAGATGAATGGACCTGTGTGAAATATGTCACGGATGTATTGACGCCATCTCGATATTGGACCCTTTGGAAGTCGATGAGGCATACTATCCCATTCCATCACGGTATCACAGTGAACAATGACATGTTGGATTACATGGACAGCGTGATGTAAGCTTTGGCTAAGAAGATGACTCCATGGAAGGAAGACTTGTTCTTCGGTGTGAAGTTAGCTCAACAGATGATGTCCGAATACTAAGCTGTAGTAACTCCGCAGACTGGCATGCTTCTCATTCCTCCACATATCCTCGATCCTTTTCGGAAGTTGTGATGGTTTAGAAATTGCGACAAGGGAATAGATATTCATCCTGAGGACGAGACATCCTATGCTACCCATTACCAAGAGGCCTGTCTAAAGTATGTGGAGAATGAATACTGCGCCAAACATCGACATGTGCCGGTCAAGAAGCACGAAAGCTTTCTGAGCAGCAATCTCATCCACTCTGGAAAGGCTTCAGGATCATGTCAACAATCCTTTGATTCAGATGATATGACCAGCAATGATGAAGAATACTCAACGCCCAACAATGTGGCTGAGGTGACACCTGGACAGAAGAGATCATGCAGCACGTATATTGGCAGCTGCCAGGCTATATTTGAATTTGCTGCCTGAAGCACGAAAGAACTGCGCGCAAATTAATTCAAATATCAATGATTACCACTCCGACCCAAGAAAGATCAGCAGTACATGTTGGTTGCCGGTTATAACCTACTGGTGGCGGCAACAGCAGGAAATGCACTCACAGTACGCCGATCTTTCAGATATGGCGCGCGACATATATTCTATCATACCACATGGTGTTGGAGTGGAGGCCAATTTTTCCTTTGGCCGAGATGTTATCGCCTGGAGGTAGTCCATATCCAGAGGTGAGACCATTCGCGAAAATGTCTTTGTAATTCAGTCTGCTTGGGGCAATGCCGGGATTTTGACCGGCGCTGACCGGGTATTGCATTCAACAAATACAGAAAACGAGTCGGAAATGACGAAAGCGGCGGAGGAAAAGACATTGCACAGAATGGCCAAGGTTCACAACTTTTTAGAGATGGAGCAGGGCAGCCAAAACCGACGTGCTACCCAGAAGGAATCTCGCGCTCAAAACAAGCAGATGAGTGCCGTGGGATACATTTCGGTCACCGAAGAAATCGTCAAAGCAATGTGGTCACTCTTTCAACATGCTGGCTCGGCTGCATTCAAATTGTCAGGAAGATCTCCTTTGCCACCACCTTTGTCTGCAAAGGACCTCCCTGGAGGACAGAGTCAAATGATGAATGTCTGCCCAGTCTGAAGAATCAACCGTCGTCCAGACGGAAGTGAGGAGGATAGTGCATCTGAACGCATTTCGGACACTGCAGATCGGCTTAACGGGAATGGGGACTTAGATACACCACATGACAGCGAAGATGATTGCGTGGCGGACGATGAATCTGACATAGAGCAAGACAATAGAATCGAGGATCCGGAATGCCCACCGTAGCGGGATGTGAGCGTCGCGCCAAATTTTCCCGGAATGATTTGGCCGACCCGGAATTCAAACAGACAGGCTGGAAATGTGTTGATCACAGGCAATGCAATTGAAACGAGGAGGAATATGGGAGTGAAGAAAAACTTGGACAGAATGTGACAATGATTCACCAGCTTCATTAGGTATCTTGGCTGAGAGTTTCAGATTGAGATATATTACGGGCGAAGCGTGCGCAGTAGTTTGTGAATATCGCTTAATAACCAGATGTATAGCAGGCACAATGAAGCTTTTGGCAGGATACCTAACTTTCAGTGGTGTGAGAGCGAACAGTGCAAGAATGTTACTTCACCCGGCTTTGCCACAAGGCCAAGTTTCAATGTGTGAGCAAGACTACAAATAAGTTCAAATCATGATGGAAATTATTATCAATGGCAGCAGATGGTGAATGGGCAATGCATTGAAATCAGCGTCATCGGAGCGTCAACGATTTGTGGTTTTGTATATATGGTAATCACACAGTGATTTGGTGACTCTTATTCCTAACCGATAAATTGGAACATTGTATCGGGAGTAGAGCCAGCAACACAGTCACCACCCGATTGTGGGAATGAGCGTGAATGGAGCGTCAACGACTTTTAGCTTTGTATCATGGTTAATATATATTCCGATTGGTTGCAAACATCAATTTGACTGATATTGGGAGTCTTTACTGTCAAAAACAATGGCGACATGCTCCTTGTCGCATCCTGGAAATGAACGTCAACGGAGCGTCAACAGTTTTAGTTGTTGCATATTTGGCAATCAAGGCATCCCACCAATCTTTGTGTTCATAATGCAATGATTGACCGCCCTGATTGGCAAAAATTCAATCTATCAAAGGTAAAACACCGATCGCAAAATAATTGATATTGGAAGCTGCGAAGCATGCAGAAACATATCATTGGTTGTTGAAAACGCGATTTTGATAAGATACTATTAACATACTGCAAAAACAAGTGGCTTAATTGGATCTATGGATGGACCCGCTGAAAGCCCGCTCAATTCAGATGGGTTGGGAGTTTACCATCAAACCGTACCCAAGTTGACGGTTCAGGTTTATTGATAACCCAGACCGCCAATTTGGCAGCAGTTCAGTTTGGACCCGCAGCCAGACCAGAAGTGATGGTCCAGAACTGTTCCTAACAGTTGGGAAATGGTTGACTAAACCTGCCACCAAATTAACAATTTGAGGTGGGACAACCCCTGTGACTTCAGGTATCAAGTCGATCGCTCCGATCTGCATTCAACCAGCCTGGGGAAGGCTAAACCCACCGGCAACCATTTCTCCCTGTAGGGTAGCGATGATCCTTGGGCAAAGATTGAGCCACGACGCTGGCGGCAGTGCAAGCCAGGCGAATTCGTGGCAATTGGACCACTATATTGGGATGAGATAATCGCAGAGGATCATGATGATAAGCACTGGGCAGATCCCAGAGTGCCAAGCGGTGGACGGAGGCATCCTGGCCATGGCAATGATAATGATGATGGGGAGAGTGATGAGGATCTGTGGGGCGGTGAGAATTTGCCTGGGAAAGACAAGGGAAGAAAAAGTTGGAAGGGGAGAGGGAAAGTGACTGAAGACAAGAAGGGGAACGGAAAGGAGATGGGGAAGGGAAACGGTCAAGGGAACGAGAAAGGTATTGTTGAACAAACCCCAGGGGCAGATGATATCTCTCGTGCCTTTGCTTGCAGTTGCAGAAGACAATGTATGAGGCAGACTCAGACATGGAGAGCCAACTAGAGTGGGTATATCTAGAGCCGGAAGAACCGCGTGCCGTGTCGATTTCCTCAGATGATGATACCGACTCTACTGAGGAGTCGGACGGCAAATATGACTCAGTCCATGATTCTGATGTGGATATGTGCATGGAGAATGATGTGGACGCACTCGACGGCGTTGAGTTAGATGGCGATGTGGATATGGCAAGGGACAGTGACGATGAAGAGGAGGAAGATGAAGAGGAGGAAAATGAGGAGGAGGAAAATGAGGATGAGGATGAGGATGAGGACGAGGATGATGGCAAAGAACCTCGGACGATTGGCCAGGGAGAGATAGACAAATCCTTTGTTGACCATGTAGATGCCACGGTCCACAATCAGCCATCATGCTACCTAAGCACGGTGAGAAAGTGCGTGAGCATACCTCAAGGCAAACAACCTCAGACTCCTACCCATGACCACAAACCCCGGAGCCTCGCCCATGACCATGAACTTTGGAGACTCATCCCCCCAGTGGGCTGGAGTTTTTGGGGCTTGTGAGGCCGCAAAAACCTCGCCTGGCAGTGCCAACTCTGCGTGACGCTGGGGCAGCTGGAGACACAGTGGATCTGGATCAGGATCAGCAGCTGCTCGGCGAAACGGCAGGCGGCGACAGTCTCCATGGTGTCCCTCTCCCCGACGTCCCTCTCCATTATGTCCCTCACCCAGAGTCGCTCCCAGATAGCTGAGTAGGCAAGGAGTCAACCAGTCCTCCTGGTGCGGAGGAGGCGATGGTTGTTGCATTCGGGTCAGAGTCGGGTTCTTGTTTTATTAGTTTTCTCTGGTTTAATCAATTCATCTCAGGCATTGATTATTACACCCGTCACGAGGTTGTTGGATCGCTCAGAGTTTATTTTATTGATGGGTTTTGTATTGGGTTTATTTTATTCATAGTATTTTGGAACATCACGCGTGCAGTGTTTTTGCAACTCCTTAACATTAGTAAAGAGAGAATTGCATTTTGCGCGCAGGTAGATCGAACGCGAGGAGAGATTTCTGCAGCGTCACCCATCACATTGCAATCCCAATGCAAGCATGAACCCAAAGAACCCATTCTGCCGTATGGTCAAAGTTGGCCAACACGCCAGGGTGTTCATTTAAAATAGGAGACCGACAGAGCGAGAAGGAATGAGGACACTGCGATTGGAGCACGATATGCAACACGACGTGTGGAATCGACGCTGGGTGCTGACCAATCTGCCACCGGGGTATTTCGGACAGCTCTGATAGAGTGCGTCCACTCTCATGCATACAGAATGAATCTTTTTTTGCCAATGTAGCTTTGTGTTCTTGCGATGATGGTAGAGTTGTGGACGACATAGCGAGATGGAGGATAAGGATGGGAACGATATGGAGGATACAAGCGGATATGCGAAATCTGGGGTACAACATGCCTGATTGCGTTCAGAGGACTTGGTATCCGGGTAATCACCTGCCGGATCGGGACTCATACCTGCCATATCAGACATGGTAAATTGACTTGCGGATGATATTCTCTTAAGTCCCAGTTCCTCATGATGATTTCCCATCTGCTCTCATTGCTCTCTTTCTTGTCCTGAACTCTACCATCACCTAAGAACACGAAGTTGAGTCATCCCTCTCTGTCCTTCCATGCCATGATCAAGAGTTAACCCCGAGTACAGCATACACTGAGTACCGCATACACTGAGTGTTGCATACACCGCATTCTACATCAACCCAGGATCGACTGTCTTCCGCTCCCAGCCAGTCTCTCATCACTTGGCAGACTATGTTGTGCTCAATTCTGTACATTCCCACAATTAGGAGTGAACCAATGCATAAAGTCTCAGCTCTCGGAGCGCCTCCCTACCGAACTACGGGCTGTACCAAGTACTCCTCCAATCACGCTCGATCATGGCCTCCAAGTGCATCTCCAATCTCGCTTGATCACAGCCTCCAATTGAATCTCCGAACTCCCTCGGTTACAGCTTCCAAGTTCGCACGATCATGGCCTCCAAGTGCATACCTCCAAACTCGCTCGATCCCGGCCCCCAAGTGCATCTCCCAAGTCACTCGATCACTGCCTCCAGGTGCATCTCAAAACTCGCTCGAATATGGCCTCCAAGTGCATATCTCCAAACTCGCCTGATCATGGTGTGGTGAAACAGCAGAGCTAGAAGGCAGAGAGCTCATCAAGAACACTCTGCCGCACCTCTCACGGCATTCCACAAGTAATTCGTGACAAAGAGCGGTTCTGGCTCGAGGAGAGTAGGTACAGGGTGAAAAGGTATGATACTACATGCCTGTGAGGATACACACAATTGCGCGGATCCACAGGGAGTCTCGGAAAGAGCAAGTGGGATCAAAAGATGTGAAAGATGGAGTGTATAATTCGTTGTATGATAAGATGATGAGATGAGATGATATGAGATACCAGATACAAGATGCGATGCAAGCTATCTACCCCGGGGTCTCCCAAATATATACCCACTGTCACTCTGTCCATCTCCGCCACCCCTGTATCCCCATATCCCCCCGTCACCCAGTCCGTCTCCATCATCCCTGTATCTCCCTACACCCACCGTCGCTCAGTCCTCTGCCATGTTGATTGGCAGTGGTGGTGAGAAACAGATTATCCCGCTGCGACTACTCCATGGCACTTTGTGCGAAGCACACCTCTCCTCGTCCATCCGATATAACCTTATACCCAAACCCAAAAGAACATAAGAGTAACATAAACCCAAATGAAAGACACAAACATAGACCCAAAGGAAAACCATGAACTCAAAGGAAAACTATAAACCCAAAGGAAACCCATAAACTCAAAAGGAGAAAAATAAAGACTCTCACTCCATGTGCACCCGCTTTCTCCTGCCACCCTCCCTGGTTGGCTTCCTTTTGCCTTGGCCGTTTGTGAAGTACAAGATGTTGCCAAGTCGAGTATCGAATTGCACTATCGCCTCAAGAGTCGCGTACAAGGCTGCTGTGACCTTTGCCCGGGCCTCTATAAACAACTCGGGGTCTTCGTTCACTCCTTGTTGGAAGATAGGTACGGCTGTGTTCCCCATTTTTCTCTCGCGGTGTGACAACATCTTCGTTTCGTCGTCCAACATTCTCTTGCAGTCAGGGTCGAGGCCAGGCCATTCTAGAAAGCAACTCACGTATTCTTCTTCCTCAGTGTTATCGTCATCGGAACGGCTAATCACGCTGTCGGGAGTGGCCGGCTGGTCATGTTTCGTAGTGGCCGTCTGCCGAGGATCGGTAAGCTTCTCTGGAGTCGTACCGGCCCCTGTCCGCGGTTGGCGCTGGTGGGATTGTACCGGCGTCATTCTCAGTGGGAGCCGGCAGGGCTGTACCGGCTGCTTTCTTGGTGGGAGTGCTAGTTCCATCCTCAGATCCATCCTCAGCCAGGTCCATCAAGAGCCCTCCAACGTTACTCTCATCCTTTCCCCTTTCTTTTCCCTTGGTTGGTGGTGTTGGCAGTGGGAGCATGTTGCTCTTATCGGGGGATGGAGGCGGAACAGGGATCCCATGGTCGGCAGGCAGTACTGATGGTGAGTTGGTATGGAGTCGATTGGCATGATTGCGGTCATCCATGCTAGGGCAATAACTGAGTGGCATTACTAACCCCTGATACGATGTCTGACCCATATCTTCATAGTCGATCGCTTCTTCCAGCTGAGGGAAGTCATTGTCTAACAGCTTTTCACCTTCCTGGATATCGCCAGAAGTATACCACTTGTTCACTTTCAACTTCCGATTTAGCTTGGTGAGACGGTTGAGGTATGAACGATTCAGGCATCTCTTCACTAATCCGGGATGCCTGGATGTTTGGTTGGTGATTGCGGTTAATCGCATCCATTTCTCACTTCCGCTGGAGTCGCGTAGGATGTCCTGCAGTTCGGGATAGAGTTGCCAGAGGTCTCCCAGCTTCTTCGTTGCATGTGTCTTCCTCTGCTCCGCAGAGTGATGTTGCTTTATTGTTTCCCTAACCCTGCCGGAGCTGTCGAGATCCTTAAGGAAGTCATTGTATCACTTGTACTTCAACTTCTTCCAGTCAAGGTTTCTCTCCGCGAAGTGCGACAGCCAAGCGACCTGGGTCTAGGCGCCATCGGTAATGTCGCCAAAGAGATCATATATCTCAAGCAAGAAATTGGCTGGGTTTTGGCGAGAGAGCTCTCGAGCGGCAATCACCATGGCTTCTTGTCGCAATCCAACAGGTCTATTGGAAAAGAATGCCCTGCTGAGGTGTGATAGTGTCTCTGACGAAGGGGTTACTGGAGAGGGGTCGCTAGCGATAGTAGAGTCATCTGAGGAGGGGGTATACATAGTAACGGCGGTGGAGGTGGCTGGGGTGGAGGAGGCTGGGGTGGAGGAGGCTGTGGTGGTGGTGGCTGGGGTGGTGGTGGCTGGGGTGGTGGCTGCAGCGGAGGTGACTGCTGCGGTGGTGGCTGGGGTGGTGGTGATGGCAGGGGGGGTGGTGACTGCAATCGTAGTGGCTGCGGTGGTGGTGACTACCGCGGGGGAAAAGTCGATGCTCGTGGCGGCAGTGGTAATGGTTAAGGACGCTTGGAAATCCTTGGCATCGTTGAGTACTACTGCAACGTCGTTGGTTGATGTAAATGGCATTTCGGTCGTCAGATATGGTTGAGATGGCAATATTGGGCGCAGTCGTCTGTGTGCAGAGGGAGTAGAACCGCACAGACCGTGGTTGTCTTTCCTTAGGAACATAGGGGGGGGGAGGCTCTTTATATACCCGGAGGGGTGCATTGTGCCAGATCATTCTTTTTCCAATCTCTATGTGGTTCCCGATTTCCCTAGTGTGCTCTTCTCGTATCTCTTCACAACTTCTTCGCTTCTTCCCCTTCTCTTTCTCCGCTTGTACTCAGTGGTTTGCCATATCTTGCTCGTCGTTCCTGCTCTTGGGGGTGAATTTTCTGCCCCCTCCTGCAATAGTTGTCGTCTCTCTTGTATCGTGGTTACTAGAGGGTTAGGGGAGAATGGTAAAAATTTTTTGTTTAACGTGGGTGCAACTCAGCCAATAGGAATATTTCTTCTCCCTCCATGTCACAAATCCACGCGATTGTGTGGATTCGCGATATACTCAACTCTTTTCGTTATGGTCCATGCAATGGATCTCCTCCCTTCCCCCCTTTGCGTCCCCCTGCATTTGTCTCTCCCATCATTGTTTGAACGAGTGGTCTGCCGGCACCGGGTCTACGGCGTTCCACTCATCCTTTAGTTCCTTACTCGCCGCCATATCCTCCACCCGTACCAACGATTGTATCTCCCAGTCTTTCCACTTAACTAAATACATCCATCGTCCTGCTATATATTTCCGGCCTGCTAATGCCTCCACCTCAAATTCCTCAAATTCCTCCGATACCTCCTCTTGTGTGGTGCTAGCCGTACTGATTTCTCGAGTACGGTGTACGCGTTCGTTGAGTGTGAAGAACTTCTTGAGTCGACTACCATCTATCCAGCCCGCGAGTTCTGCTACATCTAGTTCTGCCAGTCGATAAGTCCCCAAGCTGTGCACAATTTCTTTGACGCGGTAGGGTCCTCGCCACCTAGCATCCAGTTTGTCGCCGTGAGACTGCTCTATCTTGCTGTTGTGCACAGGGGCCAAGTCGCCAATTTGGAGATCAGCAGCGCAGAGGTTGGCTGCATGGTCGAAGTGACGTTTGTTGGCATCTCTCGACTCCTTTAGGTTTTGTATGGCCACATCGATATCCTCTCGTCGTCGTTCCAGCTTTCTTCCTCTAGCCCCAATCCGTGATTGTGTATCGTTGATTCCTTGGATCCAGTTGTCGGTATTTCATGTTAAGTCCTGCAGATCTATTGGAAGTACTGCATTTTGACCAAACATAGGGCGGAATGGGGAATATCAGGCTCGTACGTCTGACAGCGATTCTGTCAGCCCAAAGCACTGCGAGTAGGTGGTCGATCCACATCTCCCTCCCTTCGTCTGAGCAGGCCGTGAGTTTGGATAGTGCATCTGCGATCGGTCTGTTTCCTCGTGCGATTACTCCATCAGCGGCGGCATGGTATGTGGTTACGCTGATCTTCTGGATATTGCAGGGTTTGAGGGGGAGGTGATTCCATTACTTGTTCTCTGCACCTCCGTCCATGACCACACTTTCCGGGGTTCTGAACCGACATATTACCTCTTCATTAAACAACTGTGCCACTTTCTCCGATGTACCCTGTTTTAGTGGTCGTGCTCCTGCCCACCTGCTGATATATTCCCTGGCTACCACTAGAAGGTGATATCCGTTCTCAGTTTTGGGCATGTCCGAAATATCCATCCCTACTTGCAGCCATAGGTGACTGACCTTTAGGCTTTCCAGGGGTTCATCATACCTTAGAGGCGCTCTCTTCTCGCACTGCTCGTACGTTTTCACCCAGTCTTTTATGTCGACATTCATTTCCCCCCATCAGCCCCGCACCACTACCCTTCGTCACGTTCCTTCGCTTGCACCATGCCCGCTCAGTCTGTGTGCAGCTTCTATTGCTGTCCTGCTCTGCTCCGCACTCACTGCCACCTTTGCCGGCGGTTCTTTGGTTTTTCCCCTCCGGTGGAGTATTCCATCTGGAACAAGGTATTTCGTGTCTTCCAGCCGAAATTGCTGCATTTCCTTTGTAGTCTTTCCTTCCAGTCGCTTCAGGTTCCCCAGAAACTCACCTATCTCCTTCCATCTCCCTTTGTATTCCTCCGCCAGTCCAAACCAAAGAAATGGTTTGTAGGCTGTCCCCCTCCTCTTTCGTTCCGGTCCTCATTCCACCCGTATTCCTCGTAAGCTTGCTTCAAATATTTCTTCTAGATCATCCTCCTCTTCTAGCTCATGCTCCCCTTCCACTCGCAGCCGCTGTGAGAGGCCATCAGGACCTCCATTCAGTCTCCCTGGAACATGTTGCACGTCAAAATCGAACAGTCGTATCCACGCGATCCAGCAGATGACTAGTGCTCCTGACAGGTTGTTGGCGGGCAAGTATAGTTGATGTACTAATGTGTTCGTGTCTGACTCCACAAGGAATCTGACCACATGTATGTAGTTGCGAAACTTCTTAAGTGCCTTCATCAGCCCACGACACTCACGTTTCCCCACATCATATCTTTTCTCGCTCTTGTTCCAAAGCCCGCTCTCATAGCGACCCGGGTGCCGGTCCTTATTTTCATCTTTCTGCTGCAAGATCGCCCCCCACCCCTCAGAGCTGGCGTCAACTCCCACAACGATGTGCCCGGCGCCAGCGCTAACGTCAAATGTCTTCAACGCAGGAGCATTGCAGAGAGCGTCCTTCAAGATTGCCATAGCTTTCGTTGCTTCAGTCTCCCATTAAAACTCGAAGTCCTTCCGCAGGATTCGGAACACGGGGCCTTCAACTATTGCATACTCGGGGATCTATATTTGATAGTATGGGCATAGTCCTTAACATGCCCTGCTCTTGGTGCAGTTCTCGCACCGGGGCCAATCCCACACTTCGTCGACATCTGACGCTTGCAGCCACCTTCCTGCTTCCCCACAGACAAACCCGACTATTTTTACTCCGTTCCAGCACCAGTCAGACTTCTCTCCAGAAATCGTGGCTCCACCTCTCTCCACATCGGCAGGTACATTATTGAGGTTCTGGAGGCGTTCCATAACAAACCTTCGAACTCCACGCAACCCTTCCACCTGCTCCTCTCCGTACCGACTCTCCGGGCCATTCACTCTGACATCATCACATCAGCAACAACTCTAGTTTCCGTCAGAAACACCCGGGTGTTCCGGACGGCTCTGACGGCTCTGACGGAACCTCGTACCCTCTGACGGAGAATTGCACGCTTCCTGTCGCCCAGGCAACGGGTCGCGTTGCATAGCATCAGCAAAATGTATTTTAGTCACTGGAAGCCTCCAGGAGTGTCTGAGAGGATGTGGAGTGTAAACTTGGATGCGTCAATTTCAGGAGAGTATCAGACCCTAGGAGCGCATTCCT
>Ga0307512_10004549_pt1 | contig 15153 bp, 20 predicted proteins | sample 14_EM_MG_FD_200267 | JGI IMG/M metagenome (GOLD analysis project Ga0307512, IMG submission 200267) | Populus trichocarpa ectomycorrhiza microbial communities from riparian zone in the Pacific Northwest, United States - 14_EM | ecosystem: Host-associated > Plants > Roots > Unclassified | place... | reverse complement strand
CGAGGCGAGACCAGGCGCGAAGTCGAGAGGTTGCCGATGCACGAGCCGCCACAAAAGGGCAGGCGCAAACTCGAGGCGCTACCACCAAAGGGCGACGCGCTGCCGCGAGGACGCCCGAACAAGCGGAAAACGCAAGAGTGGACGCGAGGCTCTGCGACAGGGCGAGCGCATGGTCAGGGCACCGCCACGAATGGGCGAATGCAAACCAGAGGCGCTGCCGCAAGACAGCGAGGGCAGGCCCAAAGCATTGCTGGAGGCCGGGGGAGCCCAAACGAGGGCGAACATGAGCCCGATCGGCCGCCACGGAAGGTGTCGTGCGAAGACGTCCTGTCCACTTGGGAGGGAGAAGCCCCTTGGGACCCAGGAGAGGGGCCGACTGAGGATCAGATCTTCAATTCGAAAAGGCCTGTTGAGGCCAAAAACATCGCACAGGGCATCGACGCCTGCCACAACACAAGAAAAACCCTGGCCGTGCAAAAGTCAAGTCAGTCAAAGGGCACCAGCACGAGATGACAACCACGCACCCGTGACCCATCCACCATTTTCCCATCCCGCCGTCGAGGAGTCCACCCGTTCTTCATCTTGAGGCCCATCGAGAGGGCGCGGCATTGTCCTGGGACATGCAGAGGCAGAAGGCGTTGCAACAGGGCTCGCCACTGGCTCGCCTTTGTCAACCGTCACGCGTCACGCGCCGTCACACCCATCCTCATGCTGACTTGCACGTGTTCTGAGGCCCAACACCAACACATGCAACAGTCTCGGATCACCACCGCATCCTGCCTGCCAATAAAGGGTAACAATTGATTAATTTCTATTATTTTATGATCGCGTGGCAATTTGGTAAGAAGTTGGGGGCAGGGGAGTGTGGGGATATCGGAGTGCGATCCGATCATCGATTAACAACCCACAGTGTTCATCTTACCTGCCCTCGGTCGAGTCTGGGTTAAGAAAACAGAGGACATAGAAATGGACGAAATGCAGCGATTGAGGTTGCGTTGCCTCCTCTTGGAGGCAGACAAGGACGCGGAAATAGCAGCCAAGAATGTATATCGAAACAAACTTTCCGAGTTGGCGGGCAAAGGGAACACCCGTTCCGATGCTGCTCACCGCCCACAGACCTCCGGCCTCGATCTCATCCCATGGGATGCTTCTACGCCTTCTACATTGCCGGCTGTACGTCACATTCGAATATATTCGGTGTCGAGATGTGTGCTACTGAATTGACCTAAATGTCCATCAGTTGTCATCATTCTTTGCACGAAATAGACTAGCTGTCAACGAACCACAGGCTCAGCCGGTGTGCCAGCCCTGTTACCCACCTTTCAAATCGATTAACTGATTGGGACGTTTTGCCATATATCATAGGCAGCAACCATTGCCGAGTCGCAGACCCTCGTCGAAGGGCCATGCTCTGGCAGCGCTACAGGACCTTGTACATCACTGCCCGACGGCAGAAACCTCAACTCAGCGCCACATGGGGTATCCGGGTCTGCGCGGAACTTAATCGGGGCACGTTCTTCTCACCGCCGTCCGACTCGGGGTCAACAAACTGCTAGCCCGTACGCACAATTCGTTCCTAATGCATTCGTAGACGAGTCCTCACTTGAGGGGTCAATTCCTGTAGTGTCCGCGGTCTCTCCAACATGGCTGACAGCCAGAGGAGCGCCGATCAGAGAAATGTTCCTGTTCCATCTGCGTCCGCTTCACGCCGACACGGTAGAGTGTCCACCGATGGTACCTCCTTGGCAGAAATATTCACACGCACGAGTGTAATGCCATTCGAGCTCACTCGGGACGAAATAGTTCGTGCGGATGAGACGCCGGGGATTTTATGGCAAAGATTTTTCAGGAAATTTGGAGGCCAATGGAGGAGTGAGTGGCCCGAATGTGACAGGATCTCAGGGTACAAGAAGTTCCTCTGTGCGGACATCACTGCGCAACCATACGTGCCAACATTCCCCGGGAAATCTGGACTGGTACTCCATTTCCCGACTACAGTTTTTACACCCCGAGATAATGGCCATACGTTTCATGTATTTTCATCGCATGACGGCCTTCTTCGTTATCAAGGTGAATACACAAAGTCTCATCTTCCTCAGGTAGAACTCAATTGGAATGACCTCTCCTCCACTGTAAGTGTGTCGTAGGCTTGTCACATGATATTGTATGCATCTAACTTTGGGTGTAGTGTAAGGACATTTGGTTGAAACGTATCACTTCCAGAGGTCGGAATAGACCTGTACTCCATGCTCTCAAAGCACGCATCATTCTACGAAACAAACTCAGGCGGGAACCAAACTCCACTGAAGTCCACAAATATTTGATGAGCGACTCAAGCGATGATATTCCTTACAGGGTCGTTGGTGCGGCGTTTCGAGCTGGTGAAGAGGTGCGTCCGAAATTTGTGTGCCTTGGCGATTGTGTTGTAAAATGCAGTGCCATTCTCAGAAAATGGTTTGTGAAGTCATTCAGTGCATAGGGTATGACTCCAATTTGGCGACCATCATCCAGAGAACTGCCTAAGTGAAGAGTGACACATGTACTTGTAAAATCGCAAAATATAAGCACATTTTCAAGCAGCTTATCTCCTTCCCTTTTGAAATTTGTGATGAAAGGAATTCCGAAGAACGGTCGGTCAGTGATACACCCACTTGCAAAACCCATAGTGACCAAACGTGTGCGCTGCTGGCAGCTCGCAAGGATAGCGGACAATGTGGCATCATCGACATGTGGGCGCAGTGGTCATGATGGTCAACTTGGCATGCCCACGTCTTGACTTCCTGATCTTTTTTTCTCCTCGCCTTCAAGTTTGCTTGTTTACTTTTGTAGCCTTCAGGTCGACCGAGTTCGTTGCTGACCCTGTCGGCCCAATTGTCGTGTTCATGCTCGAGGTCTCGCGTACTCATATGGGCGGAACGCCTGGGGTTGCGCCCGACCCGTTTTCCAGGAGGATAGCGAATAGGCGCGCATAGGTAAGCTCTACGGTGGAGTTGTGGGAGCGCCATCGCCATCGATATGAGGTGAACCCAATGTATGTGGAGAGATTGCACACAAGTGGAATGGCATTCACCGGACGCGAGGGGAATGGAACTGCCAAGTACGTCATCTGCACAGACTGCACTGCCTGTCCGTGCCACGCCACGTAGTCATCATTTCAATACACTCTCGATAGATCCCCCGTACTTCGTTGGCCTGCAGGCGCACCCAGAATTTTTCACGCGTCCGCCTAATCCGTCTCCTCCGTTCCTGGGCCTCATTGCAGCAGCTTGTGGACCCGACTCGGATGTTCTCGAACAGCAGATGACACAGCAACTACAAATGTTCCACCGCCGCACCCCAAGGAGGCAGTGATCGGGGAACAAGCACCGCGGGCCGGGAGAGGGTCCTGAGCCTGGGTGGTGGGATTGTATGAGCCCGGGAAGAGGGGGGGGTGGGGCGCATCGTTCTTGCCAACGACACTGCGTCGGGTTATTGTTCTTTATCTTAAAACTCTCGGTGTGTAGACCTGTAGATCTGCATGCCCAAGTTCCAGTATCATCGGTTAGTGACAGCGCTTCATTACATTAGCATTTGTTCTCTTTTCTTGACTTCGTATGCGCCGAGGATCGATGACTCCAGCCAACTAGAGTCAGGTGCGGCGTGAGGTGTGAAGAAGATCGGTTAGTTTGTGCTCTCGGGGACGGTGACTGGCATTTTCGAGTCCACTGGCATTCTATTGGGGCTGCGCGCAGCGGCTTTTTTGTTAGATATGAGAACAGAAAACCGAACGCTATATAGCGCGGTCACCCTAACCCACCATGTGGGTGTCGAGCACTCGATGATTGGTGCCCCGGTGTCGCTCTCCAAGTGACCTTGGAAGAGTTGCCCTCTCGATAGCAGCGTCAATACCTTCTCTCCCTTCATCGAGGAAAATCTCCCGCGTCAGCGAGAGGTAATACCCATGTAACGGTTTAAGTATTGCGTGAGACAAGCGAGGTACGAGTGTGCCGATAGTTGCCCAGTGCCAATGACGAACACTAAAAGTTAGCACAACCAGATGTAGTTCACATGCGCATAATATATCACTAAATTATCTACGAAAACAGGAGGTCATTGAATGGGGTTTACATAGAAGGAATGATTCTCTCCAAAACCATAAAACTGCTTGATTTTTGTTGGGGATTTTGTCTGAACCGGGGGAATATATCAACACTAGAAACGGTGGCAGCCACGGGAATCATACTGGCGTACGGAAGCCATTGTGCATCAAATGAGATACCTTGGTTGTTGTAGCTGAACGAGGCAAGAACTGGTAGTGAGTAAACAATAATTCACAATAGCAAGCATAATTACCTCGCTTGTCTCAGTATTACGTCTCACTGACGGAAAATTTCCCCGATGTTCAGATGGCCAGACATTGAGGACTCGGACTTCAAGCTTCAAGTTGAGGCTTTAGCCAACAAAGGGTGACAATTATTTGATTTCTATTTATTTATGCTCTCGTGGCAGATATGGTAGGACATGACCCTCTTAGGGGCAGCGGAGTCGGGGATATCGGAGTGCGATGTTTATGCCATGCCCGTCATCGATCGTCATCCCAACCCACCCACCGTGTTCGTCTTACCTACCCTTGATTGAGTCTGGGTTAAGAAAACAGGGGACATGGACATGGAGGAAATGCAGCAATTGTTGGCCCAAGCAAGGTTGCGTTGCCTCATCTTGGAGGCAGAGAGAGACGCAGAAATAGCTGCCAAGGATGCAGAAACATTGCGAGCATCAAGGTATCGCAGCATCCTCTCCAAGTTGGTGGGCGAAGGGGACACCTGTCACGGTGCCGATGCTGCTCACCGCCCGCAGACCTCCGGTCTCGATCTCATCCCATGGGATGCTTCTGTGCATTCCACATTGCCGGCTGTACGTCACATTCGGATATATTCGGTGTCGAGACATGCCATCGAGTTGACCTAAGTGTCCATCAGTTGTCATCATTCTTTGCACGAAATAGATTGGCTGTCACCGAGCCGCAGGCTCAGCCGGTGTGCTAACCCTGTTAAATACCTTTCAAACCGATTGACTGATTGAGACGTTTTACCATATATCATAGGCAGCGACCATTGCCGAGTCGCAGGCCCTGATCGAAGGGCCATCCTCCGGCAGCTCTACAGGAGCTTGTACCTCACCGCCCGATGGCAGAACCCTCAACTCAGCACCACATGGGGAATCCGGGCCTGCGCAAAACTTAATTGGGGCATGTTCTTATTGCAGCCGTCCGACTTGGAGTCCACAATCCGCTAGCGCGTACGCACAATTCGTTCCTAATGCATTCGTAGACGAGCCCTCACTTGAGGGATCAATTCCTGTAATCTCCACAGTCTGTCCGACATGGCTGACAGCCAGAGGAGCGCCGATCAGAGAAATGTTCCTGTTCCATCTGCGTCCTCTTCACGTCGATGCGCTACTAGTAAAGGGTCCATCAATGGTACCCCCTTGGCGGAAATATTCACACGCGCGAGTGTGATGTCATTTGAACTCACCCGGGATGAAATAGTTCGTGCGGATGAGACGCCGGGGATTCCGTGGCAAACTTTTACCAGGAGATTTGGAGGCCAATGGAGGGGTGAGTGGCCTCAATGTGACAGGATCTCAGGGTACAAGAAGTTCCTCTGTGCGGACACCACTGCGCAACCATACGTACCGACATCCCCCGGGAAACCTGGACTTGTACTCCGTTTGCCGACTACGGTCTTGACACCCCGAGATGATGGCCATACGTTTCACGTATTTTCATCGCGTGACGGCCTTCTTCACTATCAAGGTGAATACGCGAGGTCTCATCTTCCTCAGGTAGAACTCGACTGGGACTTGAATGAGCTCTCCGCCGTCGTAAGTGTGTTGAAGGCTTGTCACATGATATATTGTATGTCTTTAACTTTGGGTGCAGTGCAAGGGCATCTGGATGAAACGTATTGTTGGCACTGGTCGGAATGGAGCTATACCTCGTGCTCTCAAAGCACGTATCATTCTACGAAACAAACTCAAGCGGGAACCTGATTCCACTGAAGTCCTCGAATATTTGATGAGCCACCTGGACAATAATATTCCTTTTCCGGTCGTTGGTGCGGCGTTTCGAGCTGGCGAAGAGGTGCGTCCAAAATTTGTGTGCCTTGGCGATCGTGTTGTAAAATGCAGTGACATTCTTAGAAAATGGTTTGTGAGGTCATTCAATGCATAGGCTATGACTCCAATCTGGCGACCATCATCCAGAGAAACGCCTAAGTGAGGAGTGACACTCTCGATGCTGAGGCAGACAAGGCCAGACACATGTACTCATAAAATATAAAGCACAATATTATGCAGGTTATCTTGTTCCTTTTTTGAAATTCGTGGCGAAAGGAACTTCGAAGAACGGTTGGTCAGTGATGCACCCACTTGCGAAACTCCTAGAGACCAACGTGTTTGCTGCTGGCAGCTCGAAAGGATGGCGGACAATGTGGCGTCATCGACACGGACACGCGAGTGCAGTAGTCGTGACGGTCGACTTGGCATGCCCACCTCTTGACTTCCTGATCTTTTCTCCTCGCCTTTGCCTGTTTACTCTCGCAGCCTCCAGGTCGACCGAGTTTGTTGCTGACCCTGTCGATTCAATTGTCGTGTTTATGCTCGAGATCTAGTGTGCTCACATGGGCGGAACGATGTGCCCACTGCCCAAGCTGGGTTGAGCCCGGCAGTTGTCCAGCAGGCAGAAGGGTAATGCGTGGTCGACGTAAGCTCTACTGTTGTGCTTTCCAGTAGTACGCCACCAATACTAAGTGTGTGATAACTGTGAAAGCGCTATCATGACCGTCATCGATACGAAATGAACCATACATATGTGGAGAGGTCGCACACAGGTGAGCGATCATGAGAAGGGAGAGCGCATGCCGACAATAGCCTCATCACCAATTCGGCAAGGTTCTTATGAGGTAGTGCGGCTCTCAAACGAGCTACCACGCCATCACGCGTTGTTGTTGCGATTCTGGTCCGATCCTGAGCTTACATTATATACTCGTTAGGTAAGTGCAAGCAATGCACGTATAAGACCTATGCCATGTCGTATAGAATGTGTGCGGAGTTTGTCTCGCCAGTGTTACAAGATTGTCACGCAGACCAGAAATGCGAAAGCATGAAGGTATATTATTGTCCACATTCCTGTTACAAATGTTGTACAATTACAGGTCAGTGCAGCGACGGGCCAAATCTCGAGGATATAACGACTAAGGTATACAGGCTATTGTGTGACAGTGCTCATCGGTGGTGGCGCGTGCAGAGAACGGTTGTCAATAGATATACCTGTAAGTTGAGCATGGAATTAGTTCCCGGTCGAGCATTTCAACTATGAGATCCTCACTTCTAGTTTGATTAGATGTTTTATAAATGCCAATGAGTCGGTGACTGAGCTCGAACATGTCGTTTCGGAGTGAGATAATTATGAACTGGGCGTTTTTTGTCCTGTCCTTGATGTAGTTGGCAACGATGGAGACATTCCGGAAGTCTAGAGCAGCATCAATCTCGTCCATAAAGTATAGTGGCGTCGGCTGTGTGCAGCTCCATTAGACGGTACAAGTAGATGAGGATATGTACCACATACCTTGTAGACATGCAGTGCGAAGACGAGTGCTAGAGAGCTGAGAGTCTATATTATAAATGACATTAGCGAATCGGTATGTAGTGAGATAAGAATGAACATAATACCTTTTCGCCTCCGGACAGGTTGGAGATATTCCGCCAGCTTTTCTTAGGCGGCATAACGCTGAAGATAATACCCTCGGAGAACGGATCCATGCTATCAACGAGTTCCAGTTCGGCGTTCCCTCCGAGCGTGATCATCTACCAGGTACTGCGTTCAGTGGTTGCCGGCTGAGAGATGACGGCACTGACCTGATACATCTCCTTGAGCTTGAGGGAGATTGTACTAAAGCCGGCCATGAATTCGTCGAGCCGCTGCTTCCGCAAAGAGTCATATTTCTGTTTCTCAGCATCACGGAGAGCAGTCGTGTCATCGAGATCCTTCGCACGCCGAAGAAACTCTTCCTCGCGTCTCTGATATTCTTTCAGCACAGCCATGTTCGGCTTACTCCTTTTCAATTGTTCTGGAAATGAGAACGTTAGCAGGTGCCAGTAAATTACTAAGATGAACAGACCATCGAGGAGTTGGACGTCGCCGAGGAGTTCACGCTGGTTGAGCCGAGACAGCTCGGCAGCGCTGTAGATATGAAGCTCGTTCGAGGGTGTCTTGTGGGGCTGACGAGACTTTTTGCTCGGTGCGGGTTCATGTCCTTCTTCGGTCTTCACGACGGGATCGGTATCGTTCTCTCCTTTCCCGTGTTTTGTCGATGAGACCTGGCCTTCATTCCCGTTTTCATCTTGCACGTCGCCGTCACCCCCTTGATTATCCTCATCCTCGTCTTCCTCATCGCTACCAATGCATGAGAGCTGGGACGGACGGGAAGGCAGTCGACTCACTCAACGTCTTCGAGACGCAGTTTATCATGCTCCGCTTGCGATCGGTCCATGGTGGTTCTATTCTCCTTTAGCTCGGTCTTCTTGTCATTGAGTCTTTGCGTAAGTTCCACCTTTCAGATGCGTGGTTAGCAGAATACAGTTAGCGGGTGAGATCTTTGCACCTCTTTAGCACGGAAAGCCTGGATCTCCTCTGTTTTCTCGTCAAGTTCTATCTTGAGGTTCTCCAGGTCGTCTTTCGAGTTTTCTACCTCAGCTTGTGCAGCTTCGACCTTTGCTCGGATGTCGGCAACGTAGTCCTTGACCTCCTGCAGCGACTCGTTCAACTTCTCGAGTTCGGCTTCAATCTCCGTCAAAGCTTGCCGATTCCCTGCTATGGAATTCTGTAGCTTCACAGAGTCTTTCTCTGCCTTGGCCTTGGCCACCTCAGCTTTCGTGATCTCGTCATTCGCAAGGTTAATGTGCAATTTCAGGCCGTCAACTTTCGACTTCTGCGCCAGGAGCCGGGAGCCACCAATGTCGAGAATTTTCTTCTCAAGCGCCTTGATCGCCTCTTCGATCGTACCCGAGCGTGACTGCAAGCTTTCCAACTCGCTTTCGGCGGCGGCGATCTCCCGTTCCAGGGAGGCGATCCGAGATACATCACCCGCATCCGGTTTGTTCTGGGCCCTAAGAGTGGTTCAAGGCTGAGATCACTTTACGAATCGAGACGAGACATATGCTCACTTGAGGTCACGGACACGCTTTTCAGCTTCTATCACGCGCTTCCCGGCGTTCTGGATGTCAAGGTTGACCTTGTCAATCTCGAGATTGATCTGTGGCCCTGACCTTGCCAGGGTCTCCAGCTCCGCTTCGGCTGCTCGAAGCTCGTCGGTGGCCTCTGCGAGCTGTACAGCGGCAGACTCGCAGTCTTGCTCATACCTTCGTAACACCTCGGGTTGCACCGCATCAGCTGCAAGCTTCGAGCTCATTCCACCCCCCTTGGGCTTCGCCCCACCACCAGACATCGTGCCTGATGAGTCGATGAGCTCTCCTGCGAGGGTGACGACTCGCCACCTGCGCCCGCCGAAGGCAATGCGATTCGCCTGAGCGAGATCCTGGGAGACCAGGGTATCGCGCAGCGCCTTGTAAAATGCATGAGCGAATCTTGCTTCCTTTGGCTTGACGAGGTCGAATAGGCGTGGGACGTTCTCTGGAGTCTGGATGAGTCGCATGCCGTTCGTCTCGTCGATCTTCTCGAGCACAAGGAAATTCGCACGGCCGACGTTTTGTTTTCGGAGGTATTCGATGCAGGTTTGACCCTGCTGCACAGTGTCCACGACCATGTTATTGAGAGAGCCGCATGCGGTCGTGATTGCAACGTCGTATTTGTCAGGGATGGTTCCAAGGCTTCCCAGTCGCCCCTGAGATGCACTATGAGTGCTGTCCAACAAATGAGCTGGATGACTTACGTGAAACCCGTTGACTCGACCAGAGTTCCTTAACCGGGTCAGACTGTCCAGGACCTTATTTTGGGAGGTGCTGGCTGCCTGCGACGCTTTCGCCTCTTCGACCCTCTGCCTTGTGGAAGTTGCCTGCGCGCGAAGTTGAGTGACGCGTATAGTTAGGTCCTACGCACGGCCATCCTTGTATCAGTTTTTCGGGACGGGGCCGCAGAGGATCCTTTTTACCTGCACTCTCTGTTGAGCGGCTCTCGATTCCTGCTGGAGCGATTGTTTCCTATGTTTGAGGTTTTCGAGCTCGCCAATCTGTGCGCGTGATAAGTACTGAGGATATTCCAGCTTGGTCAAGAACACACACCTTGGTTTTCTGATCATTCCTCAGGTTCTCGAGCGCTTCATGGGCCTCCGCACTGGCTTGCTTGATAGTCTCAGCCTTTTTGATCAACATGTCACGCTCACTTGTTTTGACGTCGATTTCGGCCTGTTTCTGGTTGACCTTCATCTTCCAAGGCTGAAGCTCCTTTTGTTTCTGCTCGATCTGGTCATGAAATACTTGCGTCTTGTCTGAAGGACGAATAAGCACATTATCGGCTTGAACCAAAAGGGATCACACCTTTGAGGCCATCACGGATGCCCTCCAATACCTTTTCTTCCTTCTGGAGGTCCTCCTCAAAATCGTCTGCTTTCTTCTTTTCGCTCTTCATCTTTCCCGCGTTCTCTTGAATGGCACGGAGCGCGGCATTGCGAGCGTTCTCATCCTGAGGCAATCCAACTGGTGAGCCGATACAATATCCAAAAGCAGGACACCGAAGGGACTTACGTCTTGAAACGACTTCTTGAGCTTCTTGGCCTTACTATTGGTATGTTTGCATTTTTCCTCCAGGCCAACTTCCTGCTTTTCGTACGCCCCCATCTCTTTGAGAGCCTCGGCAGCGGCAGCCTTGACTTCCTGTATGTAGGGCCACAATTTCGTCAGTGATGAATCACTAGCAACAAATCGCTAGCCGCACCTCATAAGCCTGAACACGTTCAGCATAATGCTTTTCGAGCGACTCTAAATGCGCGATGTCATCCTTATTACGCTCCCGTTCATCGGCAAGCTCCTTTTCGATACGAGCCTAGAAGATGGAATCAGAATGCAGTCCTACTCAAAACGCAGTAAATATCACCTACAATTTCTTGTTTGACCTCCTTCTCGCTTACGAGACATCGCCAGATGTAGTACTGGTAAAGGGTGGACTGGGCGCGCACATGATCATTCTGCAGTCGAAGATAGTTTTCGGCTTCGCGCTTCTCCTTCTCGAGCGCATTCCTCTCGCGCTCAACGAGTCGCAAGCGATTCAACTTCTCCGTGCGGTCCTCCGTCAGGCGTTCCATTTCAACCAGCGCTTCATCAATCGGTCCCTTGTATTGCGATGTGCCAATGATATCCTCAAGGTATTCAAGTAGGCCATCCTCGTGTTCTGAGGGTGCCTTCGGCTTCATTTGCGCAATGGATTCCACCTCACCCTACCTGGAGTGAGATAAGACTAATACAGATAGCGACAAACCTACCTGGAGGATGAGGAAGCGGTTGTGGTCAAGGTCGATACCGCGGCCTTTTAGGAGCGTCTGTACTTCTTTGTAGTTACTTGCTCGTCCGTTGATGGTATATTTGCTAGAATTGTTCTTGTACGCAGTACGAGCCACTGCCAGGGCGGAGTCCGGCAGAACAGTGAATGCGTCGGGGCCAGGCTGAACTGACAGTGATCAAGCGGTCGCCGATTGTTTGATAGCAATATACATACCAGATCAATAATCTCGCGGAAATGAACCTCCACGCTACACTCTTGTAGATGGGGGTGTTGTGCCGAGTTGTGTATGAGTTCGGAGAGTTTCCCTTGTCGCATCTTACTGGCGCGGTAACCAAACACAAAAAGTAAGGCATCGATAGTGTTCGATTTGCCGGAACCATTTGGTCCGACGATGGCGGAGAAAGACTGCAGATAATTAGTTTTGGTGCTACGACACGGTATGTTGCCTACCTTATGAAAAGGTCCTATTTCTTGACGACCAGCATAACTCTTGAAGTTCACGAGCACTAATTTGTGGATGACAAGACGGGGCCTGGGACCTTGGGGTTCCTCCAATAGAGGGGGTGCACGCCTTGCCTTTGACGGAGAAATCGGTAGATCATCGAGAAGTGATTTCTCTTCTTCGTGGACCGGTGGCGTGATGGAAGGTAACTTCTTAGGACTAGGGACAGGGGTAGACTGCTCATCCAAATCGTTCGGCGTCTCAGCGCCGTTGGGTACGACAGCTGTGGCGCTTTCTCCGACATTTGTTTCATCGCCGGAATTTTCCTCCCCTACGGATTGAGGAGGTGTAGGTGATTTCGCTTTCCGAGATGATCGTTTGGCCGTCTTTCGTTGGGAGTTGGCTGGGACCTCGATCTCTCCATCATCATCGTCACGAGTGTCCTCCAGGGTGGGCTCGTCGGGGGGCTCAGCCTTTACGCCCACGGCCGCTGACCGAGACTGGCGCCCACCACGCGCGGAAGTAAATGGCTTAGAGGAGCTGCTACGCTTCCTAGTGGATTGAGTGTGCGACGTCGGCTTAGCCGAGACCTGTTCTTCGGGATCGTCCTCGGTAAGGACGGCCTGCTCCTTGCCAGTCTTCCGATTGGCAAAAGACCCTACCGGCCTGGAAGTTGACCCTCGTGTCCTAAGCCTTGGCTTTATATCTTCCTCCTCATCCTCTTCTTGGACATCCTCCAGTTCATACGATGGGCGTGATCGCTTCGTTGGATGAGATGGTCCTCCGTCGCCATCCCCGGCATCAGTGTCCCGTCCCTGGCGCGAAACGCTCTTCTGCCTTGAAGATGCGCGGGATACTGGCACAGAAGGGGTTGATTTGGAAGATGAGTGGCGTGTGGTGCGCGAGGGCGGTGGGGGAGTCTCTTCCTGCCGTTCGATATCAGTGTTGTCTCCACTAGATCGCTTTCGCTTGGAAGAGGGAGCTGGCTTATGAGAGGGTGGATTGCTCTCTGGTTCTGCGGAAGGTCTTGCGGAAGAACGGGTGGAGCGACGAGGGGGCATGTGTATGCGCCGTCTACTACTGTAAGTTGGGTGCAGGCGGATGGGCAACACGCTGTTGAGGGCAAGACGCGTCAGGTCACGCGTCTGTCACGAGTAACGGGAGTCCACGGACCAAGTATCGAGGACAGCCAGTGTTGGCGGGATGCGCCAACGCTAGGCGCGGAAAAGCCACTTGAACTGGAACCACGACCAACTCAAACTCTCAACTTCAACCATGGATGACGGTACGTCCTCAGCATCACCGACGACCACTCCCTCGACCACGACGACGTTGGCGACATTTACTATACAACCGTATCCGTCTCATTTCTCTACTTTCTCTACTTTTTTGGCCGCCACCATAAGACAGAAACGGTTCCGACAAAACCTTTCAGTTCAAATGTCGGCGGTCTTTACGGCTTTCCCAACGACAGTAGTTCACGTTTCTTCGACGGGGCCTTGTCGTTGTCGTTGTCTATTCTCTCTACTCTCCTACCTCTTTGATCAGAATCAGAGGGAGCAATATCAACACTCGGCGCCCGCCACAGCTGTCCCGTCAGCCAGCGCTCTGTTCACCTAATTTTCAATGTTCTCTTCCATCATCACCGTCGTCGTCTCCCTATCGTCGCTCCTGTTCGCCTGTTACAACGACCGCCATGACACAGCCTGACGTTCCTTTGTCCCGCATCAGCTTGGCAGTCGCAAGATATGGCCCCCAACAGTGCACCTATCAGCATTCCTACTGGAGACGTGTCCATGGCCAATGGCACCACAGATAGTCAGGCCTGGGACGGTGGACGCTCACCAGGTCGCGGCGGTGGCGTTGACTTGCCGCGACGTTCGAGTAGGAGCAGGAGTCCCGGACGTGGTCATGGCGACGATCGAGGGTGCGTGTGCTCTCCAGCTGTTCTCACCAGCACATTTTTAACCATCCGACAGCCGTGACGGTGGCGGTGGTCAAAATCCCGGCAATAATCTTCATGTCTCTGGCCTGAGTTCACGTGTTGACACACGTGACCTCGAGGCCGCCTTCGCAAAGATTGGTAGGGTAAGTGAGAGCCTTTGTCGTACCATCTGACCTGATATTAACCTCCTGTATACCCAGGTTAAAAAGGCATCGGTCATGTATGACCCTCACACTCGCGAGTCTCGCGGGTTCGGCTTCGTGACCATGGAATCTCTCGAGGAGGCTGAGGCGGCTGTCACTGCCCTTAATGCTACAGACCTGATGGGCAAAGCCATCACGGTGGAAAAGGTGTGCCTCCAGTTTCAGATGTGAAGAAAAATGTTGAACACTGTTCAGGCTCGCCGCGGACGTGCTCGTACCCCTACACCAGGAAGATACTACGGACCTCCAAAACGCGTCGACCGTAAGCCCATTTGGTCTCTTAGTGCCTTGCGGTGATTTGTTGATCCCTTATCTCAGGCGAACGCTACTATGACCCACGCCCTTATGATTCCCGCTATGCACGCGAACACGAGCATGAAGATCGTCGGGGTGGACGCGGACGATACGAAGAGCGTCCCCGGGATTACGATCGGGGGCACCGCGATTACGACCGGGCCCCACGTGACTACGACAGAGGGTATGGTCATGGTCGCGAACCACGCGACTATGATCGCCGCCATGATGATAGACGATACTGAGCTAGGCTCCAGAAAGGTTTGCATGCCCGTAGCGCTTCGGTACATAGGTCGGTTTTGCTGTGTTAATCTACCGCTAGCATGAAACACTGCCCCGTGGTACTCTACTGGAGTGAGGAATAACGTTCTGTACGAACTGTTGCGTACAAAGTCCGTAACAGTGTATTGCATTTCGTACTTCTGGGATCTCTCTGCTTGAGTTGGGAACTACAGTCATGGTTGTATTCCTGGCCTGGGCCTGTCCGAATCATGACCCATGCGGAGTCTGAGCCATCCGACCTTGTGATTTCCTCGATATCATAGGCCATCCACTTGACCATCGCGACATCCATGTTCTCGTGATGGACACAATGGTTATTTCGATGATATGAAGAGGAAGGGTAAAAATTTCAGGGCCCGCTTCTTCGCCTGTGTTGAAGGTGTTGGTGAGTGAGAACTGATCACGAGATTCCTTCGCACTTTCCCGGATAACATTCTAGCCAAGCCTTGAGCTCATCTGGCGAGGGCGGGAAGGAGGGGCGGGAAGGAGGGGC
>Ga0307512_10004548_pt1 | contig 15154 bp, 17 predicted proteins | sample 14_EM_MG_FD_200267 | JGI IMG/M metagenome (GOLD analysis project Ga0307512, IMG submission 200267) | Populus trichocarpa ectomycorrhiza microbial communities from riparian zone in the Pacific Northwest, United States - 14_EM | ecosystem: Host-associated > Plants > Roots > Unclassified | place... | reverse complement strand
CTCGAATCCCAGCGCCGCGGTCGGTTCGTCCAGGAGGAGCACCCGCGGGTCGCCGAGCAGCGAACGAGCGATGGCGACCGTCTGCCGCTGACCGCTGGACAGCGAGACGACGGGGGCGCGCAGATCGGGGATGCCTCGGGTCAGCCGGTCCAGCAGGCTTCTGGTGCGGCGCTCCATCTCCACCTCGTCCAGGAACCCGAGCCTGCGGATCTCCTGCCCGAGGAACAGATTGCCGACGACGTCGAGGTTTCCGCACAGCGCGAGGTCCTGGTAGACGGCGGCGATGCCGAGGTCCCGGGCGTCGTGGGGACGCCTGATGTGGACCGCCCGGCCCTCCCACTCGATGGAGCCCTTGTCCGCGGGGGAGACCCCGGAGATCACCTTGACCAGGGTGGACTTGCCCGCCCCGTTGTCGCCCAGCAGAGCGACGACCTGCCCGGCGTGGATCTCCAGCTCGATGTCGTCGAGGACCTCGATGACACCGAAGCGTTTGCATACGCCGTGCAGTGCCAGCAACGGGGGACTCGGCACGGAAACCATCTCCTTCCCGGGGGCGGGCCGGACCTGGTCGGAACCCGCTTGTCAGGTGAGCCCGGCCCTGGCGCAGGCGGCCCCGAGTTGGGGGGTGCAGATCTGCTCGACCGTGTAGGCGCCGTCCTTCACCAAGGTGTCCTCGATGGTGTCGACCGTCACGGACACGGGGGTGAGCAGGACGGCCGGGACCGTGTGCCCGTCGCGGGGCGTCACCTCGCCCTTGGCGACCCGGTCGAGGCTCTCGTCGCGGGCCGCGGCCACGGCCATGGCGGCCCCGGCGGAAGCCTCGGGTCCGAACGGCTTGTAGACGGTCATGTACTGCTCGCCGCCGACAATGCGCCGTACGGCCCCGAGCTCGGCGTCCTGCCCGGTGACCGGGGGCAGCGGGGCGACCTTGTTCCCCTTGAGGGCGGAGATACAGCCGGCGGCGAGGCCGTCGTTCGCGGCGTAGACCCCGTCGATGTTGTCGACGCCGAGGGCCGCGATCGCGGCGGACATGTTCATGTGCGCGGTCTCCGTCCTCCACTGGGTGGTGTCGTACGCCTTGCCGATCTTCACCCGCCCCTGAAGCACGGACAGCGCGCCCTTCTTGAACGACACCGCGTTGGGGTCGGTGGGATCACCGTTCATCATGACGATCTGGTCGTCGGGCGCCCTGTCGCCCATCGCTGTGAGCAGCGCCCTGCCCTGGAGTCTGCCGACCTCCTCGCCGTCGAAGGAGGCATAGCCCGCGATCGGGCCCTCGGCGAGGCGGTCGTAGGCGATGACCGGGACGCCCGCCTCGTCCGCCTTCCTGACCGAGGGGCGGAGCGATCTGGCGTCCACGGCCACGAGGAGGATGGCGTCGACCCCCTTGGTGAGCATCGAGTCCATCTGCGCCTGCTGGATGGCCACATCGCCCTTGGCGTTGGCGTTCTCGACCGCGCATTCGTCGCACAGCTCCGTGATCCTCTTCTGGAGCAGGGGCCGGTCCTGTGTCTCCCAGCGGGCCGTCGTGGAGTCCGGAAGCAGCACGCCGATGCTCAGCGTGTTCCCGGTGTCGGAGTCGTCCTCGGCGTCCTGCCCGCAGGCCCCAAGGGCGACAACCGTCCAGATCACGGTCATGGCGATGGTCGCGCCCCGGATGCAGGCCTTCATGTGAAAGACCTCCCTTGTCCTTCACCTCGCGTGACGAGGGGCGCTCACGGTTGTCCGCGCCCGGCCTCAAACGGCCAGGGGGACCGGGTGCCTCGTGGCGTCAAGGGCTGGCGTGGGACCGGCGTGGCAAGACGAACACGTCTTAACTGTGGCACCGGCCGTGGTGATCTGCGAACGCAGCGGTTCGGCTCCGGCCGTCGACCGCAGCGGCTTGGCTCCGGACCTCGGCCGCGGTTCGGCTCCGGACCTCGACGACGGGCGCAGGGCACCGTGCGAAAGTGGCTGCGCCGGGGCGGCCGGGACGATCTCCCACGGCCGGCGCGGGTGCCCCTGGGACGGCTCTGCCACTGACGGCAATCGACCGGATCTGTCGGGTTAGTCCTTATATGCGATTCTGGTAGGTGGGCGCCCGATCTCAACCCAGCGGCACCTGCCGCATGGACCGGAGGTAGGTCGCGGACATGCATCATGACGGCCGCGCCCTGGCCGGAGTCTCGGAGCCGCGGGAGTCCCGGGCCGGCGCCGACGACAACGGTTCACGGCCACCTCTGCCGGAGGCCGCCGCGAGCGACAGGGGCCTGGCCTTCGCCGGAGTGGCGTTGGCAGCGGTCTATGTCCCCGATGCCGGGAACGGCGATCTCCGGCTGGTGGAGACGGCCGGGCGCGCCACGTCCCAGTACCTGCCGCCGGAGCGCCTGCCCCTGTCCGGTGACTCACCTGCGGCGCACGCCTTCCGCACCGACCGGCCGCTGTGGCTCGACCTCGCGGAACTCGCCACCCGTTCAGCCGGCCGGGACTCGGAAGGCCGGGACTCCGAGGGCCGGCTTCCCGAAGGCGAGCTTTCCGAAGGCGGGCCGATGCCGTCGTCGGCACAGGCGCCGCCGCAGGCACAAGCGCGGCACGCACAAGCGCCGCAGGCGCCGTCGGCAGAGGCACCGCTCGCCGCCCTCCCGCTCGTCGGGACGGAGGGCAGGCGGCTGGGCTGCCTCGTCGTCGTGGGAGCCTCCCCGGTCCGCTTCGAGGCCGAGCAGCGGCGATTCCTGGAGCGGTACGCGGACGCGATCGCAGGCATGCTCCGCCCCACGGCCGGCCGGCCCACGCCCACGTCGTTGCTGAGTCCCGCCCTGCGGAGTCTGGGCGTCGGCTCGTTCGTCCTGGTGCCGGACTCCGGTCTGATCGAGGCGGACGAGGCCCTGCTCGATCTGGTCGGCATCGCACCGGACGACTTCGACGGCAAGGTGGACACCCTGCTCGCGCACGCGCTCCCGGAGGACATGCACGCGCTGATCTCGGTACTGGAACCGTCCTCGGAGGCGTTCGGCCGTCGGGAGCTGGAGTTCCGTGTCCGCCGCCCCACCGGTGGAATGCGCTGGCTGAGCCTGACCTGCCGGGTGGTGGCGAGCACCGACGAGCGTCCGGAGCAGGTGCTGGGCGTGGTGACGGCGACCTCGGTCCTGCGACAGAGCGCCGACGACGTGTCCAGGATCCAGTGGCTGACCGCCGCACTCGACGACGCGACCACGGTCCGTGACGTCGGCCGGGTGGTGGTCACCGCCCTGCGCGAGCCGCTGGGCGCCGACCGGGTGGCACTCGCCGAGTTGCGGGACGACCGGCTCATGGTCACCGTGCTCGACCCGCCCCAGCCCGCGGCGTGGCCGGAGGCATGGCGTTCCGAGTGGCGTTCGGAGTGGCCCGACGCACCGGTCAGCGCCCTGCCCACCCTTCAACTGGCGCTGCGGGACGGACGGATGAACCTGTGGTCCGCCGGCACGGCCCTCGAACCCGCACTCGCGGGCATCGGTGCCGGAGGTCTGGCCGTGCTGCCGCTGCCCGCCAAGGGCCGGGTCGCGGGTGTGTGCCTCGTCGGCTGGGACGAACCCCACGACTTCGTCCCTGAGGAGCGGTCCCTGTTCACCGCCACCGCGGCGCTGGTCGGACAGTCCCTCAGCCGCGCGCACGCGCACGACGCCGAGCAGGAACTCGCGACGATGCTGCAGCGCAGTCTGCTGCCCCGGCGCCTCCCGGAGCTGCCCGGCGGGACGGCTGTCGCCCGCTATCTGCCCGCCCGGCGGGGACTGCAGGTGGGCGGTGACTGGTACGACGTCATCGCCCTGTCCGAGGACCGGGTGGCGCTGGTCATCGGAGACGTACAGGGACACAGCGCCGGAGCCGCGACGATCATGGGCCAGATGCGTACCGCGGTCAGGGCGTACGCGGTCGAGGGCCACCCGCCCGACGTGGTCGTCTCACGCGCCAACCGCCTCCTCGTCGGCATGGAGACCGATCTCTTCGCCACCTGCTGCTACGTCGAACTGGACCTGGAGGAGGGCAACGCCCTCTTCGTCCGGGCCGGGCACCTCGCACCGCTGCTACGTCACCCCGACGGCGGGACCGAGGAGGTGCAGGTCGAGGGAGGGCTCCCGCTGGGCATCCTCGCGGAGGCGGAATTCCCTATGACCACCGTCGCGTTGACCCCCGGCACGGTGCTCGCCCTGGTCACCGACGGGCTGGTCGAGGCGGCCGACCTGTCCCTGGACGAAGGTATGCGGCGCACACGCGGTGCGCTCGCCGCCGCCGATCCCGCGGATCCGGGGCGGATGGCCGACGAACTGCTCGGCGGTGTCGACCGTCGCGAGGACGACGTGGCGCTGTTGCTGCTGCGCTACGACGGGATGAAGTCCCGGCCGATCCGGGCCGGTTGGGCGGTGTGGCGGCTGCCCGACGCCGTCATGCACGCCCGCCGGTTCACCGCGCGCACGCTGCGCAAGTGGCGGGTCGAGGACCTGGCCGACGCGGTGCTGCTGGTCGTGTCCGAACTCGTCACCAACGCCCTGGTGCACACCCAGGGCCCGGTCCGCGTCGATCTGATGCTCCGCGGGGACCGGCTCCGGGTCTGTGTGACCGACTCCTCGCCGCGTGCGCCCGCCAAGCCCGTGTCCGTGGACTGGGAGTCGACCGGCGGTCGGGGTCTGCTCCTGGTCGAGGCGATGTCGGAGTCCTTCGGTTCGATGCCGGTGGCCGACGGCAAGCAGGTGTGGAGCGAGATCGTCGTGCCGCGGCACGAGCCGACTCCCGAGGACCCGGAGCCCGGGGCGGATCAGGAGCGCGGGACAGGACAGGAGCGCGGGACGGAACAAGGGGCTGCGCCATGAGAACCCGTACGAGGCAGCTCGTCGCGGCGCTCGTCGCCGGGCTCATGGCGATGTCCCTGGCCGCCTGTGGAGGAGACGACGCGGCGGACACGGACAGCTTCACCGTCGGTGTGCTGCTCCCGAGCCGGTCGGTCCCTCGCTGGGAGGGCTCCGACAAACCCCTCATCGAGCAGAGCCTCAAGGAGCTGTGCCCCGGCTGCACCATGGAGTACGTCAACGCCGAGAACGACGCGGCGAGACAGCGGGAACAGCTGACGTCCATGATCACCAAGGGGGTCGAGGTCCTGATCCTCGACGCCGCCGACACCAGGGCGGTCCGCTCCTCGATCCAGGAGGCGCGCAAGGCGGATGTCCCGGTCGTCGCCTATGACCGGCTCGCCGAGGGCCCGATCTCGGGCTATGTCACTGTCGACGGCGCCCAGGTCGGCAGGCTCCAGGGCGAGGCCCTCCTGAAGGCCATGGGGGACAGGGCGAACGGCGAGAACATCGTCATGCTGAACGGCGATCCGACCAGCCCCAACGCGGCCTGGTACAAGCGGGGCGCCCTGTCCGTCGTCAGGGGCAAGGTGACCATCAGCAGGTCGTACGGCGTCCTGGGCTGGAACAAGGACAACGCCCACACCAACATGTCCGCCGCCATCGCGGCACTCGGACCCGACCGGATCGACGGCGTCCTCGCGGTCAACGACTCCATCGCCGCGGGCGCCATCGCCGCCTTCAAGAGCGCCGGTGTCAGGAAGCTGCCTCCCATCACCGGCCAGGACGCCGACATCGAGGCCGTGCGGCGCATCATCAGGGGCGAGCAGTACATGACGGTGTACAAGCCCTTCGCGGCCGAGGCCGACGCGGCCGCCGCCATGGCCGTCGCCCTGGCGCGCGGCGAGGCTCTCGACGAGGTCGCCACCACGTCGACCGACAGTCCCACGACCGAGGACATCCCGTCCGTCCTGCTCACTCCGAGCGCGGTGACGGTCGACAACATCGAGCAGACACTCGTCAAGGACGGCGTGTACACCGTCGACCAGATCTGCACCCCGGAACTCCGGCGCCTGTGTGAGAAGGCCGGGCTGACTCCGTAGGGGGATCCGATCCCATACGCGGAACAGCCCGGCTCCTGTCCTCAGCGAACGGGACGCCGCTTGGCGCGCCGGGACCAGCGGAAGGCGGCGACGATCACATCGGCCGCCAGGAGCATGATGCCGATGACCAGCAGGTAGCCCAGGCCGTCCGCTGCCACGCCGATGATTCCCAGGACGACGGCGGCGAGTACCAGCAGCAGGAAGAGCACCATGTCCCGCCCACCTCCCTTCGAGTCCTTTCGAGCGCCTGCAAGTGCCTGCGAGAGCCTTCGCGTCCCCACGGTCTTTCGAGCCGCCGGCCGTCTCAGCGGCGCGCGAGTTGCCGCTCGCCGTTGGCGCCCGGCTGGTAGGCGATGCCGTAGTAGTGGAAGATCTCTTCCTCCTGCTCGGCGGGCAGAATGTCGTCCGTGCCGATCGAAGGAGCTTTCTTCACCAGGCTCTTGGCGTACGAGACCTTGAGGTAGCCCGGCCCGAGGGTCGTCTCGTCGAGCGGGACGAAGACCAGACGCTGCCGGGTGGGCAGTCCCATCCGGACGGTGGCCACGGCCGGTTCGTCGGTGGCGGTGTCCACGTAGACCGCTTCGAGCACGCCGATGCGGTGCCCCTTCGGATCGACGACGTCCTGGTTGCGCCATTCTCGGATGTCGGCTGCCTGGATCATGCCGCTTCCCCTCTGAGCGAGGCGCCTGCCGGTTACACGTGAGCGTGCACCAACCGCAACAATTTTACTACGGTCTGTGCTGGTCGGACATTCACGAGTGCCGCATCGCTATCAGCAGGCTTTGGGCAGGACTAGGCTGTCGAGTGAGGCCCCGGTCCCCGGCAGCGATGTCCTGTTCCGCTCCTGGGAGACCCACCGTGCACCAGGTGACCACGCACCGCGAGGAAGGACGGCTGGTGACGGCTGTCGCTTCGGCGAGGGATGCGGCTCTGCTGGCCGAAGTTCTCGAACTGCGCGCCAAGAACGAGCAGTTGGGGCGGGCACTGGTGACCCGTGCGGTCATCGACCAGGCGCGCGGCATGGTGATGGCACTGGCGCCATGCTCCAGCGAGAGGGCCTGGGACCTGCTGGTGGGGGTGTCGCAGCACTGCAACATCAAGCTCCGGGACGTGGCCGCGGCCCTGGTCGCCACGACGGACGACGAGACGCTGCCGGAAGAGATACGGCGAGAGCTCCGCCGGGCGCTGCGGCGCCTGCACACGGCGGACCGGGGGTGACGGCGTGCGCTCGACGGATGGCACCGGGAGCTGTGAACTCAACTCTCCGGTGCCTTCGTCCCGGCCGGCCGTCGGACGCCCCTGCTGGGTAGCCCTGAACGTGGGTCCCAAACACCCCCACGATTCCTGGCTCGTTCGGCTACTCGGGTCGTTGGGTCCGGTCGTTGTGGGCGAGGCCGTCCGGATGCTCCGACGTACGCTCGCCGAGCGGAAGAACCAGAACTTGTAAGGCCGTTGGGCCGGGGAGCCGGTGTATCTGGCCCGCTTCCTGCCAGCCCCAGGTCATGAACGCCGCGCAGGTCGAGCGATCGGAGCGGTCCACCAACGTGACGCCGAGCGAGGCCTCGTGGTCACCGAGCAGGCGTTCCTGCAGCCGGCGGGCGAGCCCTTGGGCGTGCTGGTGGGGGTGGACGACGGTATCGAGGATCGCGAAGACATGTCCGGACGCGGTGAGTTGCTCCAGGTTCTGCGGCAGCGGTCCGTGGAACCCCTCCCACCAGGAGCCGTCGCGCGGCACGGGGACGCCGAAGGCGCAACCGGTCAGGGACCGCGCCTCGGCGACCAGCATGTCGAATCCCGGCAGTTGTACGTCGTCCGCCAGGCGGCTCAGGAACTTCTGCCGGTCGCGGAACTCCTCACCGGGTGAGGCGGCGGACGACTCCACGTACAGATCCGCCAGGTCCTCCCGCAGGCCCTCGGCCTGCCAGCGGTTCAGCCGGCGCAGCCGGACCGTGTCCATGGCGAACGGCTCGGAAACTTCGGAGACTTCGGGGTCGTGTGGTTGCGGCGGGGTGCGCATGGGGCGCCTCGGTTCCAGACACTGGGAGACGTGTGGGGCAGGCATCGTTGCCCACTGGCAGTGCACCGCCGGGGTCTGGGACGTGTACTTCGCAGCATAGCCCCGAATCGGCCCTGGGCCGGGGCCCGTTGGGAGTTTGAGGGCGGGCTGCCCGGGAACCCGTACGACGTGCTTCAGACCGGAGGCACGCCCGTGGGAGCAGCTGTCGCTGCTCCCCAGTGTGCTGCGGTCCGACGGCTCCCACGGTGAGCGATGCCACCGATCAGGGAGACACGTGCCCATGCCGAACGCACCCACGCGGAACCGGCCGACCAGACGTCGCTACGACGACGCCCCGGACACCGACGCCGCGTTCCGCCGCATCGCGGCTCTACCGAAGGGCCCGGAGCGCTCGGCGCTGGAGCAGGAAGTGGTATGCGCCTGGGCGCCGATGGCCGTACGGCTGGCCCGGCGCTTCCGGCATCGCGGCGAGTCTTTCGAGGACCTCAGGCAGGTCGCCCAACTGGGCCTGGTCAAAGCGGTGTCCCGTTTCGATCCGGCCCTCGGTACCGCCTTTCCGAGCTTCGCCATACCGACGATCCTCGGGGAGGTGAAGCGGCACTTCCGTGACGACCTGTGGGTTGTGCATGTACCGCGGCGCGTACAGGAGCTTCGCAGCAGGGTCCGCTCCGCCGGCAACGAGTGGGTCTCGCTCAACGGCCGCGAACCCTCGGCCCATGAGATCGCCGCGCACACCGGCCTCACCGAGGCGGAGGTACGACTGGGCCAGGGAGCGCTGGAGGCATACACCGCCCTGTCCATGGACGCCCTGCCGGGCCACTCCGCGGACAGCTACCCCTTGACCGACACCCTCGGTGGCGTGGAGCCCGGCTTCGAGCGGGTCGTCGACCGCGAGGCGCTCCGGCCGCTCCTGCAGGCACTGCCCGAACGCGAACGGCAGATCCTCTACATGAGGTTCTTCTGCGAGATGACCCAGCAACGCATCGCGCTGCAACTTGGCCTCTCCCAGATGCATGTCTCCCGCCTGATCACCCGCATCTGCGCGGGCCTGCGCGATCAGGTGTGGGCCGAGGCCCACGATCTGACGGTCAGGTGCCCAGACCGGCGAGGGGCTCGGAGCCGTTGATGAACGCGCGGGCCACATCGACCAGGCGTCGGTTGTGGGAGCGGGCGTACCCGCGCAGTGCGGTGAAGGCCTGCTCCATGTCGATGTTCTGGCGTTCGGCGAGCTTCCCCTTGGCCTGCTCGATCAGCACCCGGCTGTTCAACGCCGTCTGGAGTTGTTCGTTGAGGACGCTGCTCCGGTGGGTGGTGCGCTGCTGCAGGAGGCTGATGGTGGCGACGTCGGCCAGGGCCTGGGCGATGAGGGTGGCGGCCGGGTCGAAGGGGCCGGGGGTGGCGCGGAACAGGTTCAGCGCGCCGACGACCTCGTCCCGCAGGCGCATGGGCAGGGCCTGGACGGCGCCGAACCCGCTGCGGTGGGCCGCCGTGACGAAGCGCGGCCAGCGGTCGACCTCCCGGGTCAGGTCGGGGACGATCACCGGCGCACCCGTGCGGAAGCACTCCAGGCAGGGGCCCTCGTCGTTCTGGAGCTGGAAGAGCTCAAGCAGGCGTACCTGTTCGTCGGAGGCGGCCATCACCCGCAGTTTGCCGTCCCGGTCGGCGAGCAGGACCCCGGCGGCGCCCGCGCCGAGCATGCCGACGCAGCGGTCGGTGAGCAGACGCAGGAAGTCGATGAGGTCGAAGTCGGCGACCAGGTTGTCGGCCAGCTCGACGAATGTCTTGGCCAGGAGCTGCTGATTCATCGGGACACCCTTGATTGAGGCTGGTCCCGCCGGGAGGGGGCGGGAAGTGCGGCACGTTCGCCGGTCGGCGCCGATGCGTCAGGTTTCCTCGTCGGTCCGGTCGGGTCCCGCGTCGGGGGAGAGGCGGAGCCGGTGGGCCACCACATCGGCGGCCACGTCGGCGAGCCGGAGCCCTTGGACATAGGCGTGGGCGCGGAGCCGGACGAACGCCTCCTCGATGCCGACGCCGAGCTGGACGGTGAGGATGCCGCTGGCCTGGTCGATCTCCGCCCGGTACGCGCCCAGGTCCTCGAAGCCGCGCTCCGGCGCAGTCCCGCCACCTGTGGTGCCCGTCTCGACGATCCGTGTGTCGAGCAGGAGCAGTGTCGCGAGATCGGCGAACGCCAGCGCGTCGGCCAGCTGCTCGGCGTCGAGCACGGTCGGCACGTCGGCGTACAGGTCCAGAACTCCCGGGATGATCGCTCCCATCTGCAGGGGGAGCGCGAAGACGGCGCGCGCCCCGGCTTCCAGGGCCGCGTCGGCGAACACGGCCCAGTGCTCCTGCAGTTCACTCGTGAGCAGATCGGGCGTCAAGACGGCGGAACCCCGTACGAAGGCGTCCACGCACGGTCCCTCGCCCAGCGTGAGCTGGAGCTCCTCCAGCTGTGCGCTGATGTCGTCCGTGCTGCACAGCGGATGGCTCGCCGCGGTCCGGGACATCGCCGACAGCCCGGCCCCGCCGACCGGCAGCGCGGCAACGGCCGCAGCACACACGTCCACCACACCGGCCCGGGCGCCACGCCGGGCCGCCTGCTCGGCGACCAGCACCTGGATCCGGTCCGAACGACTGTCGGGCCTCACCCTGGCCACAGCGTCCAGGCCTCGGAGGCGAGACCGTTGAGGGAACTCTGGCGGTCGGCCAGGTCAGCCCGGCGGCGCGGCTCACGGGATGGCGTCTCGCGGGAGGCAACGTACGGATCCGCCAGTTCCGGGCTCATGTCCTCCGCCGGCACGGTGAACAGAACACCCATGGTTCTCCCATCCTGACGTCGAGGCTGTCTCCCGGACCCGAGTGGTCCGGGAGGCACACGGCACGGGAAGACCCCGGCCTGCTGTCCGTAGGTGCGGCGGCCGGGGTCTCGGGCTGCGGGCGGTGCGACTGGCTGAGCGCCGCGGACCTCGCTGGAGCCGTCAGCCGTCAGCGGTCAGCCGGGGTGACACCGGCGGCGAGGAGGACATGTTCGGCCGAGACGGCGTCGTCGTCCCGTACGGCCATGGCCATCGCGGTGTGGGCGGGGCCGGGGGCCGTCTGCGGAGGGACAACCAGGAACAGGAAGTGGTCCTCGGCGCCCCGGGTGACGATCATCGTGCTGTCCCCGACGGCGGACCAGTCGATATGGACCGTGTGCCCGGCGACGACCAGGTGGCCCGGGGTCTCGTCCCAGCCGCTCGTGTCGAGGCCGACGCGGGAGATGGTGCCGAGGCGGGCCGTCAGGGCGATGACCAGGCCGGAGAGTTGGCTTCCGAGGTCGCGGGACCGTGGCCACCACGCGCCGTCGAACGTCCCCGTGCGCCTGGAGGTCGTCTCCAACCGCAGCACCGCGGTGCCGGAACGCACCGGCTCACCGCCGGTGTCCGCCAGGAGCTGGACGGGGACCATGACGACTCACTTCCCCTGTGTGCGGGCCCAGGCCCAGGACCGGAGCCGCCCACGTCCCCCGCCGTCATTGCCCCGGCGATCACTCGTACCGCTCGTCGCGGCGCGACCCGGAACCTGCTCGGGGGCCGATGGCGCGGGTCCCCGGACAGCCGGCAGCGTGCGGCTGAAGCGGAACGTCGCGATGCGCTCGTCGTGCTGGTTGTTGAGCCGATGGATCAGGAACGCGCCCAGAGCGACCATCGCCAGGATCACCACTACGGTCACGAAGGTCTCCATGGCCGTCACACCTCCTTCGCCGGATGCGGCGTCGCGAGAGCGACCGCCGGGATGCCGATCACCGGAGCAACCACCGCCGGGATCCGGGGAGTTGAGGGCGGGCCACCGGCCTCATGGCCTCCTTCGGAGTCCCAGACCGCCTCCACCGCCCGATCGGTCTCCGTCGCCGTGCCCAGGCGCGCCGCCTCCGCCATCAGCTCGCTCGCGGTCGACGTACGCAGTGGGTCGCTCGCGGCGGCCAGCAGCCAGGCGGCCGAGACGGGATTCGTCTGCGGAGGGATCACCAGCAGGTCCCAGCGGCCCACGCGGTAGGAGAGCAGCAACATCTGGTGCGGGTCCTGCTGGGCCATGAACGAGCCGACCTTCACCACGTGCCCCACGACGGGCACTTTGCGTGGGACGGTCGGCCAGTGTGCGGGATTCACCGTGACCCTGGTGATCCGCCCCCACAGCGAATCGAGTACGGCGGTCAGTGAGGGAAGCTCCACCCCGAGATCGCGGGAGCGGGGCCACCAGGCGCCGTCCAGCAGAGCCGGTGCGGAACCGGCGGGGGCCAGCGACATGCGCAGGGACGGAGGAGAGGGCCGGTCTTCGAGTGTCGGCGCGTACGAAACGGTCGCAGTCATGATGCGAACCCTGCTCCGGAGCGGTCGAAACCGGCCCCGGGGTAGTCAATCGCCGAAAACGACACGAGCATGGAGGCCGGTGCGCGAAATACTCTCGGTAACCCCAGCTTACTCCTCCGACAAGCCTCACGGACTGCTGTGCCAGGGCAGAGCAGCGGAGACGGGCGGCTACGCGTCGATGACGAGCCCCTTCGCCTCGAGTACGGCGGCGAGGTTGCTGACCTCGATGACGCTCTTTCCGGAGCGGTAGGCGGCGATGTAGGCGTCCTCGGCCTCGACCCGTTCCTGGGACTTGCGCACGACGTCCGCCACGTCGTCGCGCCGCACCACCACCACACCGTCGGCGTCGGCGCGCACGACGTCGCCGGGATGGACGATCTCGCCGCCGATCAGCACCGGCTCGGCCATCGGCCCCACGGTCTCCTTGACGGTGCCCTTCATGCAGACGCTGTACGAGAAGACCGGGAAGCCGAGTTCGCGGAGTTCCCGCGTGTCCCGGACGCCGGTGTCGGTGACGAGGCCGCCCAGGCCCTTGGCGACACACGCGTTGGCCAGTACGTCGCCGAAGGAGCCCGCCTCGGCGTACTCGCCGGCGGAGACCACGATGACGTCACCGGGCCGGGCGTGGGCGATGGCGACCTGCAACATGATGTTGTCGCGGGGAGCGCAGCGCACGGTGAACGCGGGGCCGCACAGCGACATCGCGGGGTCGACCGGCTTGATGGTCGAGTCGAGGGCACCCAGGCGGCCCTGTGCCTCGTGGATCGTGGCGGCGGAGTACTTGCTCAACTGCTCGACCAGGTCCGGGTCGGGCCGGTCGAACTTCGTGTTGACGCGGATCATGACGCTCCATCGGGTCTTCAGGAGGGGCGGGCAGGAATTCAGGAGGGATCAGGCCGGGGACAGGTCCGCGCAGGCGCGGCCGACGCGCTCGCAGGCCTCGGTGAGGACATCGGTGGAGGTCGCGAAGGAGATCCGGAAGTAGCCCGGTGATCCGTACGCGGCACCGTGGATGACCGCCACCTGCTGCGACTCCAGCAGATAGCGGGCGAAGTCCTCGTCCGAGCCGATCACTTCACCCGTCGGAGTCCGCTTCCCCAGTACGCCCGTGCAGTTCACGAAGGCGTAGAAGCCGCCGCTGGGCGGGGTGCAGGACAGACCGGGGATGTCGTCGACCAGCTTCACGGTCACGTCGCGACGGCCGCGGTAGACGGCCACACACTCGCGTACGAAGTCCTGGTCGCCGGTGAGGGCGGCGGCAGCCGCGGCCTGGCTGATCGACGACGGGCAGGACGAGATCTGCGACTGCAGGGTGTTGACGGCCGCCACCAGTGAGGCGGAGCCGGCGCCGTAGCCGATCCGCCAGCCGGTCATCGCGTACGACTTGGAGACACCGTTGGTGAGGAACACCCGGTCGGTCAGGCGAGGTTCGACGGCGGCGAGGCTGGGGACCCGGCCCGGCTCGAACCAGATCTCGTCGTAGATCTCGTCGGTCAGCACCTGGACGTGCGGGTGCGCGATCAACACATCGGCCAGGGCGCGGAGTTCGTCGACCGTGTACGCGGCTCCGGTGGGGTTGCCCGGGGCGTTGAGGATCACCCAGCGGGTCCGGTCGGTGATCGCCGACTCCAGCCGCCGCGGAGTCAGCTTGAAGCCCTCCGCCTCCGGGCAGGGCACGACGACCGGTGTGCCGTCGTTGGCGAGGACCATGTCGGGATACGACACCCAGTACGGAGCGGGGACGATCACCTCGTCGCCCGTGTCCAGCGTGGCCATCAGCGCGAGGAAGATGACCTGCTTCGCCCCTCCGCCGACGGCGATCCGGTCGGCGGAGTAGAGCAGCCCGTGCCGCTGCTCCAGCTTCTGGGCGATGGCGGCCCGCAGTTGGGGCGTGCCGTTGACCGGGGTGTACTTCGTGTCGCCCCGCCGGATCGCCTCGACGGCGGCGGCCTTCACATGCTCGGGGGTGTCGAAGTCGGGCTCGCCCACGGTCAGGTCGAGGATGGCGAGCCCTTGTGCCTTCAGCTCACGGACGCGCTGGGCGGCCGCGGTGCTCGGCGAGGGCTTGATCCGCTGAACGCGCAGGGCGGTGGCGGCAGTTGTGGAGGTCGTCATGTCAGTCGGTCCTCCTCTCGAAGTTCAGGCCACCCGGCACCTGGAACGTCGGCAGGATCTCGACATGGCCGATGTTCACGTGCCGCGGCGAGCCGACGGCGAACTCGATGGCGTCCGCGATGTCCTCCGGCTTGAGCGACTCGTAGCCGTCGTAGAACTGCTTCTGGGCCTCCTCCATGTCGCCGAGGAGCCGGCCGAAGATCTCCGTCTCCACCCGGCCGGGGCAGATCTCGGTCACGCGGATCCGGCGGCCGTAGCCGTCGACGCGCAGCTGCCGGGAGAGGGTGTGCACGGCCGCCTTGGTGGCGTGGTAGACGGTGTTCCCGCCGAAGTTGTAGACGCCGGCGATCGAGCTGATGTTGACGATGTGCCCGAGGTCGCGCTCGACCATCCCGGGCATGATCAGGCGCACGAGGTGCAGTACGGCCTGGAGGTTGACCGCGATCTGCTCGTCCACGGCGAACTCGTCGGCGGAGAGGATGTTCCCGGTGCGGGAGACCCCGGCGTTGTTGACCAGGACGTCGACCTGGAGGCCCCGCAGGGTCTCGGTGAGGGCGGCGGTGTCGGTGATGTCGACGGCGTGCGGGGTGCAGCCCGTACGCCGGGCGAGGTCGTCGAGGCGTTCGGCGTTACGGGCGACGGCGTGGACTTCGAGCCCCTGCTTGGTCAGCCGCTCGACGACCACCGCTCCGATTCCGGTGGAGGCTCCTGTCACCAGGGCGGTGTTGTAGTCGGAAAAGGGCATGTGGATGCACTCCTAGAGATCCTGGAGAG
>Ga0307512_10004547_pt1 | contig 15155 bp, 15 predicted proteins | sample 14_EM_MG_FD_200267 | JGI IMG/M metagenome (GOLD analysis project Ga0307512, IMG submission 200267) | Populus trichocarpa ectomycorrhiza microbial communities from riparian zone in the Pacific Northwest, United States - 14_EM | ecosystem: Host-associated > Plants > Roots > Unclassified | place... | reverse complement strand
TGATCGCAAGGTGCATTGTAAGCCACCTATAAGGAATCGACCTAGCTTACCGGGCTTGCGGGAATTTTCCTTGCGGATGACTTGCGGGAGGCCGCAAGTCTGATAAGTACTCATCAAGACACCGGCAAGTAATGTTAGATTTTGCTGATGACGTCAGCACCGCGCTCTACGAGCATCCGTGCAAGATCCGCATGGCCATCGCGGGATGCCAAATGCAGCGCAGTGGACCCATCCTCCTTCTGGGCTGAAACCTCGGCACCACGGTCTACGAGCATGCGTGCAAGGTCGGCATGGCCGTCGCGGGATGCCAGATGCAGCACAGTCCACCCTTGCTTCTTCTGAGCTGACACGTCTCCGCCGCGCTCTACGAGCATTTCCGCGAGGTCCATATGGCCATTGAAGGATGCCAAATGCAGCGCAGTCCATCCGTCCTCGGTCTGTGCTGACACGTCCGAGCCGCGCTCTACGAGCATCTGTGCGAGATCCACATGGCCATTCTCCGATGCCAAATGCAACACAGTCAACCCATCGTCGTTCTGGGCCGACATATCGGCGCCACGCTCCATGAGCATGCGTGCAAGGTCCACATGGCCATTGCGGGATGCTAAATGCAGCGCAGTCCACCTGTCTTTCCTCTTGGCTGACACGTCGGCACCGCGCTCTATGAGCACCCGTGCGAGAACCACATGACAATTCACCAATGCCAGATGCAGCGCAGTCGACCCGTCCTCATCCTGGGCTGACACGTCCGCGCCGCCATCTACGAGCACCCGTGTGAGGTCCACATGGCCGTTGCAGGATGCTAAATGCAGCGCAGTCGACCTGTCCTTCCTCTGGGCTGACACGTCGGCACCGCGCTCTATGAGCATCCGTGCGAGATCCACATGGCAATTCACCGATGCCAGATGCAGCGCAGTCGACCCGTCCTCGTCCTGGGCTGACACGTCCGCACCGAGATCTACGAGCACCCGTGTGAGGCCCACATGGCCGTTGCGGGATGCCAAATGCAGCGCGGTCCACCTGTCCTTCCTCTGGGCTGACACGTCCGCGCCGCGCTCTATGAGCATCTGTGCGAGATCCACATGACAATTCACCGATGCCAGATGCAGCGCAGTCGACCCGTCCTCGTCTTTGGCTGACACGTCCGCACCGTGATCTACGAGCACCCGTGTGAGGCACACATGGCCATAGTGGGATGCCAAATGCAGCGCAGTCGACCTGTCCTCCCTCTGGGCTGACACGTCGGCACCGCGCTCTACGAGCATCCGTGTGATATCTGAATAGCCATAGCAGGACGCCAAATGCAGGGCTGTGCACCCGTCCTGCTTTTGGGCTGATACATCGGCGCCTCGTTCTACTAGGACCCGTGCAAGATCCACATGGCCATTGCGGGATGCCAAATGCAGCGCGGTCAACCCGCCCTTAGTCTGGGCTGACACATCGGCACCATGCTCTATGAGTATCCGTGGAAGATCCACATGGCCATTGCGGGATGCCAAATGCAGCGCGGTCAACCCATCCTTAGTCTGGGCTGACACATCGGCACCATGCTCTATGAGCATCCGTGCAAGATCCACATGGTAATTCTCCGATGCCAAATGTAGCGCAGTCCACCCGTTGTCGTTCTGGGCCGACACGTCGGCACCGCGCTCTACGAGCATTCGTGCCACATCCGCATGGCGCTTGGAGGATGCCAAATGCAGCGCGGTCGACCCGTCCTCGTTCTGGGCTGAAATATCGGCGCCGCGCTCTACGAGCATCCGTGCGAGGTCCGCATGGCCATCGCTGGATGCTAGATGCAGCACAGTACACCCATGTTTCTTCTGGGCTGACACGTCGGTGCCGCGCTCTACGAGCATCCGTGCGAGGTCGATATGGTGATTCTCCAATGCCAAATGCAGCGCAGTGGAGTTGTCCTCGTCCTGGGCTGACACATCAGCGCCACGCTCTACGAGCATCTGCGCGAGATCCACATGGCCATTCTCCAATGCCAAAAGCAGCGCAGTCGATCCGTCGTCGTTCTGGGCTGATACGTCGGTGCTGCGCTCCACAAGCATCCGTGCGAGATCCACATGGCTATTCTCCAATGCCAAGTGCAGCGCAGTCGACCCGCCCTCGTCTTTGGCTGACACGTCGGTGCCGCGCTGTGCGAGCATCCGTGCAAGATCCACATGTCCATTGAAGGATGCTAAATGCAGTACAGTCCACCCATCCTCGACCTGGCCTGATAAGACGGCGCCACATTCTACAAGCATCCGTGCGAGATCCACATGGTCATTCTCCAATGCCAAATGCAACGCGGTCCACCCATCCTCATTCTGGGCTGACACGTCCGCGCCGCGTTCTACGAGCATCCGTGCGAGTTCCACATGGTCACTCTCCGATGCCAAATGCAGCGCAGTCTCCCCGTCCTTGTTCTGGGCTGACACGTCAGCACCGTGATCTATGAGCATCCGTGCGAGATCCATATGGCCATTGTAGGATGCCAAATGCAGCGCGGTCGACCCGTCCTCGTTCTGGGCTGAAACGTTCGCGCCGCGCCCTACGAGCATCCGTGCGAGATCCAGATGGCCATCGAAGGTTGCCAAATGCAACGCAGTTGACCCATCATCGTCCTGGGCTGACACGTCGGCGCCGCGCTCTACGAGTATTCGTGCGAGATGTACATGGCCATTGAAGGAGGCCAAGTGCAGCACAGTCGACCCGTCCTCGTCCTGGGCTGACATATCGGCACCGCGCTCTACGAGCACCGATGCGAGATCCACATGGCCATAGCGGGATGCCAAATGCAGCGCAGTCGACCCGTCATTCCTCTGGGCTGACACGTCGGCGCCGTAGTCTACGAGCATCCGTGCGAGATCCACATGTCCCTCGAATATCGCTTGGTGCAAAGGATGTGATGCGTCATCCACGCTTTGAGAATTCACATCCTGTGGATACTCAATGGCCAAAATCTTCGCGATGTCGTGTAGACCGCAAAAAGCCGCATAATGGAGGGGTGTATTACACGGTGGGGACGGCCTTTCGGCTTCGCGTCGCTCCCAGTAGGGCACTGTTGGGTCATGTATCCAGAGCCAGATCGAAAGATGTGATTTCTTCCGGTCAAAGAACTGCTTCATCCCTTCCACCGCATGTTGCGACACACCCTCAAAACGGGCATGCTCCAACAAGTGCTGGGCTGCGTATTCAGCGAGAGGAAATTCCGTCAGGCTCCGCCTGGTGATGCTCTTGTCTAGGTGCAATAGCACACCCAGACATGCTTGGGTGACGAAGGTATGAGCAGGTGACATAGAAATATGGTAACGGCAGGAAATATTGTCGTGTTTTCCGGCAAAGCGGCTAGACATCAAGAATTCTTTCACCGTGAAGTGAGAGAATTGTACGACTCTGGAGTTTCCGGGAAACGTGTTGACGTTGATAACGGAAAGTAATGTAGAGCAAGCAGACAGCACTGCATCAAGTGGATTTTTCAGGCGCCAATCCTTGTGAAATTCTGGAACTTTTCCCGACTTGAAATCAAAGGCGAGAATTTCCGCCAGTTCTTCGACTCGGAGAGGGCGAGAAGCCACGGTGACACAAATGAGGAGTCGTCGGGCAGATTCCCACTTTGTCTCTTTGATCTCTCGCAGAGTGCGTTCATATGTCTCATCAAGCGTCGCCGGCAATTCGTTCAGGATATCCCGGATATGGCTTGGGAAGCAGTCGGCGAGGTATGCGAGCTGACAATCGACCCATCTAAACCTATTGGATCTGCGGGTGAGATGGACCAAAGAGATGAGGTATAAATGCCTTACATCCCATCCGCTTTTTTCGTCAGTACATCAATCACAAGCTGCTTGTGCTCTGGATTCCAATTTTGCATGCTTTTATTGGTGTTAACGATCGACTCGATATAATTTATGATGTCCTTTTTTTGTCCGCTTTCGTCATGTAAGGAAACAGAACGGAAAGCTAGAGGCTCGATGATAGCCTTGATGTCGACCTCGGGTCGGCTCGTGACGCATATGCGCAGGTTTGGAAGTTGTGCCTCGACAAGGTCTTCCAAAAATGATAAGAGCTTTTCGCGAGGGGACGACAGAGAAGATGTGCTCGGACATTCATCCAAGGCATCTATGACCAGGTAGACTGGTCGTGTTCCTGGGTATTTCAATAAGTCCATCAAGCACTGGACAAGTTTGTTGTCGCCGGGACTTTGTGCACCATTGCGGTGGGTCGAATAGAAAGCAGACAGGATATCGTAGTAGGAGTCGGACTGGTCGCACAGTTGGAACAACACAGATGAGAGTAGCCCAGAGACGTGCTTCTTTCTTTCCTCCCTGAAGTCGTAATAAAATATTGCAAGCGACGCAAGCCCAGATTTCTGCATCGTCTCGATCTCCTCGATGACCGCGGAACTAACCAAACCGTAGGTACTCAAGACAAAATATGGAAAGATTAACGTACCAAAGGACGCTCTTCCCAGCGCCTGCTATGAACGGGGAGGACATCAGTCTCCGCGAAAAAATAAGCATTGGGCAACAACTAACGTTTCCCGTTAATCCATAGGAGCGAACTTGGTCCCGAATCCTTCCATTCTGAGAGTGTGTTGCCCTTAATAAACCAAAACCCAGTCTCTCTGTGCCGTGATTCGCACGCGATGTTGAAGTTTTTCCAAGGATCGGGGGGAGAGAGCCACTTTTGAATATTACCCAACAACTCGTCACCTGCGAGAGTATCTCAGCCTTTCATGCAGAAATACTAATGTTAGGAGATAGTTGACGTTTCGACTTGTTCATGTCACTTGTCATTCGGTCTAGCATCTAGTCAGACACGGAACTCGCTCGTTATGGCCAACAAAACGTTAAACATACCGAGGGTATTCCGGACACCTTCAGTGGACGCTTTGTTGTCTTGGAGTGAAAACGTGTTCAATACATGGCGGATTACAAGCCAAGGGCGGTCACTCACCTTCGACTGTCCTGAGAGTATGAGCTCCGACAGCCAGACCCTCTTCTTGAAGAAGGCGGTCAAGCCTCTGACGTGCTTTGTTGATGTCCTTGACCCCGAAAAAATTCTTCACCCATTTGACTGCGTCGCATTGAGTAAAGTAACATATTAGCGAAAAAGGACCCACGCAAACGTCGCTTCTTGAGCTTTCGTGTCACCAGAGCAAGAGTGGAGATCAGCTCCACCATCAACTTGACAACAATCTCGTCCACTGCAGGTATAGAGTGAGGCGTCTCAGTATGCATTCTGAGACGACTGATGAAATGTTGAATCGACTCGAGCATGTCAGCGAGTGCGTCGCAACTCGTGATCACGCCATTGGCCGCCTGATTGACCTGGATGTCAGAAGGATATCCACGGATTGGGCTATGAATGGTACAGACGGCCAGTAGGATACCGAGAGTAGAATTTATCGCTTTTGTATGTGGGAGCAATTCCTGTGAAAACGGTAAGAGATGCAAGACAGACCCTCAGGACCTTTTGGCGTACCAGGCCTGCGCCGTCAGCGGCGGATGCGAGGGCAGAAATCGGGGTTAAAATTGATACAGTAGCCCTGATAGACTTGAAGATTCTATCACGCTGTCGAAAATCATCCAAGGCCTGAGTTTGGTCTTGTAACAAAGTGGTAATGTCATCGATCGTGTGACAACGCTGTAGTCGGATAGCAAACGAATCTTCCCAGTCTGCCAATGTGATGCCGGCCTTTTTCTCATAACCCTGTAAGGCAGACTCTAGAAGCGCTTGGAAACGGGCCGATGCTGGCCGGTCGGTCATATCACGAGTAGGAAATGAATGGGGTGGATGGGAGGAGGATTGGTTCTCGGAGACAAAACAAGGGTGAGACAGCGGGGCGTGGGTCGAGGGTTGGGGGTGAAGAGGGAAGGCCCTGCCCCATCACCCATTGGTGTGTTCCATGTTCGCACGCAGACATGAGGTAAAATTGTGTGATCGATCAGGTGATAGCTTGAAATAGATGGGCGCAAGTCGGGAATCGGGATCGAGCGCCCAAATGTTTTAATCCAGTACGAGGAGATTATCGAACATCGTAGAGCCCGGAAGGGTGGAGACGTCGGTTGCCCCAAGGGCTAGAAATCGACAAAGTACCAGTGCGGTAGTGAGAGGCGGCGGGAAGGAGAACACATGGAGTGATTATGTTCCGACTCGCCTGCCAGTGCTTTTTGACTTGCTTAGAGAGATCGGACAAGACCATGAAAGGAGAGGAAATAGTATTTTGATCAGAACGCAAAATAAATGAATCTAGGGGTCTACTGTATTCCGTATTCACAAACAGGATGTACAGTACCAATGCTCAAGAAAAGACGAAGTACGGCAAAGTCACTGCCGTTACCGAGTGAGCCACACATGTGGAACTATGTTTGGTTAGATTTGACCACGTTTGGCTTCAATTTGATAAGTGATAAGTACTCGATAAGTGATAATACGGCCAACTACGCTATGTAATACAGCTCAGGTAAACTACAGTACCTCGTTGGCGTGGGACAAACAAACAAACAAACAAACCAATCGCCAATAATCCACAAACAAACACACATACACAATCAACCGCCAATCAACACCAATCAGACTGACAGACCCAAAGTACGCGTCCATGGCCACTCATGAAAAGAAAGTGAAAGTGAAAAGGAAGTGAAATGAAGTAGTGACGAACAAAGTTGGTTAAGCGAACGAAGTGAAAGATTGATCAAGAAGGACGAAGGTGTCAAAGGTGTGTAGGCAAAGCAAGGTCCGCTCCACGCGATCCACGCGATCCAAGGTCTGACTCACACAACGGAGGAGACGAGGCCGAAGCGGGGTGCCGAAGCACAGAGCCCCAGATACATGCCGCAAGACGAATGGCAGAAGTATGGCAAGAATGTGCGACACGTACCAGAAGACAATGGGCATCTGCGTTAAGAAGGGGGCGATGCCCAGGGTTGGGTAGAAGAGGAGGTATGAGCCCCAGATAAAAACGAGAGGAGCCCAAGGGCCAAGAGTCGTCATCTCGGAAAAGGTGGGTAGTAATGTGGTCAATGTGGGAACAGATTGGATGAGGTGATGAAGCCCCACAGAGATAATGGGATGTGTCCGAAATGAGCGACTGAGAGTATTCGTTCCGAAGGCCCTGAAAGGCTGGGCAAAGGACAAAAATATGGTGGGGATCCTCCAGAGCTGGGCAACCGTAACAGCAGAACGCGGACCGATCTCCAAACCGGGAGGCAAGGGGGACGTTGATGGGGAGCTGGGCAGACCGTGCATAAAGTTGAACGCAGCAGAAAAAGCGGAAGATGCACGAAGATAGGGATGAGGAGGAGGGGCGCAAGAGTCATAGGAGAAAGGACATAAGGTATGAAGAGGAGCGAAAGAAAGATTGTATAAAGAACGCGAAGCTAAAAGGGAATCAAGGAGGGCAGTAAATTGAGAGTCAATTTGCTGCGTTGCTGCGCTGCGAAGGTCATCGGTATTAGCCGATCAGTTCCGTGGCCAACCAGCATTACGGCACTCGGATACAACCCTGACATTGAGCGTTCCACCACCGAAAAGCACCATCAATCAATTGAAACAATATCGACTACGCTCAGAGCGCTCCTGTTCCTGGCCTGTATTTCAGCTCCTCTTCTCGAACTCTGCATGGAGAATAATGCCACAATGATAAAAGATCTGCATATGATTCCATAAATCAAGTAGCATACCTTGAGAATGCGAGGTTCCCGCGAATCTGTGCATCCGCGACGTAAATACCGTCACGTAATCAGCGGGCGTAGTGCGACAACGGCCAATGAGCGCAGGCAGGCACAGCGCGGCAAACCTACTCCGCGACGATTCACAATCTAAGAAAGAGGATATACTGTAAATTGCCTTGCTGATATCACCCAGGAGCCATGGGACCTTACTTTTCGACGTTTCAGAGCAAGTAAGAAGGAGTATATCGAGACGCCAATAAGAAAACCGTTCCCTCGAGATCTCTCCGATGGGTGCCATGCTGCCCGCTACCGTTTCGCTATCAGCCTCACTAATCTGTGCATCAGACCTGATGATCGGTTGTGGTGGATTAGTTCGCGTCGGCGGGTGACCATCGTCCTATTCGTGCTGCAAGAGCTGCGAGCATTGTTGTAAGGCCTTGGCTAGACGGGCGATGAGATAGTCGGGAACGTGGTCAACACCAAGACGAGGAATAACATCGGTCTCAAGAGACATGACCAATGACACATCAAGTTATCTCCTTCTCTTGCTTGGTGAAGAGAAGCTGTCTGCAGCGGAACTTATTCACGCATGGCGCTTGAGCAAAGAGATAGAAACGCGGCTTGCAGCAGAAGGACGCACCAGTCTGCAAGAATGCCACTGCGGTAAATAACGATCACCTCCAAATGTTCTCCACCTTGACCGGAGATAATCCTGTGCAGTCGTTGTAAGCGTGCCAGAATACAGGAATTCCGCGGGGTCAGTGCGGCGCCGCTTCCACTTCCGCTGCCCCCACCGCTGCCCGCGAGGCTGAGCGTGAGACCCTCAGTGGGACGGGGGAGTGCGACGCATGTTGCGCTTATGGTGGTTCATCGAGCGTAGCGACAACACGTGGTGGGAGCGCGGCTTTTGCGAGCGCTGTGGGCAATGCGTCGCGGGCCGTGGGCACCGCAAGGCACCCCGCTGTGAGGGCGAGCACCTGCAGCGTGGCGGGGACATCACCAAATAGCAGGTCGGAAAGATTGGTGGTGAGCGGGAACGAAAGAGAGGCGAGCAGTGCGGGCCAGCCGGCATTAGGCATCGTGCGCACTGACGGCAGGCCCATGTGGGCGGCTTGGATTCGGGTAGTGTCGATGGGCCAAGCGAGCCTACGTACGGGCTCCGGCGATCCGGCGGGAGGCTTCTGGCCTGCGAGGGTGGTGTAGGAAGCGCGAAAGCTAGAGCTAGAGAATGAGTTCCGGGCACGTGTCGGGCCTCAGAATATATGGGAACCAATAGTGTTGAGGGCGATACTGCTACTCACTAGACCCCCTGATAATGCCGGGGAAGGTAGACTTCGAGACGATGGAAGGAATTTTCGATGCGCCTGAATATATCGCTTGGAGTTTCTTGACTCGAGAGAACATTCTTAGCTGCCTGAGGAACATGCAAGTTATAGGTAGCTTGCGCAAAGAGATGAAATAGGAAACGCACTAAAAGGAGAACACCAACTCCGGATAATATCACTTTTGCGGGCGAGGAAACCTGCCAAATAAGTATAACAGTCCGGATGTAAGAGGAGTTCATATCATGAGACGTACTGGACTGATGCCCTCTCCAATCGTCTCAGAAAAGGCCTATAGGACATTTCGAGCCACTTGGTTAGTCTTTCGCCGCCTATCCGAGACTGATTGAGTTCCTGTACTTGTTGTTGAAGTACGGCGAGAATGGAGCCCGGAGATTGGTAGGCCTGGAGCTGAGATGCGGTGGATGAGAAAGCAGGTCGTTCTTGTGTGCGTTGTGAGGCTCTCAAGGTGCTGCCAATAATAAGTTGAAAGTTGTGGGAAGAGGGGTTCGCATGGTGAGTCTGAGACATGAGTGTGTGAGAGGTGTTTTAGTTGATCGTGTGGAAAATGGTGAGTTGGTGGGCATCGACGGTATATCGACGATGGGAATTGACTCCTGGGCGCCTGGGCGCTTGCCACGTTGAGTTTGGGAATGGCTGATAAGCGCGCAAGAGGCACAAAAAGCATTCACGGTGCGACAAGGACACATACTGACCCGTAGCTAGATGAGGGCTGTATGGCAGATCGAGATAGGCAACATCTCTGCAGACTCGGGATCAGAAGTTGCGAATAAAAAAAAATATCAGTATGTTTGAATATACAGTGCTGTAACCACGATGGGTTGAAAGTTGGGTTGAACCGGCGTGACGGGCCGGGCGTGATGCATGTGATGAGGGTGCGAATGAGGGACGCTCATTCATTGGCTGGGACCCCCTGACGCGGATCCTCTCATCTGCCTCTCCTTCGCAGCATTGCCTTCCACATGGGGGCTTCTCACGGATGGCGTAGGATCCCTCGAACAACTTCTGATCTTGATAAAGTCTAAGTGTTCCTTATTTACGGTCTAGAAGTAGGACCCACTCACACGCAGGCGCAACTTCAAGCACGAGTCTGACCACATGACACTCAATTCCGAGAAGTCCCCTGTCTACGGACTGTCGACTTCCTTGGTTTCTCTCCCTTTGGTCAATGTGAGATAGGGGACATGAGGTGATGTATCCCGACCCTCGTCCTTACTTTCACCACGCCGCCACTTGAACTCATTCTCAACCTTCTCCATCACTACCTTCTGCTTCATCTCCCTCGCCTCATCCCTTTCAGATTTCTCCGAAATAGAAGGATATCCCTCCCAATCCGACCCGATGACACTTCCGCCAGTCCCAATACTCAAAGAAATGAATGATGTCCCGCTAACACGCAAGCTCCTCACACAAGCGCTCTACGACCTCTCCGAGAGGCTCTACCGTTCGTTCAAGCGCCAGGTGCGCCTCGTGGTACACGGCGGCGCCGTCATGGTTCTCCACCCGTCGCTATCCCATCGCGAGAGCACTCAAGACGTCGACTACCTCCACCGCTCATTCGTATCCGAGTATCGCGCGCTCGGTTTTCCCGATGCCGGCCAACGACTCCGCACATGCATCGCGGAGACCGCGCACAAATTCGTCCTCGGCGCGGATTGGATGAACGACCACGCGGATGTGGCGCTCCCTTGGGCTCTCGAGTGCGCCATCATTCTACTTCCCCTCTCTCAGATTCGGTTCGCCCGAAAGTGCTGACGATTTGCCCTTCAATACTCCCATTTCCCCCGAATTGCAGCCAAAGGGGGCACATATTCGACCCGATCTTCCTCGCATCGACGTATCGCCGAAGCGCAGTTCCGCAGACGATCTTCAACGAGCGCGGCCTCGCGCTCGTCGCGGTGCCGTGGCCATGGGCGATCGCGCTCAAGCTCGCGCGCTACACGAAGCAGGACCCGGTGGACTGTGCTGCGGTGCTACGTCTCGGCGTCATGCAACGTGGCATCCACTGGACGCTGGCTGGGCTCGAGCAGTGGATCACGGAGCGCTGCCCGCCGATGGGCTATACCGGCTTCCAGCCCCTGCAGAAGCAGCAGCTTCGGCAGCGCATACAGGATGCGCTCAATCGGGCGTTTCCGCCTGGGTCGCAAGGTATGCCTGTGTCGCACGCGACGAGCGAGACCTCCCTGTATCTCTCGCGGCGGGTGCCCGCCTAATACTCCTGCGTTCCACGTGCCATGATCCGACGCCGGACGTCGGATTCTTCTTCCTCCCCCGCCCCCATTTTTGCTCAAGTTGCTCATGTATCCTATCTAACGTCTCTTTGCTCTCTGTGTCTCTCGCTTTCGTCTCATGACCAAGTGTAATGTCGTCGTGCCATGCTGTGCTTATAGTCTCGTCTCACTTTTTATACAACCAAGGACAAGTTGTACCACCACCGTCATATTTTGTTATCCCTCAGACAAGGATAGCGTCTTACGTGCTGTCCATGTCCGTGGAACTCGCATACCCACCGCGTGTATATTTACAATCTGTAAATGAAACAAATTCGTTACAAACATCATGGGTACTACGAGAGGCACTACATGCATGGATGCAACCATATATCCCCTTGTGTGCTCTGAGTCCACAACTGTGTCCGCCGGCTGTAGAGACCGTCAAGTACGGTGGCGACTCGGCATAGTACACGTCTATTCGGTTCCCACCCCCATTTAGCGCGAGGAGAAACCTATCGAGGGGCACCGGTGATCATTGGGTTGTCACGGTACCCGTGAGATAATCAATACAACTCCCCTAGCCCTACTAACGCTATTTTATTTGACGCCGCCATCATTCTTGCAGACGGGCGTAACTTCGGATCTACAGCACGATAACGTCAAGTTTGACGCCACGCCCTCGTTGTTTCATTCTAGGCTTCAGTTATTGTTGTAGGATAGCGATCTATTGCAGGATGATGCGTTCATTTGCCTGGTCGTCAGGAAAGGGTTCAAGTTAGTAAGACTCCCCCTGGCTTTGACCGATGTGGATAGTATGACAGCACTACATCTAGCGGGCGTACTGGATGATACTCTACCAGGCTTTATCTCTGATAAGGGAGCGCTAATCCGATGACCGCACTGACAGCTTCGGAGGATCATGCGATAGTTATGACCATAACATATGAAAGTGAGACAAAAGGACTCACCATGGCAAATACGTGGTCTTCGGACTCCTCGATGTGAGCTGGTGCCGATTTCACCAACCCTAATTCCGTGCGGAATGACTGTAGTCTTTTGCGCGGATCATAGGTCCCGCAGCGAGGGGGCAAAGCTCAGCGCACAGGGCTATTTCAAAGTGAGGTGAGGGGATGGAAGGGATCCTTGGAAACCCTAACCCCTGACTGGGTTCCGCGTGATCACCTGAGATTCGGAGACCGTGTAACGTTCATTAGGGGATTCTACTACGGTAGTCGGAGATCTCAGACGAAAAACTATGTGTGTACCACACTTTCTACCACCCCAAATACGCACGCCAAGAACTAACTTGGACTGGCGCGCCGCGACACCACCGCCACCGATGTGGTTATGTGCGTAGCGCACTCCGCAGCTGGGATGTGGGCGTGCAACGTTGTTCTTAACTGTGCTAATAGTGGTGGGCATGGCTGTAAATAATATAAATATCGTTTTCGCGGAAGCGAGAATTAGCGGCCCGCAGTTCAGAAGCGGACATCCGAGTCGATGCAAAACAAATGAGCGCGATATATTCGTGTCCGATTGCCGCCCACACTGCCAAGCGTGTTGATGCAGAGCCCCAGGTGCTCGGGAGAGAGAGCGACGAGGCCATTTCGGATGAGCGTCGTACATTGGAACGCGATCTTAATCAACGCAGAATAGCCCTTCTCCTGCAGGTAATCCGAGCGGCGGCGGACGTCGGGCGAGACGTAGGGGTCGGAAGGCCGGCAAACCCTGCCAAGCACCTCGAAAATACAGTAGTTTCCCATCCGACAAGTAGGGCGTGACCCGACGCCTGTAGGATCTGGTGAAGGGTCTCCAGGTCCAAGCGACGCGAGTCCATGTTAGTGCTTGAGGCGGCGCCACGCATAACCTTCTGCGCGAGGACGTCGAGAACGCCCCACTGCACCGCCGGTTCGAGATCGCTGGATGCGGTGGTAAGGTTGGTGCGGGATGATGGCAAGAATGTCATCGAGGGTGCGTGCGGCCTATAGACGGGTTGGCTACGGCACGGCAGGATGACGGAGAATGGGTGGCGACAAAGGGTATGGAGACACGCGCGCCGGAGGCACTGCCAGTGTCGCCGTGGCCAAGGTATTGTAGAGTTGCCAGAAGCTACGCATGAACTCGGCGTCCCCGCAGAGCCTTGACGCGTGTGGCACCTGTCTATAAGTGACGTACGATCAGTGATAATGATGAGAAGAGGAAGACGCACCCTCGCATGAATGCGGCATGACTTTCTGACGCGAGTTAGACGGAGAATTGTTCAAGTATGAGAAAGACGATGGGAGCCTCGCGGAGTGTTCGGAAAGCGTTTTGAGAAGCGGTGGGGAGGTGGTGTTGTGATGAGAGTAGGACTTCCGGGTGCTGTGAACATGACGGCAATATAAGGACTGCCAGTAGAGGGCTTTTGTCTGTGTTCAGCAGCTCGGGCGTCGAAATGGAGAATGTTGAAAGGTATGGAAGACTAACGGAGCGAGTGTCACAACGAGACATTCACTGCCTACCACCACCCGCAATATTTCCCTCCCACATCCCTCCGCAACCTCTTCCCCCCCTCCTTCCCCCCCTTCTACCTCCCCTCCAACACCACCTGGTCCCACCCCCGTGCCTCTCATCACACACCCAAGCCAGATGTGGTTCATGCTATGATGTCCACACAAACACTAAATACCACCGACATCATGGTATACCCCATCCCCCACCCGACACACAAAGCATCTGCCTTCCTTATCTTCCAAGACGGCATCGCAGTAGACCGCGGCTTCCACCTTGGCCCCAACAAAGTTGCCACTGCAATTGGCGCCACAGTCGATGCTTTTCAAATTGTGGGATGCGCTGCCCCATCCCACATTCGTCTGTTCATCCACAACTGACATGCCCAACACCGCCTCTTCTCCCTCTGGAAACACCAATACCTTCTGGAGGCATCCCTTTTCACAGCCATCGCCTCTGTCCTTCTCATGGACAAGGATTCCTCCCTCACATCCTACACGTTCTCCGTTCGCCTCCCAGGTAAGAAGTCAAGAGCCGACCCTTGCGTCTTCCCCCATACCTGGCCTGGTCACCCCCAGAAAAATTGGAACCTAGCCGAACTTCGTTCGCTAGCATCCGGAGCGCACCACACCAACCCCCCTCCCCCAACAACTAAGCAAGCCGCCTTCGCCGCATGGGGGCAAGACCCATCCCCCCTCCCTGTCTGCAAGTGGACACACAAGCAACTCAAAGTCCCCACATCCCCTACCCCTGCAGACCTCATTCTTGGGGCCCTGAAACTGAAACAGCAGTGCGTCTTCTGCGCCTGCCTCCAAGTGTTTTTCAAACACTGTTTCAGCAGCTCTTTTTCCATCCATTTCCGTCCAACAGCTGGCGACACAATCACATGCCCCTGTTCGGACAACCCCCACATCGCGATTGCCGATCTTGCATCTAGTATGCTCGATCCGCACGCACCTCTGGAGAGTGGGATATCTTATCCCACATGTGACAGCATAATCCCCACCCATGGTGGCATGGATCTGCACACAGACCCCTCCCTGGACCTTAGTCCAAAGGAGGAGTTCCTCCCCTTGGAGAGTGGGATGGCCCCCTGTTCCATGCGTAACAGCCTAATCCCCACCCCTGGTGGCGTGGATCTGTACACAGACCCCTCCCCAGGCTTTAGACACCTGATGGAGGAGTTCCTCTGCCAAGACACCCTGAGTAGTGGAAGGGAAGCAAGTGTGCGCCCTGGCCTGTTGAGGAAAATTCACTCTCCGGAGCACGTTCTCCTAGAGTGTCCGCTGACTGAACCTTTTAGATATTTAATTTACGATTCCATTTCTGGGACAGTAAATGTACATAATCTATTCTACACTATCAAAGGTGCAGAGTCACTTGTGACCTTTCTTCTCCGTTCGAATTCCCTTCTCCGCCCGCTCCTGCCTTGACCAGATCCC
>Ga0307512_10004546_pt1 | contig 15156 bp, 17 predicted proteins | sample 14_EM_MG_FD_200267 | JGI IMG/M metagenome (GOLD analysis project Ga0307512, IMG submission 200267) | Populus trichocarpa ectomycorrhiza microbial communities from riparian zone in the Pacific Northwest, United States - 14_EM | ecosystem: Host-associated > Plants > Roots > Unclassified | place... | reverse complement strand
GGCTCGGCCTGGGACGGCATCCTGCGTGCCGTCCTGTCCGAGGACGCGGACGACGCGGTGCCGGCGCTGGCCGCGCTCGCCACGCGGATGACCGCGACGCCACGATCGGGCACGGAAATCCAGCGGAGCACCGGTGAGATGCTGTCGGTACCGCCTGCCGTGCGAAAAGCCCTGTTCCGGCGGGATGTCGACAGCGCGGACGTGCTCGCCGCGGTCGACGTGCCGACGCTCGTGCTGCACGGGACCGAGGACACCGTGGTCGCCCCGAGCAGTGCCGAGTACGCGGCGGGGAAGATACCGGGCGCCTTTCTGCGTTGGTTCCCTTCAGTGGGACACATGCCGTTCACGGAACGTCGTGAGGAGTTCACCTCGGCCCTGCGCGAGTTCGCGGGGTCGGTCGCTTACCACTAGTCGGGAGTGGATGTGTCGGTCGGAGACGGTTCCGTCGTGAGGCTGCGGCTGCCACGGCGGGTGGCCGTGCTGTCGTTGCACACCTCGCCGCTCGAGCAGCCGGGTACCGGCGACGCGGGCGGCATGAACGTGTACATCACGCAGACCGCCACGAGAATGGCCAGGCAGGGCGTCGAGGTCGAGGTGTTCACCCGCGCCACGTCGTCGGACCTGCCGCCGGTCGCCGAGCTGGCGCCCGGGGTGCTGGTGCGGCACGTCACCGCGGGCCCGTACGAGGTGCTCGGCCGCGACGAGCTGCCGGCACAGCTCTGCCCGTTCACCGCGGGCGTGCTGCGGGCCGAGGCACGGCACGAACCCGGCTACTACGACCTCGTCCACTCGCACTACTGGCTTTCCGGCCAGGTCGGCTACCTCGTGCGCGATCGCTGGGGCGTGCCGCTGGTGCACTCCGCGCACACGCTCGCGAAGGTCAAGAACGCCGCCCTCGCCGAAGGGGACACGCCGGAACCGCGGCTGCGGGAGATCGGCGAGCAGCAGGTCGTCGACGAGGCGGACCAGCTGATCGCGAACACCGACGTCGAGGCCGCGCAGCTCGTGGATCTCTACGGCGCCTCGCCGTCGACGGTGCACACCGTCGCGCCCGGGGTGGATCTCGACCTGTTCCGGCCGGGTGACCGTGTGGCCGCCCGTGCGGCGGTCGGTGTCGCCGGCGATGCTGTCGTACTCGCGTTCGTCGGCCGCATCCAGCCGTTGAAGGCGCCGGACGTGTTGCTGCGTGCGGCGGCCGAGCTGCTGGCCGGCGGGTTTCCCCGTGAACGGTTGGTCGTCCTGGTCGTCGGCGGGCCGTCGGGGACCGGGCTCGAGGCGCCGACCGCGTTGCAGGAGCTGGCCGCGTCGCTGGGCATCGCCGATGTCGTCCGGTTCCTGCCGCCGCGCCGGGGCAGCGCGCTGCGCGACGTGTACCGGGCCGCGGACGTGGTGGCCGTGCCGAGCCACAACGAGTCGTTCGGGCTGGTCGCGCTGGAGGCACAGGCGTGTGGCACGCCGGTGGTCGCGGCCGCGGTCGGCGGCCTGCCGGTGGCGGTGGCGAACCGGCGGTCGGGGCTGCTGGTGACCGGGCACCGCGCCGGCACGTGGGCGGCCACGCTGGCCGACGCGCTGCGGCTGCGCGACCACCTGTCGATGGGCGCCGTCGTGCACGCCAGGGAGTTCTCGTGGGACCGTACGACGGACGCGCTGGTGGCCGGGTACGCCGACGCCGCGAGCGCGTTCCGGCGCGCGTTGTTCGAGGCGGAGGTGGCGGTGTGAACGAGGTCATCGAGGCGTTTCTCGCCGAGCGCGAGCTGAAGTACACCTCGCCGGGGCTCGGCCGCTACTTCGTCACGTTGCCGGGGACGAAGAAGCTGCAGACGAACACGTGGCTGCGGGTGAATCCGCACGCGCTGGTGGTCGAGGCGTTCGTGTGCCGCCGGCCTGACGAGGCGCACGAGGACGTGTACCGGTTCATGTTGCGCCGCAACGCGAAGCTGTACGGGGTCGCGTACACCGTCGACCAGCTCGGCGACATCTACCTGGTCGGCCGGGTCTCGCCGGCGGCGGTGACCCCGGACGAGCTGGACCGCCTGCTCGGACAGGTGCTCGAGACGGCGGACGGCGACTTCAACACGCTGCTGGAGATCGGCTTCGCGACGTCGATCAGGCGGGAGTACGCGTGGCGCGTGTCGCGCGGCGAGTCGCTCGCGAACCTGAAGGCGTTCGAGCACATGCTGACGCCCAGCGAGGCTTGATTCGTTTCATTTTCCCGAACGGGATCGCGGAGCGGCTTGGGCGAGGGGGGAGTCGCGATCCCAAGCCGCCCCGCGTTTAGGTTTCCCGCCGCGTCGGAGCCCTGAGCGGGGGGCACCCTGGGATTCCGGGCGGGGTACGGCTCGGCAGGGGAGACGAGCCGTACTGCTTGCCCTCTCGGATCAGGGAGTGCGTGGGAGCTGATCCGCTAGGGCCTCGTCAACCTGTCAGAAGTCGAGCGGTTACACAAGGCCACTGTTCAACCCGCAAAGTGGTAATCGCGCTCCGTAGGTAACGATTCAGTCAAGACCCTTACCGGATTGATCCACGCGCTGTTGTTCGGAGTACTTACCTTGGCCCAAACGGGTGTCCCTATCCGTGGCCAGGCATTCACGGCTTGCCCGCGTCTGGCAGGCTGCTCACCATGTCTGGATCGATGCACGACTCCTCGGTCGGAACGCTGATTCTGCTCCGCCACGGCGAGAGCCTCTGGAACGCGGAGAACCTGTTCACCGGCTGGGTCGACGTGGCACTGTCGGAAAAGGGCGAAACGGAAGCCCGCCGAGGCGGCGAACTGCTGCGCGACGCCGGCCTGCTGCCGGACGTCGTCCACACGTCGGTGCTGCGCAGGGCCATCGCGACGGCGAACATCGCCCTGGACGTCGCGGACCGCCACTGGATCCCGGTCAAGAGGGACTGGCGCCTCAACGAACGCCATTACGGTGCGTTGCAGGGAAAGAACAAGAAGCAGACCCTGGAGGAATTCGGCGAGGAGCAGTTCATGCTCTGGCGCCGCTCCTACGACACCCCGCCGCCCCCGATCGAGCCGGGCTCGGAGTTCGGCCAGGACGGCGACCCTCGCTACGCGGGAATCGACGCGCCGCGCACCGAATGCCTGAAAGACGTGGTCGCCCGCATGCTCCCGTACTGGGAGGCGGAGGTTGTTCCCGACCTGCGCGCGGGAAAGACGGTGCTCCTCGCGGCCCACGGCAACTCGCTGCGCGCCCTGGTCAAATACCTGGACCGCATCTCGGACGACGCGATCGCCAGCCTGAACATCCCAACGGGCATTCCCCTGCGCTACGACCTGAACGACGCACTGGAGCCCCTGACCCCGGGCGGCACCTACCTGGACCCGCTGGCAGCGGAAACCGCCGCGGCAGCGGTGGCCAACCAGGGCCGCTAACCCGCGAGTCCCGCGTTCGGCCCCGGCGCCCGATGTCCTGAGGGGCGCCGTGGGGACGTGGGTGGATGTCCTGAGGGTGCCCTTCAGGGCGTTGAACGTCCTATGGGTGCCCCTCAAGACATGAGCCGGTGACGCACAAGCGCCCCTCGCCCGCCGAGTGCCCGGGGAAGAGCATCGGTGGCCCACGTTCAACGTCCTGAAGGGCACCCTTGGGGCATCGGGCGACGTGAACGCGGGGTCAGATCAGGCCCAGGTCCCGGGCTCGGGCGCCGGCCTGGAAGCGGGACTCCGCGCCGAGCGCGGTCATCAGCTCCGCCACCCGTCGCCGGTAGGTCCGAACCCCAAGCCCCAGCGTCCGAGCGGCCGTCTCGTCCTTGCACCCCGACGCCAGCAGCTCCAACACCCGAGGCGCCAGGGTGGACAGATCCGCGTGCTGCGCCACGTACACCGACAGATCCACCCCCGCCCGCCAGGCCGCGTCGAACAGCGACGACACGTTCTGCACCACCGCGGGCTCCGTCACCACCCCATAGCTGCGCCGGCCATCGAGAAGATCCCCGGCCAGAATGGCGAACCGCCCGTCGATGATGATCGTCTCGTTGAGGTCGTCGGTGGTGATGCGGATGTCGGCGCCGCGGGACTTGGCGGTCCGCAGGTGTTGCGCCATCGACGGGTTCAGCAACACCCCGGGCCGGTACAGCTTGCGCAGGCGAGGCATCGACACCGGCTCCTGCCTGGGCCGCGTCGTCGCCCAGGTGTTCAGGTCTCGTGCCGCGCAGGCGATGTCGCTGGCCGTCGCGAACAGGTGTGACGTGCGGTTGAACAGCTCTTCCTCGCCGCGAACGACAGCCACCTGCATGACACCAGTCTTCCCGAGCGGCAACCCGGCCGCCAATGTCGGCAAGAAGTTGCCATTCCCAGCGGGCGAAACACGAAAAGCCAAGCATGGGGTCATGACCACAACGACCAACGCCGCTGCCGCCGGGACCTGGCAGCTCGGGGACCGGACAGTCAACCGTCTCGGCTTCGGAGCCATGCGGATCGTGTTGAACGCCGCCGGCCCTGGTGACCGCGAAACAGCCATGACCGTGCTCCGGAAGGCCGTCGAGCTGGGTGTCAACCACATCGACACCGCCGCCTTCTACTTCGCCGGTCCCCGCTCCGCCAACGAGCTGATCAACACCGCCCTGGCGCCCTACCCGGACGACCTGGTCATCACCACCAAGGTCGGTCCCGGCCGCGACCCCGCGGGCAACTGGCTCCGCGCGAGCACCAAGGCCGAGCTGAAGGGCCAGGTCGAGGAGAACATCCGCCAGCTCGGCCTCGACCACCTCGACGTCGTCAACCTGCGCATCGGCGAGGGGCTTGAGCGCGGCACCGGTGACATCGGGCCGAGGTTCGAGGCGCTCGCCGAGCTTCGGCAGGAAGGTCTCATTCGGCACCTCGGCATCTCGAACGTGGGTCCCGAGCATCTGGAACAGGCCATGAGGATCGCGCCGGTGGTGTGCGTCCAAAACCAGTACGGACTCGTCACCCGTCGCGAGGACGACGCGCTCATCGAGCTCTGCGAAGAGAACAATGTCGCGTTCGTCCCGTTCTTCGCCATCGGCGCCGGCATTCCGGGCGCCTCGCCGTTCGGGCCGGCCAACGAGACCGGCAAGGACGTGGTCGCCGAGGTCGCCGCCGGCCGAGGAGCGACCGAAGCCCAGATCCGCCTCGCCTGGACCCTCCACAAGGGGCGGAACGTCCTCGCCATCCCCGGCACCGGCGACCCGGCACATCTCGAAGAAAACGTGGCAGCCGCGGGGTTGCGCCTGACTGACGACGAGATGTCCCGGTTGGACACGATCGGGTGAACTACGGCTTTCGCCGGGACGAACAACGGCCCGTTAGGTGTCGGGACAATCACCTATGGCCGTGGCGGACTGGTCCACACCACCCTTGACCTGCTTACGATTCGCGCGTGACCGACTTGGTCTGGACTTTCCTGGCAGCCGGTGCGCTGGTCGTCGGCCTGATCGCCGGTGTTGGAATCGCCAGGGCACGCCTGCGGTCGGCGGCGGAGCCTCCGGCCGGCCCGACCATTTCGGTCCTCCTCCAGCGCCTGGTCTTCTCCTCGCACAACGCGATCGTCATCCTCAACGAGTTCGGCGACGTCGTGCAGCACAACCGGCGGGCCGAGGAGCTTGGCGTCGTCCGCAACCGCCGCGTCGACATCCACACCAAGAAGGCCGCCGAGCTGGCCAAGGAGACCGGTGAGACGGTCGAGATCGAGCTGCGGCCGCAGGAACGCTCGCTGGGCCGCGGCCCGGAGGCCGTGCGCGGCGAGATCCGTCCCCTCGGCGACGGGTTCATGGCCGTCGACGCGGCCGACGAGTCCGAGGCGGTCCGGCTGGAGGCCACCCGCCGCGACTTCGTCGCCAACGTCAGCCACGAGCTGAAGACGCCGGTCGGCGCGATGGCGCTGCTCGCCGAGGCCGTGCTGGACGCGGCGGACGACCCCGAGGCCGTCCGCCGCTTCACCTCGAAGATCCTCCGCGAGGCCACCCGCCTCGGCACGCTCGTCACCGAGCTGATCGCGCTGTCCCGCCTGCAGGGCGCCGAGCGCCTCCCCGAGCTGAACGCGGTCGACATCGACGCGGTCGTCCGCGACGCGCTCGGCCGGGCCAGCATCGCCGCCGAGAACACCGGCATCGCCATCGCGACCGACGCCGACAGCGCGCTGCTCGTCGAGGGCGACCGGACGCTGCTGGTCACCGCGCTCGCGAACCTCCTCGAGAACGCCGTCGCCTACTCCCAGCCGGGCAGCCCGGTCTCCATCAGCCGCCGCCGCGTCGGCGACTACGTCGAGATCTCCGTCACCGACCGGGGCATCGGCATCCCCGAGGACGAGCAGCAGCGGGTCTTCGAGCGGTTCTACCGGCTCGACAAGGCCCGCTCCCGCGCCACCGGCGGCACCGGACTGGGGCTCGCCATCGTCAAGCACGTCGCCGCCAACCACGGCGGCGAGGTCAAGCTGTGGAGCAGGCCGGGCACCGGCTCCACGTTCACGCTGCGTATCCCCGCCCATCCCAACTCCACCAACGGAGGAAAGCAGTGACCAGGGTGCTGATCGTCGAGGACGAGGAGTCGTTCGCCGACCCGCTCGCCTTCTTGCTGCGCAAGGAGGGCTTCACCGCCGCCGTCGCGAGCACCGGCCAGCAGGCGCTGGAGGAGTTCGACCGCAACGGGGCCGACATCGTGCTGCTCGACCTCATGCTGCCGGGGATGAGCGGCACCGACGTGTGCAAGGCGCTGCGCCAGCGCTCCACCGTGCCGGTGATCATGGTCACGGCACGGGACAGCGAGATCGACAAGGTCGTCGGCCTGGAGATCGGCGCGGACGACTATGTGACGAAGCCGTACTCGGCCCGCGAGCTGATCGCCCGCGTGCGTGCCGTGCTGCGGCGCGGCGGCGAGTCCGGCGACGGCGAGCTGCTTCCGCAGGTGCTCGCGGCAGGCCCGGTCCGGATGGACGTCGAGCGGCACGTGGTGACCGTCGACGGCGGGGAGATCCCACTCCCGCTGAAGGAGTTCGACCTGCTCGAGTACCTTCTGCGCAACGTCGGCCGGGTGCTCACGCGCGGTCAGCTGATCGACCGGGTGTGGGGCGCGGACTACGTCGGCGACACCAAGACGCTCGACGTCCACGTCAAGCGGCTGCGCTCCAAGATCGAGCCGGACCCCGCGTCGCCGAGGCACCTGGTCACTGTCCGTGGCCTGGGATACAAGTTCGAATCGTGAAGAAACCCTTCCCAGATCGCGACCTACCGGTAACCTAGCGCTCCGTGCGCCTTGGGGTTTTGGACGTGGGGTCCAACACCGTCCACCTGCTTGTCGTGGACGCGCATCGTGGCGCGCACCCGATGCCGGCCAACTCGGAGAAGACCGTTCTGCGGCTCGCGGAACGCCTCACCAAGGGCGGTGACCTGTCCGAAGCTGGTACGGACGACCTGGTACGCACGGTCGCCGAGGCCAAGAAGTCGGCCGGCAGGCTGGGCTGCGCGGAGCTGATGGCGTTCGCGACCTCGGCCGTCCGCGACTGCGGCAACGTCACCGAGGTGCTGGCCCGCGTCCGCGACGAGACCGGCGTCGACCTGCGGGTTCTCACCGGCGCGGACGAGGCGCGGCTGACCTTCCTCGCCGCGAGGCGGTGGCTCGGCTGGTCAGCGGGCAGGCTGCTGGTGCTCGACATCGGCGGTGGCTCGCTGGAGCTCGCCATCGGCATGGACGAGGCGCCGGACTACGCGAAGTCGGTGCCGCTCGGCGCCGGCCGGATCACCCGTGAGCGGTTCACCAGTGACCCGCCGTCACGGGCCGAGGTGGCGGAGACCACCAAGTGGCTCGACGACCAGCTCGCGCCCGTCGCGAAGAAGCTGGCGAAACAGGGGGAACCCAACCGCGTGGTGGCGACGTCGAAGACGTTCCGCACGTTGGCGAGACTGACCGGCGCCGCGCCCTCCGGCGCGGGGCTGCGGGTTCGCCGGCCGCTGACCGAACCTGGCCTGCGGCAGCTCACCGCGTTCATCACCAGGATGAGCGCGGCCGACCTCGCAGACCTGGACGGGGTGAGCGCGAGCCGGGCCCACCAGCTCGTCGCGGGCGCGTTGGTGGCGCAGGCCGCCATGCGCGCACTGGCACTTCAGGAGCTTGAGATCTGTCCGTGGGCCTTGCGCGAGGGCATCATCCTGCGGCGGCTTGACCAGGCTGATGGGGAGGAGTCCTGATGCTCGACGAAGACCTCACCGGAGGCCCTTCATAATGTGGTCTGCACGTTGCGAGCATGAAGGGGTGGAGGGCCTCGCCGCTGGACGAATTGGCCGGCGCCAGGCACGGTGGAGTCAATGAGTCACGAAGGCGGACCAGAGCAGCCGCAGCGCACGGTCGCTGAGCTGCTCGCCAAGTACGGCGCCGAGTCGGGCGAACGCCCCAGGCGCCGTCGTCGGCGTGCGGACGACCCGAGCGACACCGGCGCTCAGCAGATCATCGAGCGGGTGATGTCGGAGTCCGGCGAGATGCCGGTCATCCGCGACGACACGCCACCGCCGGAGCGCACCTCGCACCGCCGCAGCGCCGACGGCTACCAGCGGCAGGACACGCCGCCACGACGCCGGGCGCCGCAGCCGGGACAGCAGTCCTCCGCGCGCATGCAGAGACCGCTGCCGCCCCAGCCCTCCCAGCAGCTGCCACGCCCCCAGCCCGCGCCACAGCCACCCGCTCCTGGCCCTGGGCCCGGCCAGCAGACCTCCAGCCGGATGCCGGGCATGGGCGGTCCGACCACGCCGGTGCGTGGCACCTCCCGCCAGCCGCAGCCGCCCCAGCCGTCGCAGCAGCTGCCGCGCCCCCAGCCGTCACAGCGCATGCCGATGCCCCCGGGTGGCACCCGGGACCGCAGCGGCGTCCAACCGTCCCTGAGAGCCAGGCTCGACGGCGACACCGCGCCGCCGCCACCCCCGCCGATGGCCGCACCGCCCGCCGAGGCGACCACCGAGGAACTGCCGAGGGTGCCAGGGGTGCCCAGCCGCATCCCGGTGGACGGCTCGATGACCGGCCGGCGTCCCATGCCACCCGGCCCACCCGGCGCGGACAGCCGCACCAGGATCTCGCCGGTGTACCCGCGCGACCCGTACGCGGACCCGCCAGCGGAGGAGGACGACTACCGGTCCGGCTATCCGGAGTCCGACCCCGACGAGCGGTACGACTCGGCCGAGTACGAGAACCTCCTCGACGAGGACGACCGCGGCGACCGCCGCAAGCGCGACCGTGACTTCGACGACCTCGACGAGCTGGACGACCTCGAGGGCGACGACCTCGACGAGGACCGTCAGCGGTCGCCAGCGGCCGAGTGGCTGGTCATGATCGGCCAGCTGGCGCTCGGTGTCATCGGCGGCGCCGCGGTGTGGCTCGGGTTCAACTGGTTGTGGGGCTTCCTGCCGCAGGCCGCGCTGGTGGTCGCGCTCGTCGTGATCGTCGGGCTCGTGCTGATCGTCAGGAAGATCCGCCGCGCCGAGGACCTGCAGACCACCGTGCTCGCCGTGCTCGTCGGCCTGGTGGTGACCGTGTCGCCCGCGGCGCTGCTGCTCCTGAACCGCTGACCGTGGCTGTTCGCGTCGGCCTGTCGACCGCGTCGGTGTGGCCGCGTACGGCGACGTCCGCCTTCGAGCAGGCGGCGACACTCGGCTACGACGGCGTCGAGGTGATGGTCTGGGCCGACCCGATCAGCCAGGACCCGGCCGCGCTGAAACGCCGGTCCGTGCAGTACGGCGTGCCGGTGCTGGCCGTGCACGCGCCCTGCCTGCTGATCACCCAGCGCGTGTGGTCGCCGCTGCCGGAGGAACGGCTCAAGCGTTCCGTGGCGGCAGCCGAGGAGCTGGGCGCGCCCACGGTGGTGATCCACCCGCCGTTCCGCTGGCAGCGCCGCTACGCCGACGGCTTCTCCGACCTGGTGGCGGAGCTGGAGGACTCGTCGGGCATCGCGATCGCGGTGGAGAACATGTTCCCGGTGCGCCGTTTCGGCCGGCAGGTCTCGGCGTTCGACCCGTCGATCGACCCGACGGACGTCGGCTACCGCAACTACACGCTGGACCTGTCCCACACGGCCGCGGCCGGCGAGGACGCGCTGGCACTGCGCCGCCGCATGGGCGGGGCCCTGCGCCACGTCCACCTCGCCGACGGCACCGGCCTGCCCCGCGACGAGCACCTGGTGCCCGGTCGGGGCGGCCAACCGTGCGCGGAGGTCTGCGAGTCCGTGACGGACTTCGACGGCCAGGTCGTGGTGGAGATCAACACCAGACGCGCGAAAAGCCCGCAGGAACGAACGAAGGACCTGGCGGAGGCGCTGCTGTTCGCCCGACTGAACCTGGGGCAATGACCGGTCGAGAAGGCCGGGTGATCTTCCTCAACGGAACCTCGAGTTCCGGCAAGACCACGCTCGCGCGTGCCATCCAGGACGAGAGCCCCACCCCGTTCGTCCACTGGGGCATCGACACGCTCTTCGGCCTCGTGCCGCCGAACTGGGGAGGCGGCCGGGACGGCCCGCTCAGCCGGGAGGGCTTCTGGTACGACCGGTCCTCCGGCGACACCGTGGTGATCCGCTACGGCCAGGTGGGACGCCGGATGCTGCGGTCCGCCTGCATCGCGGCCGCCGCCTTCGCCAGAGGCGGCGACGACCTGGTGATCGACGAGATGCTGCTGTCACCGGACATCATGACGGACTGGAAGTTCGCGCTGGGCGGCCTCCGGGTGCTGATGGTCCGCGTGACCTGTCCGCTGGAGGTGGCCGAGGAGCGTGAGCGTGCCCGCAGCCACCCGCTCGGCCTCGCCCGCGGCCACTTCCGGACCGTTCACGAACACGACGTGCGCTACGACATGACCGTGGACACCACCAGCGGCACGCCGGCGGACCTGGCCCGCGCCGTGCTGCCCCGAGCGTGGTCCAAGTCGTATCTCACCCAACAGTGACCGGTGGGCCGTAGAGTCCGGTCCGTGCACCCCCTACGCAGCCTGATCCTGGCCGCGGCCGGCAACGACGTGATCCGCCGGCTGGTCGCGACCGCCCCGGTGAGCCGGGATGTCGTACGACGCTTCGTGGCAGGCGAGACCACCGCCGACGCGATCGCCGTGACCAGAACCCTTGTCGACCAGGGCCTGACCGTCACGCTCGACTACCTCGGCGAGGACACCACGGACAAGAGCCTCGCCGAGCAGACCGTCCAGGCCTACATGGACCTGCTCGAGGGCCTCCACACCGAGGGCCTCGCCACGAGCGCGGAAGTGAGCGTCAAGCTCTCCGCCGTGGGCCAGGCACTCGACGAGCGGCTCGCCCTCGAGAACGCCGCCCGCATCTGCGCACGCGCCGAGCAGGCCGGCACCACGGTCACCCTCGACATGGAGGACCACACCACCACCGACTCCACGCTGCGCGTGCTCGGCGAGCTGCGCCAGACGTGGCCGTGGGTCGGCGCGGTCCTGCAGGCCTACCTGCACCGCACCGAGCTGGACTCCGCCCGTCTCGCCACGCCCGGCTCCCGCGTGCGGCTGTGCAAGGGCGCGTACGCCGAGCCGCCGAGCGTCGCCTATCCGGACCAGCACCAGGTCGACCTCAGCTACGTCCGCTGCGCGAACCTCCTGCTCCGCGGCGACGGCTTCCCGATGTTCGCCACGCACGACCCCCGCCTGGTCCAGATCATCGACACCCGCGCGGAGGCACTCGACCGCAAGCCGGGCAGCTTCGAGTTCCAGATGCTGTACGGCATCCGCCCGGACGAGCAGTCGCGCCTGGCAGGTCGCGGCCACACCGTGCGCGTGTACGTTCCTTACGGCGTGCAGTGGTACGGCTACCTCATGCGCAGACTCGCCGAGCGACCCGCGAACACCGCGTTCTTCTTGCGTGCCTTGACATCCCGCAAGTGATCAAGAATCTGGTATGCGGTCTGATCAAGTTTCAACGAACGTGGCAGGGTAATAATCATGAGCAGTCTTGCGGGCCAGGGCGACGCGCGCGCCGGGCAGGGTGCGGCCGGGCCGTTCAGCACCGCGTCCCGCCTACGACCGCTCGGTGACGGCACCTTCGCCGCCACCCTTCCCAGTTCCTGGACGGTCGGCGGCAAGCCACACGGCGGTTTTCTCGTGGCGTTGTTGGCCCGTGCGGCGGTGGTTGCCGCTGGTGGGTCGCCTGCTGCCGATCCACTCACCGTCAGCGCCCAGTTCCTTCGTGCGCCTGAGGTCGGGCCTGTGTTGTTGCGTGCCGAGGTGCGTAAGACCGGGCGGCAGACGACCGTTGTCGGGGTGCACGTTGAGCAGCGTGGTCAGTCCTGTGTTGAGGGCGTGGTGACCACCGGTCGGTTGCCTCGGGAGCGTGCCGCCTGGTCTGACCTGCCAAATCAGCCTGCCGAGCCGCCTGGGAACGCGTTGGATCTCGCGGCGCTTCCGATGGCTTCGGTTTTTCGGCTGACGGAAGGCTGCGATGTTCGTCTCGACCCGAACGGGGCCGGGTTCTTACATGGTCAGACCAACGATCCGCCTCGGTTACGGCTCTGGGCTCGGCCGCGTAATGAGCAGGTTGATCCGACGTTCGCGTTGCTCGTGGGGGATATCGCGCCGCCGGTGACGTTCAATCTTGGGCGCTTCGGCTGGTCTCCGACGGTTCAGCTCACCGCGTTGCTTCGGTCTCGGCCCGCGCCGGGGTGGTTGCGTGTGCAGGTCGACTGCAAGGCCGTGCACGGGGCCTGGTTCGACGCTGACGCCACTGTGGTGGACTCGACCGGGCGGTTGGTCTGCCAGGCCCGTCAGTTGGCTCTCTCGGCCAAGCCCTAGCCCTGCCTGGGGCGGGTTACTGGCCGCTGTAGTAGCCGAAGCCGTCGTTCTTCTTCGTTCGGGGCATGGTGTCCACGACGGCCTTGCTGTGTTTGAGGTTCCAGCCGGTCTCGTCGCGGATGACCTTCACCGCGTGTACGACTTTGCCAGCCGCCACCAGCTCGCGGGCCCTCGCGAGCGTCTCTTCGCTCACCTGTGTGGCCAGGTCGCTCGGTGTCGGTCCGTGCCTCTGGTTCCGTGTGCTTATGAAGATCACCGTTGTCAGCGCCGCTCCGACCGCCATCCCCAGCACGAAGTACAGACCGCTTGCCATGTCTGGGGAGGTTAGCGTGGGACGCTGTCCTGCATGACAGATTCCATCGCGGTGCTCGGGGCCGGCAAGATCGGGGAGGCGCTGCTTTCCGGGCTGCTCGCTGGCGGTCGTCGGGTTGACCAGCTCATGTTCACCGAGCGGCATCCGGAGCGGGCCGCTGAGTTGACCACTCGGTACGGCGTTCGCACCGTTGACGTCGCCACCGCGGCCAAGGAGGCCGGTGTTCTGGTCGTCGCCGTCAAGCCGCAGGACATCGAGCCGCTGCTGGACGAGCTCGCGCCGCACGCCGACGCCGACACGCTGGTCGTCTCGCTGTGTGCGGGGCTGCCGACGAGCCTGTACGAGCGGCGTCTCAACGAGGGTGTGCCCGTCGTGCGGGTGATGCCCAACACACCTATGATCGTCGGCGAGGCCATGTCCGCCATCTCGCCAGGGCGGCACGCCACCAACGACCACCTCGCCACGGTCGAGGAGCTGCTGTCGGTCGTCGGCATGGTCGTGCGGGTGCCCGAGTCGCAGCAGGACGCCGTGACCGCGCTCTCCGGGTCCGGTCCGGCGTACTTCTTCTACCTGGTCGAGGCCATGATCGACGCCGGGATCCTGCTCGGGCTGCCGCGTGCGGTCGCCGAGAAGCTGATCATCCAGTCGGCCGTCGGCGCCGCCGCCATGCTGGCGAAGACCGGGGAGCACCCGGTGATACTGCGCGAGGCTGTCACCTCCCCGGCAGGCACGACCATCATGGCCATCCGCGAGCTGGAGAAACACGGCGTGCGTGCCGCGTTACTCGCCGCCATCGAGGCAGCGCGGGACCGGTCGCAGGAGCTGGGCCAAGCCCACGAGCCGAACTGATCTTGCGCAGAAAATCCGGCCTCGGCATCGCATTAGTCACACCAGCCCCGCTAGTCTCGGGAGTAGCACGTGCGTGTCGATACCGCCGGTGGGGAAGCCGACGGCGCGACGCGTGTCGAAGGACGCGGTGAGCATGCCGGCGAACAGGAAAGAACCGGAGCCACCTGGTCTCGCACAGGTGCAGTTCCTGACCGTGGCCGAGGTGGCCACCATGATGCGAGTTTCGAAGATGACCGTGTACCGGTTGGTACACAACGGCGAGCTGCCCGCGGTGCGGGTCGGCAAGTCGTTCCGGGTGCCGGAACAGGCGGTGCACGACTACCTGCGTAGCGCCTACTTCGACGCCGGCTAGGTGGCCGGTGCCGAGCGCCCCATGACACTTGGGTAACCTTGACGCTCGTTGCCTGGTGTCATGGGGCGCGTCCGTGACCGGATCATGGTCGAGTGGTCGTTGCCGTTTTCCAGGTTTGATTCGACCACCGACTGGAAGCAAGGGATCCGCATGGGCTCGGTCATCAAGAAGCGCCGCAAGCGCATGTCCAAGAAGAAGCACCGCAAGCTGCTTCGCAAGACTCGCGTGCAGCGTCGCAAGTTGAAGAAGTAGCCGTTTGGTGGTGGATGTCCGCCAAACGAGTGACATCCACCAACACGGCGTGTGACCTGCGTTAATTACTCGTTGCCAGCGACGAATCGATCACGATCTGGATGTAGTGTCGCGGGTGGTCCGTACAGCGTGTTAGTGCGGCTTTCCCGCTCGTGACGGTTCATCGGAGTCGTATGGCGCCCAGAGTTGTCCTCGTTACCGGAGTCGCCGACCAGCTCGGTGGCCAGCTCGCCGCACAGTTGGCGGCTGACCCGAGCATCGATCGGGTGCTGGGCGTCGACACGGCGCCCATGGCGACTTCGTCAACGGCGCCGTCGCGGGTCGAGTTCGTGCGCGCGGACATCCGCGGGCCGAAGATCGCCAAGGTGATCGACTCGGCACGAGTCGACACGGTGGTGCACGCCGCGCCCCGACCCAGTGTCGGGTCGAGGCGGGCGGCCATCAAGGAGCTCAACGTCATCGGCACGATGCGGCTCCTGTCCGCCTGCCAGCGGGCACGCACCGTGCGCAAGCTGGTCGTGAAGTCCACCGCGGAGGTGTACGGCGGGAGCGCGAGCTCACCCGCCGTGTTCACCGAGCAGGATGCGCCGGAGCGGGGGCATGCTGCCGCCGACGACGCTGCCGAGGTCGAGGCCTACGTGCGTGGCTTCGGGC
>Ga0307512_10004545_pt1 | contig 15158 bp, 14 predicted proteins | sample 14_EM_MG_FD_200267 | JGI IMG/M metagenome (GOLD analysis project Ga0307512, IMG submission 200267) | Populus trichocarpa ectomycorrhiza microbial communities from riparian zone in the Pacific Northwest, United States - 14_EM | ecosystem: Host-associated > Plants > Roots > Unclassified | place... | reverse complement strand
AATTGTATACCCGCCCCACCGTCCCTCACTATCAACCGGCAGCCTCCACCCTTTCTCCTTCTCATCCCAGTAACTCAAGTCTCTCCGTGTGAGCTCAAATGTCACCTCTTCGGTCCCATTCACCACGACAAGGGTTTTCTCAAACCCTCTCAATATACGTGGCGGAAACGTTTCGGTCGTGGTCGTGTTCAGGGGGAAGCTAAGGTACAACTGGGCCACGGCTTTTCCGGCGACAGGACCAGTGTTGCGAATCCGCGCGCTGACGCGGAGGAAGGGCTCGTAGAGGGTGCTTTGAGAGAACTTTGCGGGTGGTCGTGGGGTCGTGGAGTAAGTGGCCGGGTAGGGGTAGGAGCCACTGGATACGCTCGCGGAGGACAAGTACGGATAGATGTATTTCTTTATCCTCCGCAGTCCCTGGGGGAATGTCACATCCTGCGGGTCCGGTAAAGTGGAGTTGAGCGTGATCGTCGTAGCATTGGCAGAGTTTGTTCTTTCCTCCGGGAACTCCCCCGGGTTCTCCACCAGCGTATCTATGGTGACATCTGAAATGTTGAAAGTTGTGTATCCAAGCCCAAACCCGAACTCGAACCGCGGGGTGATGTTGTATTTATCGAAGTGGCGATAATCGGTAAACACTCCTTCCGTAAAGTCCTGTTGTGGAACCCGATGGTTGGGGCTATACATGACCTGGGCCTCCTTTCCGTAATCCTCGAGTGATTTTGCAATCGTGTAGGGCAACCGACCAGAGGGGTTGACGTCCCCCCAAAGAACGTCGACTAGTGCGCTTCCGGCCTCCTGCCCCGGGAGGTGCGCGAGAAGCACAGCGGTCACATTCGGGTGCTCGATCCACGCTTCCATGTCCACCGCGCCGACTGAATGGATGATCACAACGGTGTCCCTGCACGAACCTGCGACGGAGCGAATGAGCTTGTCGCCGTCGTGCCAGAGTTTGAGGTCTTTGCGGTCGCCTTTATGGCCTTCAACGGATATATAGCCTTCGCCGCTATCTGAACTGACGAAAACCATGCAAGTGCTGTTGGGGGTCTTTGAGGCCATGGGCAGGATTAGGTTGTAGTCGTTGTCCGAGAGGACGTATTCGAGCATTGTGCGATCTACCCATATACGGTTGGAGATGGTGGATAAGGGGCTGCTGAAGGTTGAGTAGTCGACGCTGCCGGATCCCCAGCCCTGGCCTGAATCAACCCAATCAGCATCACATCCTCACCCATTCCACAAGGAAGGCTTACCGAGAGTACCGATATTACATCCGCGATCACCGCATGAATTCATTCCCAATGGATTTCCAGCGGCCCCACTGCCGAAGATCACAATTGCCTTTCTCGCTTTCTCCCCAGTTCCAAACGGCAGCGTGGAATCAACATTCTTCAAGAGCACCATCCCTTCCGCCGCGATCTCCCTGGCGAGTTCGTGATGCTCCTCTCTGGTATCGGCATATTTGTTTCTCTCCTCTCGCTCCTTCTTGGCCTCATCATCACTGCCAAAGTACCGTGGCCCGCCGGGGGTTCGGTACCAGCTCGAGAAATTTGGAGCTGTGTGGTTGGTGTCCTGGCCCATTTGGTACCAGGTTGCAACGATGCGGAGCGCCATGTCGTCAAGGCGTTCGAGTGGGACACTGCCGTTCAGGACGGCTTGGGTTAAAGACGAGCCAAGGAAGGGTGCGCCGTCAGAGAAGGAATTCCCGTCACCCGGCATGGACATATCACTAGGTTCATCAGTATCAGTGGCGATGGAGAGAGGATGAGAGCTTACAGGCCGGCGAGAACACTGGCTACACCACTACGTTGAGCGATCCAGTCGCTCACGACGAATCCTTGGAACTCAAATTCCTCCTTCAAAAGTCCGTTAAGTAGATAACTGTTCTGGCAGCCATACGAGTTGTTAATCTTCGACGACTCTGTCAGCACCCGGAGAATAAACTCGAATTGACCAGCAGAACACACCTGATTATACGAGCACATTACACTGCCCACTCCCTCTCGCACCGCATCCTGAAACGGCCACGCATAGATCTCCCTCAAAGCCCTCCCACCCACATTCGAGCTCAGCGCTTCGCTCAGCCTCCAGCCCTGTCCTCTCCCCTCAGAGGCCTGTCGGAAAGTCTCCTGTTCATTCACCAGAAAGTGCTTAACACAAGCTATTACGCCCTCACTTTGCACACCCCTAACCGTCCTCGCCACGGCCTGCCCCGCCAGATACGGATCACTCCCAAATCCCTCCCAACCCCTTCCCCCGGCGGGAAACTTCCCGCCCACCACGCTCGGGCCGAGCATGACGTTAACCCCCTTCCCCCTCATCTCCCTCCCTAGGGCCTCGCCTCTCCTTTGCATCAAGCTCCTGTCCCACGTCCCTGCCACGGTCACGCCAGCCGGAAACACCGTCACCGAGTCCGCAAATCTCACGCCCATCGGACCGTCTTGAAGACATAGCCCCGGAAACCCAGCTGCCTCGGCAGAGCCAGTATTCCCCACGCACGGGCCCATACGCCAACCCGTTCCGGTGGTTATGTTGACTTTTTCCGTCAGTGACATCTTCGACACCAGCCTGGAGGCTTTCTCATACGCGGCGCTCCAATTGCCGACCCCATTCCCCCGCGGGGAGGGGTACACCCCTTCCGAGGTGGCGAGCGGGAGTGTGTATGTATTCTGCCATCCCCGCTCCCCATTCCCTTCTGATCTCTCCCTCAACCCCAATCCGAGCCCGAGCCCGAGGCTAAGGAGGATGAGAAGGCATAGGATCCCACCCACGGCATTGCACTTGCGGCTTCGGGCTTTGCGCCAGAATCCGCCGCCGCCACTATCGTCGCTGCCGCGGATGGATGTTGCTGGCGAGGAAGGATCTAGGCGAGGCTTGGGTGTGGGGGACGCTGTGGGTGCGTCCGTGGGTATGTCGGTGTAAGAGGGGAGGAGGGTTGTTGATGCCACGGCTGCTGGATTGGCTGTAATGTGTTGATTCGAGTTGCAGGTTCGAGGGTTTCACGACAAAAGCATTCGGCGTTGTTTAACAGCCGCTGTAGTAGGTATGAATTCAGGTAGTTATTGCTGTTGATATCGACGCGTTGGGTGAATTTCTTTGGGTTGCTGGGCAACAGCGTTACACAGTGTGCCGTGTCTACAGCGTGGTTCCTGGCTCCACAGCCAATCATCACAAATCATCCGAAGCTACATACTGGTTTCACTAGGCATGAATACGTTTGCTCGCGGTACGCACCACAACAACCTATCCTCTTCACTCCCCTTCAAGCCAACACAAGGGGAAAAGACCAAGAAAGAAAGACGACGCGGCACAGTCGGCAGGTAAAACACAGAGGGCAAGAAAACAACTAGAGGGTATACTACATCAAACTACACCCGCAGCCTCGGGCTCCGCTTTGCAGAAACACATGAAAGTTACCTAACATAGGAAAGAAACGCCAGCAACGGACACTAAATAGAAAAAACCCATAGTTCATAAGAAACACATCCATTTCAGTCAACGATGGTGTATTATAATCGTTTCCCGGGAACAAATGTGTAAAGACAAACCAATGCCACGACTGCTTCGTGGTTAGCATGATATCCGGACGAATGCATGAGGATAGAATGACCCACCAATTCCAAGAGTCAAAATGAGAATCCAGATTGAACGCTTTACCAGTAATCTGCGGACATAAGGTTCCCTGACCGCAAAAAACTCCATGAAGGTGTACTCGCTAACTCCAATCAGGCCCATTATTGGGTCCAGCTCATACTGATTCGCAATCAGGCAGTACACGCCGAGGAGGAACGGCAGAATCAACCACAGTCGTGTGGCTCTCGGTTGGATGTCCAAGAATATGAGCGAGAATGCAGCCCAGAAGCCTCCAAACATCGCCAGCAATCCAATCACCAAGCGCAACATCACACTAGCGGGTACCAAGTTTCCGAGTGCCTTCGACCTCAGAAAGCCAGGGAAAGCATCGCGCTCCATCGCCTGGAAAACATAGTCCTTGGCGTCCATGAACAGATCTGGATCGTCCCTCATCTCGACTTCTATCGCGTGTTGTATCGACTGCAGGATAGGTTCCGGCAGAACAATCTCGCGCTCTGCGCCGCGCAGCAGATAGGTGTAGAGGATTTTCTCGGCCGAGGCTCGAACATCAGTACGGTTGACAGTGTGCGCTATCGACGACGAAGTAGTGGGGTCATTGCCTGAAGACGACCTGAACGAGGGGCCGCCAGTGGGAGGGGTCTCGAGGTTATCGCCCGTGGATCTTCGCTGTGACATGCTCGGGTCTGGGGTCGCCGATCTCAAGAACGCTGAGAGTCTCTGGTTGCTATCCTTATCGTCTTCGTCTGCGAAATCGTATTGACCCGAGCTAACATCCCTCTCCTGTCCGAGTTCCGGAGTAGATACGAGAACACTGCGGCGGAGTTCACGCACGTAATGGCGGCAGAGCGACATGTGCTGCGCGACATCGAGCCTACGCGCGAAAAATCAGACACCTTGCGACGATAATTCAAACTGGAGAGGAATTCACGAACCAGAAATCGAGATAATCAAGCGATCGCTGGTGGTCCCTCATGTAAATGAAGAACGAGAATAAGTCGACCGGGGGAAAGGTCCTCCTGCTCAGCACCTCAAACAGCGTCGGTAGCCGGTTCCTATTAGTTGTCTCCATTCCGTCTGTCGGGGAGAAGGCTGAGGAAATTCGAGGCTTGGTTCGGACCGTACACGTATGTTGGATCCGGGATCGATTGAAGCGACAAATGGATTTTTCGGTCGCGAGAATCGAATCGAATCGGAATTTGAAGTTGATAGGATTGTAGGTTTGCTGGGGATTTGGGGGTCGTTGGGTTGTGATGTAGGAGTTCAGAAGCGCTGATGGGGCGGGTGTACACGTAAGTGTGCTGGTGAGCGTGTGCCCAATGCAACGTGGTGGTGGGAGCGAGCAAGCAAGTACGGTATGATGGTATCAATCTATGGCGGATTTGACTTGCGGAGTTGTGGAAGGAAAGAAAAAAGAAGGGTACAAACAGCAAAAACAGCAACAGCCACCACGTTCAACTGGGGGTTTGTAAGACAAATCAGGGAGCCAAGAAAAGAGGGATGCGTCCAGATGAGAGTGCGGGTAAAAGAGAAGGCAGGCAAGATGAGATCTCCTCACTTGAAATGTCTGCCGAATGAACTCTTCTGCTTCTCGATACTTTCTAGATCTCACCCATCTTATCCACTACTTCTTCCCCCTGATTTGACGCTGTCCGGTGTCACGAAACATCGCTGCCCAACAAAAACAATCACCCTCTCCTTTGAAATCCTGTGATGTACCTCGGAAATTGTGACGACAAGGGTTTTCTCCCCACAACCCATGCAGCATGATGAGATAGATTAACGTGAACAGTGATCTTGTCGCTGGATTTGAACCCTTCCGGAGCGGCCCCCTCTTCGGCGTGGTTGCCTCACCCCACTATCTATGCATGCCCGCCGCTAACATGGCAAGCGGCGGCTTCGGATTCTCCGGCAGGGTAGTTTCACAGAAGTGCGGATTATCGCCGCCAGGCGGCATGTCAGCATCGTGAACATTTCAGCACACAACAGCCATTGCATTCCATGCCAGAAACAGAAGGTAAACGATATGTGCCAAGCAAAGAATGTCTATACATAACAATCGTAAATCCACAACTCCAGCCAACCACTTATTTTTTACCATCAGCATACTCGAGCCTGATCTCGACGGCACGTCTGTGGGCCTCCAGCTCCTCAACCCCCGCCAGCTGCATCACTGCCGCACCCACGTTCCTGAGACCCTCCTTTGTCAGCTCCGATGATGTGACGTGCTTGAGATACGTTCCTAGGTTGACACCGGAGTATTGCCGGGCGTATCCATAAGTCGCTACCCATCAACCAATCAGCAATGCTTCACCAAGAAGTACTACTGGCAGACTTACGCAACGAGTGATTGACACCGGCACTGTAATCACCAACACTTTCAGGCGTCCACGCGCCAACAAAGATACTTCCCGCATGCTCCACCAGGTCAACAATCTTGCTAGCATCGCGGACCTGCAAGATCAAATGTTCTGGCGCATACACATTGCTTAAACGAATCGCCTCCTCGATCGTTTTGGCCTGCAGTGTGACGGAGTGGGCAATTGCGCCTCGGACAATATCCACACGAGGCAGCTTCATCGCCTGATCATGGATCTCGTCTTCGATCATTTTCAGTTGCTCTTCGGTGAGATCCACAGCGATCAAGATAACCTGCGAGTCGACTCCATGCTCCGCCTGCGAGAGTAGGTCTGAGGCAACAAACGCGGGGTTGGCATCAGAATCCGCGACAACAAGAACTTCGGAGGGGCCTGCGGGCATGTCGATACTCACACCAGCACTGGTGTCGTTGCTAACAAACATTTTGCCGGCCGTGACAAATTGGTTTCCAGGACCCAGGATCTTGTCAACCTTGGGGACACTCTCGGTTCCGTATGCGAGAGCAGCAACGGCCTGTGCGCCTCCTGCAAGCACGATTGCCTCAGCACCCACTTTGTGGGCGACGTAAACAATCTCAGGAGTGCAAGTTCCATCGGGCCGGGGTGGTGAGGCAAACACAATTTTCTTGCATCCGGCCACGAGCGCCGGGACACCGAGCATCAGCGCCGTGGAAGGGAGAACTGCGGTTCCACCTGGAATGTAACATCCAACACGCTCAATTGCTCTCACGAACCGCGAGCACTTAACACCAGGCATGGTCTCGACGACAAGTGGCTTTTCTTCCTTCTGTCCTTCGTGGAATTTCCGGATGTTTTCGAAGGAAATGTCGATAGCTTTGATGGTTTCGTCGTCAAGTTGCATGAGCTCCGCATGGTAAGGCGCTTTTATGACAGCTGACTGGAGACCTGCCGCCCTGTCAAACTTGGCGGCATACTCGAGCAAAGCTGCATCTCCGCGTGTCCGGACCTCATTGATAATCGGTGTGACTATTCCCATGATGTCCATATTCTTCTGCGCGGGACGACGGAGGATATCGTCGAGTTCCTTTGGAGTCGCCGCAGTTGCATCAAAGCGTTTCATCTCAATTCTGCCATCCATCCTCACTGGCCCAAGTGCCTTCACAGATTGAGACGGAGTAGCAGGCAGTCCCTCTTTCTCGGCCCACTTGCCCTTGGCATCGCCCTTCCGCCTCTTCACTTTCAAGCTCTTCATATCAAGGCTGCGCTCGACATCTGACAGCGACACACCGGCAGCGGTACACTTAGTGAGAGCAAAGTAGATCAGGTCGGCTGCCTCGAAGGCAATGTCCTGCTTTTCAGTTGCATCACAGAGTTCTTCTGCCTCCTCCATAATCTTTGCTCGGAGGAGGGCTGGATCAGAAAAGAGCCTGGCAGTGTAAGATCCGGCCGGCGCCGATTCCTTCCTCGCCTGCAGCGTCTGCTGAAGCTTGGGTAGACCAACGTAGTGGCCGAAGCACGTAGCGGTCTCGAGGTGGCAGAAGCCTGTTGATTTACATTATCAGTCCTCCCTTTCTGAAAGAGTTACGGGATGAGCAGCGGCCTTACCAGCGCCCTTCTGTCGCACAAAGAATCTCAAGCAATCTTGGTCACAGTCACTGTCAATTTTGACAAGTTCCTGAACTGCACCGCTCGTAGCGCCCTTGTACCATAGACCCCTCTTCCGGCTCTGGTACACTCCAGTTCCCGTCCTCAAGCTCTCCTTGACCGACTCTACGGAAGAGTAAACGAAGCCAAGAGCAACACCTTGTTCATCCACAACCACCGTAGCAATCAGCTTATCCTGTCTGTCGGAAGTAACACCAGCCATGAATATCTCCGCCACAGAAAGCAGCTCAGGGCTCTTCTCAACGTCGGTCGTCAACGCCTCGCACGGGATGATGGGCGTAGCGGCAAGCTTGCCCACTGCTACGGCGGTCTCTAGGGTAACAGGAGCCCTGAAAGACACGAAAACTGGGGGTCTGTCTCCCGTTCCGTACTCCCGCAGCCAGCCGGTAATGAAGTCAATGTCCTCGATTTGATGCGCGTAGACTCCGACCGATGTATTGGCGATAGCATTAATGATCTTCTCTTTACTCTGAACATCTGGCTCAAGCAAGAGCACCAAACGAGTGTCGTCGATGGAGCCCTGAAGCGTCTCTAGCTGTCTGTGAGAAACAAAGACTCTCGCAGCACCCGCATCCAGCAAGGAGGTGATCTGGGTATTATGAGTAAGAGTGGTGACATTGACGGATATCGAGTATGCGTGGAAGTGGGACGAGATGTAAGAAATGGTATCGTCGACGTTCTCGGGGGTTGCATCGAGGTAGACGTTGCCAAGTCGCGAAAGGTCATTGGCTGAGAGACCAGTGGAGGACGATTGTGAGATGTCAATGCCAGCTAGGAGAGGGAGAGCCATCGCGATTGAAGTGATAAGAAGACGCTACTCGAGTGGCCAAAGGCCAAGGAGGAATTTGGTGTCGTGATAGAGGGAGGAGTCGGTTGAGTCACAGCCAAACGCTTCTAAGGAATTGTTTGAATGCTGATGGCGGGGTTCGGCTTTGTTTCAGCCGGGGGTGCTCTGCCAGCACGGAGCACGCCATGGACAGAATCACGTTTCATGGTGGCAAGGCGGTGGGTTGAATTAACCATCGAACTGCTGAATATCTGCATGTGAAAGCAGAGAATTTGTCATCAATCCTTCTTTGAAAAATGAAAATAAAAATAAAAGCGATGTGAATAATACCTACATAAAGTACTTACATACTTAGGTCTGAGAGTTGTATGATAAAACTGGGCAACCATGGGAGCCTCCCCCCAATTGAGAAGGCTTGGATCCTTGCATCTTGAATCAACCCGACCCAACTCCCGTCGCTACCGCTATCACTCCCATTACAACCACCACGAAGACCCGTCCGCCATGACCAACGGAAACGACACTCCTCCTCCAGCCGCGCCAACGACAGTTGATCCTAATACAGCAGCTGGCGCAGCTTCTGCCGACTCCTCGAAGCAGAATCCGTCGTCACCTCCCAAACCACGCGATGCACGCCTGATTCATCTCGTCCTAGCAAGCATGAACGTGACTGCCTACCAAGAGCGCGTCCCGCTGATGCTTATGGATTTCGCGTACCGCTACACCTCTGGAGTACTACAAGACGCACTCCTCTTCTCTGACGCAATCAATGGCACGGCCAACACCGGCTCCCAGAACCCCCCCTCGATGATCAGCAGTGACGACCTTAAGATGTCGATTGGTAGCAGAATCAATCATCAGTTCAACACGGCGCTACCGAAGGAGTTTCTGCTCGAGATTGCGCAGGAGAGGAATCGCGTGGCGTTGCCAACTGTTGGTCCGGAATTCGGCGTGCGGCTACCGCCGGAGAAGTACTGTTTGACTGGCGTCAACTGGGATTTGAAGGAAGGGGGCGAGGAATGGATAGATGTTGAAGACGATGAGGACGAAGACGAATTGGGACAAGGCATGGAAGGGCCTCTTATTGGGATGGGCGGAAGTGTTGACGCTGGGGCGGAGGAGATCGATGACCAAATGGATGTGGAGGACTTGTTTGGCGACGGGGGGGATAGCAACATGGTCGATGCATAAGCTACAACTAGAAGTGCACGGCTTCCTGCCGACTCAGTTCGGAGCCGTTGGCATGTTTGTTCTGCTACAGTATCATTGTCTAGTGCGGTTTCATGTTCTGGATTTCCTTCAGGTATTACTGGTATTGTCTCATAAAATTCATGGCGTTGGGCGCTATGATGTTGGCTGTGTGTTTCAACTCCATTAGCTGTGGTGGGAATTTCTTCGGCGTTCCAGCTTTACATATATAAAATAATGTACAGTTCTTCGTGCTTGTTAAACATGTCGAGCCAACAAAGCACATGAATTCCAGAAACAATCAACCATTTCTACCGTACACCTCCCTCGCGAGGCCGTCATCCGTTTCTGCTCCCCGAATTAAATGTGGAGAAAAAGGAGGCTCGCTGAGATGGGAACTCAGATTCCATGGGCACCTAGTCCAACGTAGCAACACATCTCGTCACAGAGACCGCTTCTCAGTCGGAATCGGCTCCTCCCTCTGCCGACCCTTGATGGCCTCAACCCTCGCATTATCCTGGCCTTGTCGTAACTTCTTCTTCTCCATCCTCTGCCGAAACCACTCCTCGCGGGCAGCGTCCTGATTCTCTGGTGTTGCGTGCGAAACCATGCATTTGTTCATGTTTCCGCGTTCGGTGCGGCACGCCCATGTCGCCGTGACGGTTCGTCCGCGTGCGCATTCGGCAAAGACTATCTCCCTCCGAGTTAGTCTGTTGGGGGAGACCGCCGGGGGGTGAATGGGCCAAACGTCGAATTTCTTCTGCGCAGAACCCACGGACGCGAGCGTAGTAGATGTCGCGGACCTGTCCTTCCTGCGATGCTGAGAGAGGCATTGGGTTTCGAGTTGGCAGAGGCGAAGCCGTAGGAGCTGTTGTCAAGGATGTTCCCTCAGCTGTCATAGTCATTTTGCTCGATCGTTTGTGGTTTGCGGTGGATGAGGCGGATTGAGTGACGCAAGGTGAGATGAAGCGAGGGGAGATTTTAATGCCGGAAGCGGCGGTGCTGAGGTTGGCTGCATCATTCGAAGTTCGGAAATCCTTCACACACCACAAACACATACAAACTTCCATGCGGGGAAATGGACATCCTTTTAATATTTTAACCGGTGGTAAACATTAAACATCACCGCGGATTCTGATCATGTGGATCTTTTAATAATCTAAAAAGTGGTTATATGAGGTGGCCTTGGATGCTCTGGATATGCTTTGTTGTGTGCCAGTCACCTCAATGCTTGCGACAGTCAAAGAGCGCATCAAAACGATAAAAAAAATTGTAGAGTAGGCCATAAAGAAGTAGAGCAAGAGAGGAGCGCATATGTAGCTCTCTCTCATGACCCAAGACCCAAGTTTGATCAATTGTGGCTATCCTGGCCGCAGACGTCACTAACTAACGCCTCAATCTGCTTACACATCCAACCCCCATCAATTCCCGTCAACCTTCAGTTTTCAGCCCCAAACATCCGCCCAAGTTTATTGGCCAACAAGACAGCAATCACGAACCACCGATCAAACAATGCCTCCGCCGCCTTCTCCGATGCCGAAGCGGCGAGCGACGGTTCTTGTGAGTATAGCGCAAGCTCTTTCCTACCTCCTTTTCGCGATCGCACCATGCTTACCCACGGCCATCGTCGACCCCAGGTCACTGATACTCGCGACACCCCCACAAACTCTTCTGGTCGCCCCAACCCCCGCCGAACATTGCAATCCACCCTCTCCCCGCATGCCGGCGCTCACGGAAACGCTCCCGGAATGGTCCGCTTCGTCTCCGTCGATTCCGTCCTCCGCGGAACCACTGAGATCCCATCCGGCCAGGTGCGCGGGGGAAACGCGCTGTCATATCTGCAGCGCTCACGAACGCCTGGCTCCCCCGCGTCGTCATACCGTGGGGCTCCACCCCGTCCGGTTAATCCACGCCGTGTGGTAAATCAGGGACAGACGCTGCCTTCGAGATCGTCGAAGGTCTCCGAGAAGCTGGTGTTGATTCCCGAGACAGAGGAGGATGAACTTGGTAGATGGGATTATCAGGAGGAGGGCGAAGATGGGCCATTAAGGGACGATGAGGATGACTCGAGGCATAGCCCCGAGGAGGGCGATGAGACGGCTGGACGGTTGCCGCCCAGGAAGAGCTATGCTGAGCGACTACCCAAGAGTCGACGTGCCGAGAAGTTCTCGAGGGTTACGGCATATTGCACCGCAGATGCTTATCGGCTCAAGAATGCGTCGAAGTTTCTGAAGGAGGCACATCACGCCAGGACAAAGCTGTATGATGAGTGTCTTTACGTCGCTTATCATCTACCGCTATTGGCTGGTGGTGAAGGGTGTCGCCTCCGCAGCTCTCCGGCGCTGAAGAACCCTGGCGGAAAACCTGTGTTGGACGTTGAGATCGAGCGTTCGGAACAGCGGAATTACCATGAAGGATACTTTGACGAGGAATACAGAGGGCGCAGAGATTCCGTGGAGGAGGACGACAGAGAGCCTAGGAATGCGCTCAATAGCGAGCGCCCAAATACCCAGGAAGAAAGCCAGGATATCGAAAGACGCGAGAGACCACGGAGTCCAAAAGACTCCCACAATGCCATGGATATGAATGGTATCGCCGAAATGTTCATCTTCAGTTACGGCGTTGTCGTCTTTTGGAATTTCACCGAACGACAGGAAAAAGACATCCTCGCTGATCTTACATTTGCGCCGGGACAAGATTCTCCTCTCATTTCCGGACCGATGCGAGAGGAGGACTTCGAGACTGAGGAGTTCCATTTTGAGTACTCTTCTAAAACCAGATCGCCTAGAGTGAGTCGATTCCTTCCAGTCCGAGACGAGTGACAACTGACAATTCTGTACAGATATACAACGATATGATCACCCTTCGGTCCGGTGACATAATGATTAAGCTCGCAATCTCGCATGCCATAGCGCAATCTACCAAGCTCTGTCGCTTCGAAGAAAGCATGAACACCACCATGGCAGGCGTCGAGCACATTCCCAAGAAACTAGCCCTCACCGGAATGCTGGGCATGAAGCGCGAAGAAGTCATCAAGATGACCGGCCGCCTCTTCCGACTACGCGTCGAAGTTAATCTTTCCTCGAATGTCCTTGACGTGCCGGAGTTCTTCTGGGCGGAGCCTACACTTCATCCACTGTACATTGCGGTCAGAGAGTACCTCGAAATTCAACCACGAGTCATGGTTCTCAACAACCGCTGTCGGGTGTTCTTGGATCTTGCCGATATTTTGACTGATTCTATTGCCGACACCAATATGAGCCGTACCACGTGGATCATCATCTGGTTGATCTTGCTGAGTATTTTGGTTACTCTCTTCGAGGTGACTATTCGATTCGGAATCCTGTCAAAACACAAGGGCAAAGGCCTTGGGGGAGAGTCGGTGTTGGGGATCACGGGTCTTTAGACCCAGGTAGCTTATTGATGGCCGTGAATAGATACATAGTAGTGCATTAACGTCGATGAGATGAGCCTAGCTGTGCTGCATTGCGGGTGTTATTGTTCCTTGTTCGTTTCTCGTATTCTTTGTGGTGTGTAATTACTGAGACTTGGGTTTGCGGCTAAACTATGTACTAGGACGAGGCATAAATTCGGGCGTACCCCCATTACGAAATACAGGCGCTGGGGGGCTGAGGAATGGACATGTCGATGACGACGCTATGTAGTTAGTACAGTACATAGTGGTCGCCCTTCTACCTAATACTTATATCGTCATTTTATGGCCTAGCGTGAGAGACACATAACTCTAGGTATGTAAACAGGGCGCAGACAGGCGCTCTACATACACATGTAGATGTGTGACATCCCAGGCAGCAGACTTATGTATGTACATCCACGCTTACGACATCCCCCCCCCCCCCCAAGGCATCGCATAGCTTCTTAGATCCTTGCATCTATCCCATTACATGCAACCGTCGAGCAATCCCACCTACCCTCACTTTACCTCCACACTCGACATCAATACCAACAAAAACCAACCGTCATGAGTTCATCAGGTGAATTATCATACACACCGCGGCCCATCAGCTTAGTTAACATCGTGCGCCCAGTCTACCTCCACACCGCCCAGCCATCGGGCAGCGAACAAGAAATCCACTCGCTCCCGACCTATGTCACGACTGGCGAAGCGAACCGCGGCATCATCGTCATTATCCCCGATATGTTCGGCTGGCAGCTCCCGAACACGCGGTTACTGGCGGACAAAATACGGCGGGAGACGGGTGCGACGGTTTACGTTCCCGATTTTATGGCTGGTGAGCTCCTCATCCTCCTCTTCCTCCCAGTAAGAAGCCTGAGATAGCGGGGGGTTACGAGGTTACTAATGCGTTTTGTCCATATATCAGGCGATCCCGTGTCTGCAGAACATCTCGAACTGGTCGGCCAGCCGGAGGGCGAGCCCGGGTTTATGGAGAAGGCGAAATGGAACCTCCGCCGGCTGAAAGCGTTCGGACCGTGGTGGACGCGGCACCGCGAAGCAGTCTCCTGGCCGATTATCACTGGCTTCTTCGAAGCTCTGTACAAGGAGGATCAAACGCGGGCCGTGATGGTGGCCGGGTACTCTTGGGGCGGACGATACGCGTTGCTCCTGACTCACCGCAACCGGTGGATGATGAACAACGGCGGCGGGTTCCGGGAGGGAGGATTCGTCCATGCCGCCTTCGCCGCGCATCCGACATCGCTGTCGGTTCCGGCGGATATTACGGCCATCGCAAGGCCGACTAGTCTTGCGCTCGGTGACTGCGATGAGATGATGGGCGTTGAGACTGTCGGCGAGATTCAGAAGCTGCTGGAAAGGGAGGCGGCTTCGTCCGAGGTGCAGACGGAAGTTCGCGTCTATGAGGGTGCGCTACATGGGTTTGCTGTCAGGGCGGATCTGGGGAGGGTCATGGAGAAAGAACAGTATGAAGGCGCCGCGAAGCAGGCGGCTGAGTGGTTCAAGAAGTTCCTTTGAAGCGGAACTTTGTTACATAGCCATACAGATTGAACTGAAGTATCCCATCGAACCGTCCACCGATGCGATTCCATAAGCAGGCCCATGGACGTCAGTAGATATACGTATGCGAGTCTTACTCGCTTATGTACTCGTCTACTCCGAGCACGTGCAGCGCGCATATATCTACCGAGTCGGCCGCTACGTATGCTCAGCCAATCGTGCCACAATCTCCACCACCTTTATATATCGTACTGACTTTTGGGGCCTCGCACGGGTGATCCGCAGGTGCAGGTGCTTAGCGTATCGATTGAAAGTTGCATGTATATCTACATGTTTGTAGCAACAAGAAGCCTGGCTTCACTCCCTACCTACAATTGCAATCACTCACTTGGGTCACTGATGACTGCGTGCCCGAATGTGCATGCCAGAGGGGAGACTCCACACGAACCCCCTGCGCTTCTTCTGCCATCAGCAAAGAGTGGCCGTGGAGTGACACGCATCGCCAAAGAAGCCTGATATCTACCTTTCGCATTGTAGCTCAAGCCCAGCTGCGCGGATCGATATTGCATAGTCTCGGAATGGTGATGGCGGTGACCAAGGCCGGCGTGCCACGAGCTCATTGAAGGGATAAGAAGACATCCTATTCCCCCCCCCCCCGATC
>Ga0307512_10004543_pt1 | contig 15161 bp, 17 predicted proteins | sample 14_EM_MG_FD_200267 | JGI IMG/M metagenome (GOLD analysis project Ga0307512, IMG submission 200267) | Populus trichocarpa ectomycorrhiza microbial communities from riparian zone in the Pacific Northwest, United States - 14_EM | ecosystem: Host-associated > Plants > Roots > Unclassified | place... | reverse complement strand
GAATTCCCTGGCTTTCTCCACTAGTCTAGCCAATATATTTGGCATTGGAGATACTTGGAGTAATTTGTTGTGGAGAGCAGTATCCAAAGCTCTGTGGAATGTATACATTTTAGTAGTATCATCCACATTGGCTCTTCTGGCATATTTGCTCCATTCTTGGTACCATTCACCAAATTCCCAGTTTCCCTGTGGTGTATTATGTATATTCTGGATTGCTTCATTTTGTGTTTCTGGGGGAATGAACTGGTCTTTGAAGGAATCTTTAAAGGCGTTCCACATTCCATAAGCAATAGGGTTTGCTGCAAGTACAGTAGTGATACGATCGCTAGCCCAATCTCCTGCTTGGGTTCCTTGTTTAAAATAGATTAGTGCTGACAATACTTTCTTCTGGTCAGTATTGAAGACATCAGCATTAACCATGAAGTAATTCTCAAGGGAAATCCAAAAGGTGATTGCTGTATCTCCTTTTCCAGTAAAAGGTTCTGGAGCTGTTCCAAGGATGCATGGTGGTGGGTTTGCTTGTGCCATTGGTGCTGCAGGTGGTGGTACTGGGGGATTTCTTCCTGGAGGTTGCAGTGGTAGTTTCAAAGTTGATGCTGGTAGGTTAGATTTAATCAGCGGTGTTGTTCCTTTGGGGTTTTGAGGCTGTGGTACCAATGGCTTGGTTGTGGAGGATAACAACGCAGTTTGTGTGGGTCGTGGAGAAGAACTGGAGGCACTAGTTCTTGCAGGTGGTAGGACAGGTGCTTTTCCCTTTGATATGGGGGGTGTAGCAGTCTGACTGACTTCTGTAGTTGAAAGTTTGGACTTTCCAAGAAGCAGACTTGCTTCAGGCAAGGGTGAATCTGTCAGATCTGGAGTTCCTGCTCAACTGGAGAGTTTCTGGATTGCTGATGTAATAGTGGTTTCAGCTTGTCTAAGGAGATCTTTGACTTGAGCTGTATCTTCGTCTGGGTTTGATTCGCTGGAACCTTTGCTGAGTTCGGAGTTTGTTCCTTTGGTTGGTGTTTCATTGAAATGTACTGTCCTATTGTTACGATATTTCCACTAATGGATAGGTGTCCAAATAATGTCTTTGTTATTAAACTTTGCTTTTCCCATATATAGGTTAAAATTGGTAACTTGATGAAAGTATGGGACTAAGTCAGTCAAGGTTTCTAGTTCAACTTCTTTGTTGGTTTGGTAATTAGTCCACAATTTGTTTGGTGGAACATTCCACATACACTCATCATGTAGTTGGGCAAAGAGGACTTTTTCTCCTTGATTGTTGGCAATGAACCACTTGCAGAAAACTATTGGTAAGTTTTCGGCATCTTCTTCAGTTGGTTGGAGCTTGGTGGGATATTTGATAAGGATTTTTTCCCAAAAGATCATGCAAGGGACATGGTGTAACTGTTATCATGCCAGCTGTAAAATACTGTATAAGCTCGGTTTAATCAGGCTGTTTGTGGATGGTTGTCAGTTCTTTGAATAATTCAGTAGTCCTCTAAGATACCGTTGTTATTTACTGAGGTACGGTATTTCCACAAATATCCTGAAAAGACAATAGGATCTGGGGTAAGATCGGTTAACTCTGTTAATAGGTGTTCAATATGACATTCTTGTCATCCTTGTAACAAATACCAACAGTGACTATGAAAAGCGTTTAATTCTTTTTTGCTTTGGGTAGGAACTGTAGTAGCTAGGTATTTGTGTTCAGGTAAAAACAACTGGAAGGTTCTTCCAATTATTTCAGATCCTCCTGAGATAATAGATTCAAGTGGCGCAGGATGTGCAAATGGAGTAGGAGGTAAAGAGGCATCTTGGTAAGTTTCTGGAAGGTTTGGGATAACTGGAGCTAGGGGATATACATGGTAACTGGGAGTGGGTTCTACATGGGGCGGAGGAAAGATTGTAGGATAGACAGGTGGTGCTGGGTCAGGAGTGGCTGGTCTGGAAGTCTGTCTTTGTTCTGGAACAGGATGAGTTATAAAAGGAGTAGTTCTTCTTAGGGGTCATCCTCTTTTGTTGGGATTCCCTCTTTGGGTAGTTCTTTTGTTAGAAGGTACGAACTGGGATGTATCTTGAGAAGAATTGGATCTGTGGTGGTCTCGAGCTGGAGCTGATCATTGTTGAGGCACCAGTTTGCAATGTCTGGTTGTAATGCAAGCCGTTTATAGGTTGATTACTGTACTTTGGGTTCCAGAGAGAAATACTGGTAGGCATCGGGGGTGTTCCTGGTTGCTGGGTATCACAATAACAAATGTCAGTGCTACAAACGCACAGACAGGCAGAGTTGGTGGATCTGGATTCCGGGGTTGGGGATGCGAACTGGAAGTTGGTGGGAGTCCAGTAGTCAGTATCTGAACTGGTACTTGGGGTGTTAATGTGGGTAGGTCTGATGGAATTGGCTGGGGTGGAATCGACGCTGTCCCAGTAGTGGTCCTGGATGTGGATGTTGTTGGGAAGGCCCTGAACCTGGTTAAGATAGGCCTGGTACTCGGTCTCTCTTCCAAGGGCATTAGGTACCGTAATTGGGAGTGAAAAGGTTGGTGGGTTGATGAGAGGGAACGAGAGGATGGTGCGGATAGGTTGCCACCTAAGGTTGGTGAACTTGTATTGGTAAGTGTTACTGTCAGTGTAGACAAATTGGAAATCATTGTTAAAGTTTGTCTGGAGTCAAATTTCATTGAACTCCACTTTAATTTCAGTTTGTGACAGGAGAAATTGGGATAGAAATCTAACTCTATGCCCCGATTGAATTTGCGAACAGATTTCTTCCCAGTATGATGGCGTGCTATAATGCCAAAGGAAAGTTTTGTCATAAAATAGACTTATTTGATCAAGGGGGGTTCCGTCGTATTGGGTAACACCTGATAATCTCCAATAGAGCAAAGTTGAATTGGCTTTGCTGACTAATTCATCCAAAGAGTAGTCAATGTAAGAGTAAAAGTGGATATTGCTTAATATTTCTCCAAAGGGTATTAATTCAAGGAGGCCTTGGGTAATGAAGTGTTGTTCACTCCAATACATAAGTTGAATTTGGTTTCTTAGATCGGTTAAGTCGAAACCGGTTTCTCTAAGAAATTCATCTCAGATTTCTTGGATTTCTAAGACTTCTGACACTGGAGAGAGATTGATAACTCTTTTTATTTACACCTTTGGTTCCTTTGTAACTTACTTGTAAAAGATTACAAAGGGATTTCTACTGGAGGGGGTGTAATGTGTGCAAACAGATTGGTAGGTACACAAGGGGTACACATGAAGGTGGCTAAACCTGGCTGTGTATGTAAGAGGTCCTCAGTGCGAGTGTTCCTATTGGTGACAAAGATACCGTCAGCAGAAAAGTGTAACTGTCCACAAAGAGTAGCAATATGTCTGTCTAAGAAGTCATAAGCTACAAGGGGAATAAGGGCTCCTTCAAAGTACTGGAGCCAATCAGAAGGGAACTGTCCAAAAATGAACTTGATAGAGTCAACGAAGGACAACTCGAGGTAACTGAAGGGGAAGAAAGTGGAGTGGGGGTGTCTACCAACCTTGGCACAAAGGTTAATAGAAGGAAGAGGGCCGTTAGACTTGACCCAAACATTATAGAAGATGTCAGCACAGAAGGGGGTGACAAAGGAGACCAGATAGGTGTCGAGGTTGGAGATGCATGGAAGGAGTCAGAGGAAGTCATGTTCAATAAATTCTTCCTAAGGGACCCAGAATTTCTCACCACAGTCGTAGATGATGGTGTACTGATGGGGGTGGTGGTCAACGGTGAAGGTACAGGTGGGGGCGTGGAAGAGATTGGGGAAGAGGTCAGCTACAGGCTGTTCAGATAGAAGCGGTAGTAGTCTGAAAGAGGGTGAACGTGGTTCAGGGGCAGAAGATGGGATGGTGGCAACAGGCGCTGCGATGATGGGTGATGGTAGGGGGGCAGCTGGGATGTCCTCAAGGGTAATGTGCTCTCTAAGATTGTGTCCAAGGTGCTGGTGGACAAAAGAGTCTTGGGTGGGCGCGGGGAGGAGATTCTCTTGTTCATCTTCATGGTACTGGGCTTTGTAGAAGGCAACATGGGCGAGAGTATCAAGGTTATTGTTGATGGCAGGGGACTGGGGGGTGCTAGTGACGATGTAGTCAGGGCTGTCAGGGACGTTGAGGAAGGGGAAGTCCTCAACGTTGTCAAGGGTGGACCAGACAGGAGCTGGGGATGGGGGATACTGGAGTTCGGGGGACTGAGGGGCAATGGGCTGGAAGACACGGGCGGCGACGTCAAGAGGGCTTGGGTAATTCCAAGTGTTGTGAGGGCTTTGAAGGACCTTGAGGATGGTGGTGGTGGTGTCTGCAATGTTCTGCTGGTAAACATTATCAAGGGTGGACCAGGAGGCGACAGAGATGTGGGAGAGGGCGGGTGTCACAGACTGCCTCCCTTCTTACCTAATCTTTTCTTTCCTATTTCATACTTGACTCTGGACCACTCTCCCATGCTTACCTAACTTACCTATGGACTGTTCTTGTGTTTTCCAGAGACTTCCATACACTTCTATGACCTTCCATTACCTTCTCTGACCTTCTGCTGCCTTCCATAACATTCTAGTAGTTTCCATACCTCTTGTATATATACTACCTCGAGTAGCATAGAATGAGTTCTCTAAGCTCATTCTATTCGTGCAATACAGGCTATTGCTTCTCTATTGAACATGTGCAGCTTCCCTCAGAAAGAACTCTCTTGCGGTAGTTGACTTTGTCGCTATTCGCCTTCTCATCTCTAAACGTCTTTGAGATCACATGTTGTATCTCACTCGATTCCAAGTTGCATCGACTTATGTAATCTTTGCTTGATCCCAGACAAGTCACGTGATGTATCACATGATCTACTTTGACCCCTCAATTAATCACATGACATCTCATGTGATCAATCCCGACACCTGACACCCAACACCCACCTTTCCTCTTTGGAACACTGACATGATTACCAGATTAGGACGTCTTCCTAATTGAGACATTGGGTCGACTTCCTATTCGGGAAATACCCCTGTCTGAAAACTCCAGAACCAAGATGATCGAAAGACACGGTGACCTGACTGTGACATTAGAACGAGCTTCCCCTTCAAAATGACTTCGACTTCCAGAGACATGAAAGGAAAAAGCCAATCCAAGGATTGGCGTATTCGCTACTTACCTGAAACCGAGGATACCTCTCCGGAAGCCTTAAGCAATCTTAAATGCCCATTCAACACAATCCCTGAACCAAGAGACAGCGTACCTGCTGAATTTACAGAAAACATACGACATCTGCTCAGTAGTCAAGAGACTGGAGCACCCTATACAGGCTACTATGCTAGACTCAACAACGCATTGGTATCTGTCAGCAACATCTATGGCATATGGTTTGAAGTACGCATCTGAGGAAACAAATTTGAATGCTTTCGACTAGCTCGAAATGAGCTCAGACTCAAAAACCACCCACTTCCGGGCATAAACTTCATTTCACTTGAACAAAGTGGAGAACCCTCCCAACCACTATCTCGCACTGAAGGACCATCTGAACCTAAACGAACTATGCCATTTGCAGAAGCTATAATAGCCGCAACAGAGGCAGTACAGAAGGAACAAAAGGAGAGACCCCCAACCCCTTTTGATGACCCTTCCAGCGATGAAGACGATGATGAAGACTACAAACCAAAGTACAAAGATATCTTTGGATCCTTTGGAATGAGATCATCCCAAACAGCTTGTGACAAACCTCCTCGCCGACCCCACGGCACGGGAGACGATCCCTTCTCCCTTGAGAATCTTCCCCAAGACGATAAGGAAGATAAAGCATGCCGACTTGAAGGCATTCACCCCGATAAATTCAATGGAGATCGCTCCCAAACCACAAGATTCTTGGCTACTTTCAATCGATTCATGCTTATGAACTATAGGGCTGATATTGCCAAAGACCCAATCATGCACAGCATCTATTTCCTCTTGCTCCTAGAAGGACCGAAGTGCGAAGGATGGGTCAATGCAGCTGATAGATGGCTTCGCCATATTGTAGAAGACCCCAGCATGATCCCACGTCGATCCAATGCCTGGAAAGAACTTGAGAAACGATTCAAAGAAGCTTTCTCCGACTATGCAGAACATGAAAGGGCCCAAGATGAACTAAAGAAACTCAAGATGAAGAACGACAATCTTGACGAATACCTTGCTGCCTTCGAAACCCAAGCACTACATGCTGACATAGATATGAACGACCACACAAATCTTCGAACCTTCGCCCTTGGACTTCCACAATCACTTACTGATGCTTGTATCAAAATGGAAAATCCCGAAACTTACGAGCAATGGAGGGCCACAGTTCAACATCAACAGAAGATTTACTTGAAAACCAAGTCACTCCATTCTGAATACAGAACCTTCAATAACTGTACTCAAGGACAAGGACAGAGACAAACTTCTGGATGGGTCTGGCATTATCCTGGAGGCAATAATCCCAGATCCAACAATCAGAACTGGCGCGGACCAGGAAATCGCGCACCTCCTCGACCACATCTCCCTCCTTGAGATGATAATGCCATGGACACTTCCGCCGTTATCCGCAAAGCTACAAATGACAAGGAACGTGAGGAGTACCGAAAGATGGGCCAATGCTTTGAATGTGGAAAACAAGGCCATCTTGTTCGCGACTGTCCTAACAAGAAAGCACGTGCTTGTACAACTCGCACTATCCAAATCAAAGACAACGATAAATCAATGGTCTCTGAAACTCCTCCCCCATTGACATCTCTCGCTGCACGAGTAGCACGTTTGTCAGAAGAAGATCGTTGCGCTTTCATGGATGAAATGTGTTCTCTTGGAGAAGATATGGATTTTCAGGCCACCTGAGTATTACGGCTCTTGCTTGGGCAGTTCTCAATAATTCTGGTTCTATGTACATAGCTCAAAAACATGCAATACAAGTTCCCTTTCAGCTACGAACCAGAAGAAAACAAGTCGATCGAAAGGCACTCCTTGATAGTGGTGCAACAGAATGCTTCATTCACCCTTGTGCAGTAAAACAACTTAGACTTGCTACACAAACATTACCTAAAGCACGAAAAGTTCAAAATGTGGATGGAACCAACAACAAAGCTGGACAAATTCTAGAGGCGGTAGACCTAACAGTCAATAACAATGGGGAACAGGCACTCCATGCCTTTTATGGCGCTGATATTGGTCAAGATGACTTCATTCTTGGCTACCCCTTCCTTGAAGCCTCAAACCCAGATGTAGACTGGCGAAATGGTCGCATAGATGGTTTTACCACAATCTCAATAGCTAAAGCTAACAATTGGCAACCTATCCTTAAGGGAACCAGACAAATCGAAACCACACCTATTTGGGTAAAATCAATACCTGGTTGGGAAGAAGGCGATGAGGTCTGGTTACAAACTAGAATTGCTAAAACAACTGTTGCCTCACAACTAGCCCAAGATGCTGCTGATAAAAAGAAACGTACCTGGCAAGAAATCGTCCCAGAATGATACCATCATCATGGAAAAGTCTTCTCAGAAGAAGCCTCCGAACATTTCCCAGATTGTCGACCTTGGGACCACGCAATTGAACTGACAGAAGACACTCCCACATCAATCAATTGCAGAGTTTACCCACTATCTCCCAAAGAGAAAGAAGAACAACGCGAATTTCTCTCTCAAAACCTATGTCTACAAAGAATTTGTCGCTCAAAATCACCCTACACAAGCAGATTTTTCCTTATCCGAAAGAAGGATGGCAAGTTTCGCCCAGTCCAAGACTATTGAAATCTAAACAAATGGACAATTCCCAACAAATACCCCTTGCCATTAATTTCAGAACTCATCTATGACCTAGCAGAGAAACGCCTCTTCTCAAAATTTGACATTCGATGGGGATACAACAACATCCGTATTAAAGAAGGCAACGAATACAAAGCTGCCTTCAAAACTAGCGAAGGACTCTTTGAACCAACAGTCATGTTCTTCGGACTAACCAACTCCCCAGCTACCTTTCAAACTATGATAGATGACATTTTCCAAGATGAAATCGCCCAAGGATGGCTCCGCATCTACATGGACGACATGATCATTGCCACAGAAGATGATGAAGTACTTCATGAACTTCACGTCAATCACATTCTGGATAAACTTGAGAAATTTGACCTATTCCTCAAACCAGAAAAGTGTAAATTCCACCAACAAGAAGTCGAGTATCTTGGAGTACTTATCGGCAATGGAACCGTCAAAATGGACCCTATTAAAGTCCAAGGTATCGCCGACTGGCCAACCCCCCTAACCATCAAAGATGTGCGAAGCTTCTTAGGATTTTGCAACTTCTACAGAGCATTCATCAAGAATTTCTCTGATATTGCTTGTCCACTGAATGACCTAACACGCAAAAACAAGCAATTCATCTGGACAGACGAACGCAACAATGCCTTCCTAGAACTCAAAAGAGCATGCAGCAACTACCCGGTACTTTGCACCCCAGACTGGACCAAACAATTCGTCATGGAAACTGATGCGTCTGGTTATGCTCTTGGAGTAGTTATCGCTCAAGAATTTGAAGACGGTATTCACCCCATTGCCTTTCATTCCAGAAGTCTCCTTCCAGCTGAGAAGAACTACAATACACATGACAAAGAACTCACTGCTGTAATCTTTGGATTTAAATGTGGCCGCCCACTATTTCTAGGGGCTACACATGCAATTTGCATTCATACAGACCATAAAAATTTACAATACTTCCACGATCCACGCAAAATCACAGGACAACAGGCCAGATGGATAGAATTCCTACAAGACTTTAACTACACTCTTGAACACATCCCTGGATCAACAAACACTGTTGCTGATTTGTTGTCATGAAGAAAAGACCTTAACAAGGGGGTAAATACCGACGAACCACATGTTCTTCTCCCCAATCACCTCTTCATGCCAACAAAAACCCTACATACCAACAAAATTTTCCTTGAAGACAACTCAGATCTAAGATGAGACATCCTCCAAACCCTTCACGATTCCCCTGCAGCTAGACACCCTGGCATTTCTAACACCTGGGAACTCGTCCACGAACAATATGAAGGACCCAGACTCAGAGAATTTGTGGAACAATATGTCAAAGGATGTGCTCGCTGCCAAGAATCCAAGACTAATGTACATCGATCAAAAGCACCTCTACAACGTTTTGATACACCTGTTGAAGAAGGCCCATTTCAATATGTATCAATGGACCTGATTACAGACCTTCCCAAGTCACAAGGCTTTGATTCCATTCTCACAATTGTCAATCAAGGCTGCTCCAAAGCAGCTAAATTCATCCCATGCACAAAAACGATCGATGGAACAGGCGTAGCACTTGAGTATCTGAAACACCTTGTACCTTGGTTTGGACTTCCCAAAAGGATCATCTCGGACCGCGATCCCTGGTTCACCTCTACATTTGTGAAAGAAATGTGTAAGGCACTTGGAATCCAACAAAATCTTTCAACAGCCTTTCACCCTCACACTGATGGACAAACAGAACGCATGAACGCTTGGATCGAACAATATTTATGACCTTGGACATCTGGAAAACCTTCTGCCTGGAGTCAATTACTACCAATTGCCAAATTTGCTCATAATTCTTGGAAACACGATGTTGCTCGCCAATCACCTCATGAACTTCTGATTGGAATCAAACCACAGGTGATTCTGAAACATCTAGAATCTCCTACCCCTGCTGCGGAGACACGTTTACGCCTCCTAAATGAAGCTAGACAATTGGCTCAAAAACTTCTCCAACACGTACAAAACTGCAAGGACAACAAGAAACTAACAGAGATTAAAGAAGGTGACCAAGTCTGGCTTGAAGGTCGCAACCTCACTATCACCGGCAATCGCAAGCTTTCCCCAAAACGATATGGACCCTTCAAAGTTTCACAAAAGATCAGTCCCATGGCCATGCGACTTGCACTCCCTCCGTCGATGAAAATTCACAACGTGTTTCACATGGATCTCCTCCTTCCATATAAGAAGACAGAGCAATATGGCACACCTTTTATATGACCACCTCCAATCATTGATAGCGAAGAAGAATATGAAATCGAGAACATTCTAGATGCACGACGTTATGGCAGAAGACGAAAACTTCAATACCTTGTGCACTGGAAGGGCTATCCACACTCTGACAACTCCTGGATTGATCACAAGGACTTACATGCCCCAGATGCATTGGCAGATTTTATGCTAACAAACTCTGCTACAGCTGGACGACTTGCAGTATAAAGAGACCATTAAAATCCCTCAAACGATTCTCATCCCCACTTCACACTGGCTCTCCAATACTTCGCAAAAGCTCCCCCAATCTACTGCCCCCTTTGTGTCAACCATACAAACCAACTCTTCACCTTCCATACACCCCACGACTGCCCAACTATGTCTCGCTCATCCTCCCCTATTCTCATTTCTTCCTGCTCTTCTTCCCCTATTGGTAGCGCTGGCAATACCCCCTACCTCGTTACCTCCCCTCCTCCTGACAGCCCTACTGATAGCAAGATGGCTCTCCCCCATGAACAAATGATTCAACACATCGCTCGCCTCCTCAACATCAAGGAAGAAGAAGTCTGCCGCCAATTCCCTACTGTCCACTCCCTCCTTCCCATTGACAGATTCCCTCCTGTTCCTACCTCTGTTCTCACCTCCGACATGCTCATATGGCTCACCTGAGCACGACGTTCAACAACGTCGATGACTACGAAGGCATCCATGCCTCTCCCAATCAAGGGTATCCCGGGACTGAACTAGCAGGTTATGTCGACCCTAACTACCCGAACAGCCCTCCTATTCCCAGCCCCGAGCCACTTCCCATTCCTCCCCCTCATTTTCATGACAGTATCTTGATCACACCACCCATCACTTCCGCTGCAAGCTTCACATACACCTCACCTGTTATTCCTGCCTTCATTGAAGAAGTCCCCTCTTGCTCCCCGTCTCCAATTTCACCTATGGCTGTAGTCCTATACCAACAAGCCAAAGCCAATACACTAAAGACCAAGGCAATGGATGCTGATGCAGAAGGACGCACTTCTAGCCCTACTGGCCCCCAACCAGGAGTATACCCTAGTCCAGGATGGCAGGACAACTTCGACGCCGTTGGTACGCGTCACTTTATTGTCATTCCTGATGGTGACTAGGACGTCATCGCCCCCTTTATTTCCTATGACCTAGATGCCACCTTTCCCGAGATCCTCGCCACGAATGGACGCGACTGTACCATCCACTCTTGTCCCCTTTATGCTCGTCCCATTGGGCAACACCACATGGCCATTTCTCCAAAGGACGAACTCCTGCTAACCCAAGGAATGCAGTTCACTGACCTGGTAGACTGGGCCTTGAAGACTGAGGATGACACCACACTGAAAGGCGAAGTCCAATACTTTTGCGCACACCACTCCAAAGCTTGCCAAATCGCCCAATGCATTGGAGCCTTGAAGGAATCCCTTCAAACCAAACGACTGGCGATGTACTAGAGCTCGGACCGTCTTGCCGCCACTAACGCCATAGCTTGTATTCGCCATCGCATCGACCACGACATGCACAAGGCCCCTTACTTCAAGGGCAAGAGAGGTCGTCGAGCCCAAGTCACCATTTGTGACCGGGCTATGCATGCATGGGGCAAGAACAACGGCAAGATGTGTGACTGGTGCAGAAGGACAGGCCACAACATTGAGGACTGCCATTGCCTTGGATATTGCCGCCACTGCTCACATCGCAGCCACAATGGTACTGACTGCCTCCATCCCCACAACTTCTGCAACAAGTTTGAAGACTGTAAGGTCTATCCTTCTCACCCTAACTTCGAGTGCGGCCACTGTGCTGCCGTTGATGATGACGTTGACGTCTAAAGGACATTAACAAGGGAGTAATGTCACGGACTGCCTCCCTTCTTACCTAATCTTTTCTTTCCTATTTCATACTTGACTCTGGACCACTCTTGTCACAGTCAGGTTACTGTGTCATTCAGTCGTCTTGGTTTTGAAGCTTTCAGACAGGGGTATTTCCCGAATAGGAAGTTGACCCGATGTCTCAATTAGGAAGTCGTCCTAATGCGGTAATCATGTCGGTGTTCCAAAGAGGAAAGGTGGGTGTCAGGTGTCAGGTGTCAGGATCAATCACATGAGACATCACGTGATTAGTCAGAGAGACAGTAAAGATCACGTGATACGTCACGTGACTTGTCTGGGAGCAAGTGAAGATTACACAAGTCGATGCGACTTGGAATTGAGCAAGATACAACACATGATCTCGAAGACGTTTAGAGATGAGAGACGAATAGTGACTAAGTCGACTATCGCGAAGAGAGAGTTCTTTCAGGAAGCCGCACATGTTCAAAGGAGTCAATACAATAGCCTGTATTGCACAAATAGAACAAGCTTAGAGAACTTGTTCTATGCTACTAGAGACAGTATATATATAGGAGGATATGGAAGCTACTGGAAGGTCGTAGAAGACTATGGAAGGTGACAGAAACAAAGAGAAGGTCATGGAACCTTATGGAAGTCTCTAGAAAACGCAAGAATCATCCATAGGTAAGTTAGGTAAGCAAGTAGAAAAGCGGCCCAGAGTCAAGTACGAAATAGGAAGGAAGAAATTTAGGTAAGGAAGGAGGCAGTCCATGACATTACCCCCTTGTTAATGTCCTTTAGACGTCAATGTCATCGTCAACAGAGGCACAGTGGCCACATTTGAAGTTGGGGTGAGAAGGGTAGACCTTACAGTCCTTGAACTCGTTACAGAAGTCGTGAGGACAAAGACAGTTAGTGCCATCATGGCCGCGACATGAGCAGTGATGGCAATACCTGAGGCAGTAACAGTCTTTGATGTTATGGCCTGTCTTCCTGCACCAATCGCACATTTTGCCGTTGTTGTTGCCCCAGGCGTGTATGGCTCAGTCGCGGATTGCAACTTGGGCTTGGCGGCCTCTCTTGCCCTTGAAGTAAGGGGCCTTGTGCATGTTGCAGTCAATGCAGCAACGAATGTGGGCTATGGTGTTAGCAGCGGCGAGGTGGTCCGAACTCTGATACATAGCTAGGCGTTCGTTTTGAAGGGATTCCTTCAGAGCTCCGATGCGATGGGCAATTTGACAGGCTTTGGAATGGTAAGCACAAAAATATTGGACTTCGCCTTGCAATGTGGTATTGTCCTCTTGTTTCAGGGCCCAATCTACGAGATCCATGAATTGCATGCCTTGAGTCAGCAGCAACTCGTCTTTGGGGGAGATAGCAGTATGGTGTTGCCCAACTGGGCAAGTGTGGAGGGGGCAAGAGTGGATGGTACAGCCACAACTGTTAGTGGCGAGGAGTTCGGGGAAGGTAGTATGCAGGTTGTATGAGATGAAGGGTGCAATAACATCTTCGTCGCCATCTGGGATAACAAAAAAGTGACGCGTACCAATGGCGTCGAAGTTATCCTTCCAGCCAGGACCAGGGTGTACTCCTGGTTGAGGGCTGGTGGGACTGGGAGTATGTCCCTCTGCGTCAGCATCTATCGCTTTGGCTGCTAGTGCGTTAGCTTCAGTCTGTTGGTACAGGACTACGGCCATGGGCAAGATGGGGGAAGGGGAACAAGATGGGACGTCCTCAATGAAGGCTGGGATGACAGGTGAGGTGTAGGTGGAGTTGGTGGCAGACGTGGCTGGAGGCGTGATCGACATGCTGTTGTGGAAATGAGGGGGAGGAACAGGAAGTGGCTTAGGGCTGGGAATAGGGGGGCTGTTCAGGTAGTTGGGGTCGACATAATCTGTCAGTTCAGTTCCAGGATAGCCTGAGTTTGGAGAGGTGTGAATGCCTTTGTAGTTGTCGACATCGTTAAACATTGTGCTGGCATAGGCCATCATAAGCATGTCGGAAGTAAGGATGGAAGTAGGAGCGGGAGGAGATTGGTCAATGGGGAGGAGGGAATGAACGGTAGGGAATTGGCGGCGGACTTCCTCTTCCTCAATGTTGAGGAGTCGAGCGATGTGCTTGATCATTTGTTTGTGGGGGAAGGCCATTTCGTCGCTGGTAGGGCTGTCTGGAGGAGAAGAGGTGATGATGTAGGGGGTGTTGCCAGCGCTATTGGCGGGAGAGGATAAACGCGATGGAATGAAGATGGGGGAAGAGGAGCGAGACATTGTTGGTATGGTGGGGCAGTCATGTGGGATGTAGCGAGCAAAGGGGTTGGTTAGGTGGTGGATGCAAAGAGGACAGTAGGCTGGGAGGGTTGGTCTGAAGAAGAGAGCCAGTGTGAAAGAGGATGAGAATTGTTTGAGGGATTTCGGTGGTCTCTTTATACTATGGGTCGTCCAGCCGTAGCGGGGTTTGTTAGCATAAAGTCTGCCAATGCGTCTGGGGCATGTAAGTCCTTGTGATCAATCCAGGAGTCGTCGGAGTGTGGATAGCCCTTCCAATGCACAAGGTATTGAAGTTTTCGTCTTCTGCCATAATGCCGTGCATCTAGAATGTTCTCAATTTCATATTCTTCTTCGCTATCAATGATCGGAGGTGGTCATGTAAACGGCGTGCCATATTGCTCCGTCTCCTTATATGGAAGGAGGAGATCTGTGTGAAACATGTTGTGAATCTTCATTGATGGGGGAAGTGCAAGTCGCATGGCCACGGGACTGATCTTTTGTGAAACTTTGAAGGGTCCATATCGCTTTGGGGAAAGTTTGCAATTGCTGGTGATAGTGAGATTGCGACCTTCGAGCCAGACTTGGTTGCCTTCTTTAATTTCCATCAGTTTCTTGTTGTCCTTGCAGTTTTGTATGTGTTGAAGAAGTTTTTGAGCCGATTGTCTAGCTTCATCTAGGAGGCACAAACATGTCTCCGCAGCAGGGGTAGAGGATTCTAGATGTTTCAGAATCACCTGTGGTTTGATTCCAATCAGAAGTTCGTGAGGTGATCGACAAGCAACATCGTGTTTCCAGGAGTTATGAGCAAATTCAGCGATGGGTAGTAATTGACTCCAAGCGGAAGGTTTCCCAGACGTCCAAGGTCGCAAGTATTGTTCAATCCAAGCGTTCATCCGTTCTGTTTGTCCATCAGTGTGAGGGTGAAAGGCTGTTGAAAGATTTTGTTGGATTCCAAGTGCCTTACACATTTCTTTCACAAATGCAGAGGTGAACCAGGGATTGCAGTCCAAGATGATCCTTTTGGGAAGTCCGAACCAAGGTAC
>Ga0307512_10004542_pt1 | contig 15162 bp, 15 predicted proteins | sample 14_EM_MG_FD_200267 | JGI IMG/M metagenome (GOLD analysis project Ga0307512, IMG submission 200267) | Populus trichocarpa ectomycorrhiza microbial communities from riparian zone in the Pacific Northwest, United States - 14_EM | ecosystem: Host-associated > Plants > Roots > Unclassified | place... | reverse complement strand
TGCCTCACCATCCGGTCATGGCGGCTTCATTTAAAATCTTACCAGCCGTAGATACCCTGCATCAATTCAACAAGTTTTGGGTGATCAAGCGGTCAACGTCAACGGCCATGACTACGAGGGGCTTCTACCCTGATAGAGCTGTTGCAATGAGCGCCGAGCGTCTAACGCGATCACTTGGTATCCGCGGAGTAAAATCATACTGTAGTACAGTAGCAGCATTTTGTGTTTCTAGAACACGTGCCCCATATTTTTGCCTTGCTCTTTGCGGATCCCCCGAGGACGGCAAGGTTCATTGGTGGTGTGAACGGAATTTGCCGTAATGTGCATGAAGTGAAGCACCTCGTGTGTACCGCGTGGATCCTGACTCTCCACGCCTTTACGTTTTCATGTCTGACCCAACACATGACAGTTCCCGAAATTATGGTCTCTGACAACAGATATGCACTAGTTTACCTCAGAATGCATAGCGCCGTTGACCAAATCCTATAGCCTCTTCGGAGTGTCCAGAAGTTCGCCGTTATTAGTTGGAGTCCCTCGGAGACTGTATGTCCTGCCTTGTGGCTCATTTTACATCGAACCCGTGACTAGTGGAAGGACGTCGATGAGGGTATTTAACTGTGCCAACAAGTGTCAAGGTGAGCTCGTCCCCTCCCTTCCCATAGGCGACCGAGTGCAGTCAGGAAGAAATGGCTGCCCCCTCACAACGTAGAGAGCGCTTCTCTAGCCCCCTTGGAGGTCCCACTACTGGTGAAGGTATGTTTAGAAAGTGTGTGTTCTACGCTCCCTCATGATTCGTTCTCCTACAGCCCAGGAAGACTCGACTAATACGATGTGGTCTGCATATATGAAGGAGGCCGGAGAATATGATAAAATCATGACTGACGCCTGGAAGGAGGACGCAAAAAATTTCCTAGTGTTTGTAAGTCGTGGTCCACTGATTCGTGACGTTCATTGTAGTGATAACGTCAAAAGACCGGCCTTTTCTCCTTAACCATCGCCGCCTTCCTCATCGAAAGCTATAAAAAGTTGACCCCTGATTCTGGGGACAGGAACTCGTTTTATCTTTCCCAAATCTCGCAGCAACTTGCCAGTCTTGCGAATGGCACATCCGTCCCACCACAAGCCTTTTCTTCCTCTCCTCCTAGTACTCCCATCGTCTGGGTCAACGCAATCTGGCTACTAAGCTTTGTACTCAGCGTCATGTCCGCCCTCTCTGCGACCATGACACAGCAGTGGGCACGCAGATATCTCCAATTACCCCAAATTCCGAACTCACCTCGCGAGCAAGCGCGCGTCCGTTCGTTTTTATTCTTTGGCGCCCACAGTTACGGCATGCTCAATGCAGTGGAGGTGCCCCCGACACTCCTTCATATCTCCGTTTTCCTATTTTTCTCCGGCTTAGTAATATTCTTTTTCACGGTTTACAAAACGATCGCCATCGTCGTCTCCATCGCCCTCGGCATTTTTGGACTGGTATATCTCATGCTGACCATCCTTCCTTGCATCGACCATCGTTGCCCATATCGCACCCCATTTTCCGCTGTGTGTTGGTATCTTTGGCACACGATCCTCGTCTCTGTAACCCTCTGCCTCCGTGGATTCCTAAGGCAGCTTCATTACTGCTTTGTGCCGTATAATTTAGGCGAGGTCTCGACATCCAGACAACGCATTCTCACACGGTTACTTGAAACTGTCGACAGCTCCACTTCGAAGTATGGGAAGTACCTCAAGCACGGTTTTCGGGGGGGCATTGTTCAAGCAGCACTGGACGCGCCCGTAAAGGTGGATCTCAAGGCGATTAACTGGCTTTTCAAAGTGCCCATGCTGGCTGAAAAGAGCAAGGTTCAAGGACTCATATCCCGCATCCCAGGTGTCACAATCGCCCAGCTTATGAGTGGCCCCGTAGAGTCGGGAAGGGTCATTTTCCGTGATTATCTCCTCACCCTTCTACGAAGTTGCGCCCCGGGCACAGCCGGACTCGACGAGGTCACGCGCAGGCGTCGGCTCTTGATATGTCTTAACGCCGTCCTCAACATTGTCAAGCCATCCAGTGTCCGCGGTGGTGACTCTCCGTCGGAATCCGTCCTTAGTGACATCCGGACTAACTTCGCAAATATCGGTTTCATGCGCGGGCTCTGGACTGATACTGACCCTTCCATCCGCCTCGTTTCTCGCTCAATTTGCGCGCTTCTTGCGAGGCGCCTTCTGCGCAAATTTCCGCTGGAACAGTCAGAACTGGCATGGCTACAGGACGTGATCGGAAAGCCGTCTAACACAATATACAACGCGCTCAATAATCTTCCCACTCTCGACTCTATGAACCTTGACGCATACATTTATGGCGTCCTTTCCCGTCAGTCTGACGAGCTCCCTATCAATCAAGCTACAACCTTCGTGGAAACACTGACAATTCTTTCGGACGGAGGAAGAACCTCGGAGATTGTCTTCCATAGGCTCACTCTTGAAGGAGGGATCACCGCTTTCATTCAACGGGCAGATGAACAGGATAATCGCCTCCGCGAGGTAGTTGGGAAACTACGCAGGATTTGCGATATCCCTGGTCCTACCCCGGACTCACAGACCCCACCCCACCCCCACCGATCAAGTCACGGCGTCAGTTCCCGCCAAAGACGATAAAGAAAAGTAGCATCCCTTCATCACTTCTGTTCCAAAATGTTCTCAATCACACCACCAATCGTGCGGCAGGAAAGGAAATGGACCACACTGTAACACATACTCTCACTCTAGCTTCCCCATGGATGGAGGGGGATGTTGTACGATACATTTTTGAATCCAAAAATTTCTAGAACAATGACGCCTTGGGTGCAGCGGTCATAGCTACTATACTGACCTTTTCCTCGCAGGTGGTGGCCTCACCGCGCTATCGATAACCAGGACTAAAACATATTGTCGCTATCAAGATGATACTCAGCTTCGACGGGGCTATCCCAGAACCTTGTTGTCCACGCGTCCATCACTATTTGTTGACCAAACTGTCCTGTAGAGCCACAACTTAACTTATCGGTGGGCCATCGTTACCAACCCAGCGTAAGACATCGTCCGCGATTGGCCATCATCTGAGAACAGGTGTCTCTGCGAGTGACTTAATTATCCGTCTCAGGGTCCCAGGCCACACGTTCTCCGCACGTTCTGTGACTGTGGAGAGGAGTTACTTCTTTCCCTTTAGACAATCACTGGGGTTTCCTTATACATCTCCGCCTCTGGCACTTGCGACGTCTGCCGTCCAGCCATCAGCTGGCACGCGTCTTATCTTATCTACGTATTGGCACAGCCACCATGGCCCAAACCAGATTGAAGTCCACTTGCCTGTTGGATACAGGACCGTTACTACTGCAGACTGCGACTTGTTGGGTCACATCCTTTCAGCTTGTCCAACTCGAGAGCGCGTACTATCGGACACCCATATCCCAGCGGTCCGGTGCTACCGCAACGGAGCTGAGTCACAGACGTTACAGGCAAATAGGCGTAAAGCATTCATCATCTCGAGGCACCGATCAGGTTCCAAGCGCGCCCCAACCGGGCTACTGATGGTTCTTGGGTGTATGTGTGAGTCCGTGTGCCAAAAGGAAATTTGGTGCGCCCATTGATAGTGGCGCCACAGTAGAGAACACGATGGGCTCCGTGATGATGCTAGCATTGGGGAGTCCCTTGCCATTAACGCGGCGGCGCTTCGATGGGCGTGAAGCGTGCAGGGGCATCAATTTGATCGACGTTGCAGCCTCGAGGTCGGCTACACTCTCATAGTCACCTCGGAGGTGCATATACATACTGACCCCGGAAACTCACCCGGCTTTGCAGCGCGTTTTTTCCCATTGACACCCATACTACTTTGGGTCTTATTAATTTTGGGTACTGGGCCTTTCTCTACGATTGACACGGTCTACATCAACGGGATCTGGCTCACATTAGGCGAGTTGAGGAAGGAGTAGGTTCACTTATTTCATCCGCAAGAAAAGACGGTGGATCTGCTAAGCGGTCCATGCGAGAGCTGTTCTGAAGTGGCGCTCGGGCACATTTGTTGCACCTTTTGACCCACCTTTGCTCCGACAAGTAACCACCGTAACTCACTGGAAGCGTGAACCTTTCCTTTAGATTACAACTCCATAGCGTAGTTCCCGTGTTCCCGTGGCCTGGGACGCAGGTCGGAAGATACCGTGCGACGTACATGAGCACCCATGCACGATTCCATCGACCAGCTAGTATACACACTCCATTCCCGCGCAGATCGGTTGATTTCATCTTCACATGTCAAATGCGGCCCAAGATGTCCCACAATCGTTATTCACCACTGTCTCAAAAATAATAAAAACTGACTGTATAGCAGAAACCTGGGTACTGTGATATGAGGCTCGCCACGGACAGCGTCATCATATGGCATCGAGTGAAGTGAGATATTCTCCCACGCACAGACAAGGAACGTCCGTCGAGAATTGTAAGTGCGAAGGGAGTCGCACCCGCGGTTTGAGATAGGAAGAGGGGATGAGACAAGGGGCAGAGGATGAGGAGGAAGAAACTTAGAACGTGACTCGACTGAGGTGAGTGGCCATAGACGCATCAGAGAGGAAGGTACTTACCAGGTTCGGAGAGAGGACATGAGAAAGAGATCAGCGTGAAGAGTTCAAGACGCGAGACGATACGGTGGCTCGTCGATGAGTCGAGTCAGGTAGAAGAAAAGCGAGGAGCTTCGGAAGGAGTCGCGAAGTAAAAACGGAGGGGGTTCCATTTGACGGCTAGCCTTCGGCGAGGCCTTTCAGGTCCTCATATAAAGGTGCGCACGATTCCAATCTACCAAGACATCGCTAGAACCTAATCAATTTGTCTAGCAAGGAGTTGTGAGTGAACTAGGGGAAAACGCGAAAGAGAATGCTGGCGACAACAACCACGCAGCGGGGAACGACAAAAGCGACTGAGAAACAGAGCATGACCATGACCGAGGATTTAATTTGTAACACATCGGCCGGCTCGGAGAGTGTGAGACTAGGGAAGCAGAATGAACAAGGGGCGGTGCGTATCAGGAAAAGAAAGCAAGGCAGCGACGAGGGATAGAAGGACGGATGGTCAAAGTGAGGTAAAATGCAAGTCAAAAACGTAGGTAAACTTGAAGATGAAACGGGGTGAGGCGGGGTGTAAGGATAGGATGTCCGACGTTTGTCGAACAGGAACTGAAGGATGAATCCAGGCGGGCTTCACGGAGAGGGAGAAAGGCGCGTTGTCGGGGCGAGGAGGGCGACGAGTTAGGAGTGGTTGAGAAGCGGCAAATAACGTCGTGGTTTGGACCAGTGTAGAAGGCAATCCGAAGTGCTCATTCCGAGCGCAGAGGGCATACCCACCTTACAGAATCGACTCCAGAACAAATCTACGACATAACGAAAATCCCAAAGCACCGGCCGAGTTAGTATGGTCGTGTCCTCGGCAGTACGACGGTATACGTCACGTCGTATTTTAATGACATCAAGTACCATGGTTGTATTGCCTGAATGTGTGAAGATCTGAGTCAGCCCTGAGCAGCTTGGCCACTACGACACTGACTCGGACATCAAAAGTGGTGATTGGCCAAATTGGACTAGACATTCGGGATGATGAGCCACATTGCGAACATCGCCTCTACTGGGGTTGGAAAACCGTCATAAACATCCTGCAATAGAATGTACGTATTCAATCCCCAAGGTCTTAGGGACCGGTTCCTAGAGTAGGCGGGACATTGTGGTCAAACCGTCAAAGTCATCGGTCCCGTGTCATTGGCTGTAGCATCTTATCGAATCCTCCTAACACAACCTCAGCTTTCGGGCACGCTCCATGAAAGGATGGAATGACCTGAAATTAGGACTTCTGATCAATGGTATATAAGGAGAGGTAACCTACACACCTGTGGATCAACATTGAGCTTGGGTCGACCGTGACGTGAGTGCCGGTGGTTGACTCGTTCACATCGTGATCGTGGGAAACGATTGGCCTCGTGCTGGGGCGTGGACCAGTCGTGGACCTCACTTGGGACCTCATGACCTCAATTTTTTTTACGTCTAGTTCGCTTACCCTGGCAGTATCAAAACTTGCCATGCCTATTTCCCATCATGTCAGCCTCGAGGACTATGGAACGTGTACGTGATCCAGTGATCCTAAAAGCAACCACGCGCCTGAGCGTGATCGTCCTTCCCCTTCCCCCCTCTCCTTAACTCTCGCCATAGTGGACGTGAATGTCTGGGGCTTATACACACCTCAACGGGATATTTGAACTCCCCCAGGAGGGTCCCACAAGCAATGAAGGTGCGCCTGGGAACAGAGAACATAATGTCACTTAATAACATCGGCAATAGTTCAAGAGGATTCGGTGAACAAGATGTGGTCCGAATATCTGAAAGATGTCAAAGAATATGACGAAACACTGACCGAGACATGGAAAGAGGACGCGAATGGGGTCCTGACATTTGTGAGTACTCCTTTTCTGGTTCCAACGCTTGTCACAATAACATATAGGAAGACCGCTATTTTCTCTGCCGTCGTCGGTGCCTTCATCATCGAAAGCTACAAAATGTTATCCCCCGATTCTGGCAACCAGACCGTATTTCTCCTCCGTCAATTATCCAATCAGGTTACTGGTTTAGCGAATGGTACCAGCATCCAGCCGCAGCCAGACCCAGCATTCTCCCCTAGCATTTCCGTGATCTGCGTAAACAGCATATGGTTGCTGAGTCTTGTGCTGAGCACCACATCCGCCCTGCTCGCTACCTTGACGCAACAGTGGGCACGCAGATATCTCCACCTTCCCCAAATTCCGAGCGTGCCGAGCGAACGCGCACGCGTCCGTTCGTTTTTATTCCGCGGCACCGTCATATATGCCATCCACTATGCAGTTGAAATTGCGCCGACACTCCTCCACCTCTCTGTGTTCCTATTCAACATCGGCCTGGTGATATTCTTTTTCACGATCTTCAAGACCGTAGCGATCATCGTTTTAGTGTTCGTTGTGCTCTTTGGAGTGCTGTACTTCATTTTGACCATCCTTCCTTGCCTCCACCACATCTGCCCGTATCACACCCCGATGTCCGACATCTTTTGGTATCTATGGCATGCTTTCGCCTCTCTCGTGGAGGCCTTTCTTCAGGTGATCCTGAAGCGACTTCATGCCGTTCTGGTTCCGTATAGTTTAGGAGAGGTCCAGTCATGGAGACAGAAAAAGCTCATCGAGTGGCTGGAGCGTATCGAAAACGACCTCTACAGGCATAAGCAGCGTCTCGGCGATGGTTTTCGGGGAAGCGTTGTCAAGGATGCCTTACTGGCAGCTCAGGATATAGACGTCAAGGCGCTCACTTGGCTATTTCAATTGCCAGCCTTGGCCGAAAAAAGCAAGATCGAGAGTTTCGTGGCCTGCTTGCCGCGAGATACAATCGTACAGCTCCTGAGCAACCCTCTTGAGCACGGAAAAGTTACGTTCCGCGAACACCTCTCCTCCCTTATGCGAAGTTGTGTACCAGGCGCCGGTGGACTCGACGACAATATGCGCAAGGACCGCCTTTCGGTATGTCTGAACGCCGTCTACCACATTGTTCAGGCCTCGATCGGTCCTGGCGCAGTCTTGCAATCCCGAGATCTACTGAATGACCTACGAATAAGCTTTGCAAATATAAGCCTTATGCGACCGCTCTTGGTCGATGGGAATCTTGCCATACGCGTTACCGCTCGCTCCATTTGCGCATTGCTCGCCAGACACCTCCTACGCAAGGATACTCTCGAGCAGTCGGAGTTGGCTTGGTTACAGGATGTGATGGGCAAGCCGTCAAACATCATATATAACCAACTCAATAATCACACAGCGGTGGACATTATGAACGTTGACTCCTTTGTTTATGGCGTCCTTTCAAACCAAATGGAGGACCTCCCAATCATTCAAGCGACCTCCTTCACTGAAACACTTGCAATTCTCTTGAACTCGGGAAGTCCGAATGCCTTTCATAGAGACACATTTGTGAACCAGCTTTTTTTCCTCATTCGGCGGGTAGAAGGGAGCGGTCATGAAGCTCGTGACAATGTACTTGAGAAATTACGCAGGATGTTTCAAGGGTTTCTTCCAACTGCCAGGCAACAACCTCAAGCGTCAAATTCATAGGCAAGATATGACGAGTATTACGCGAAGGTAGGTCTTATTGCATCTTCTTCGATCACTATGATTCATGAAGCGTCGCGTAGGTTCCGCCGTACAGAGCTTTCACATCACAACGCTACGTTTCTACTTTGCGTTACGGTGTAATCTAAGTACGCATTTCCTGGATCCCACTGGTATTTTACATGAGCCCCTTGCATACTCTGGAAAATCATTTATTTTATTTTTCGTCGTCTCTGACCTCATGCGACAGCATTTACGATTTCACGGCCCTTACCCTCTTCCGCTATTTTCCAACGTTGATTCTCACGACTGCTACGCCGAATTCATATGTCGTCTCTGCCGCCTGCGTTCGATGACAACAATTCCACAATTACGGAGAATGCCAGACGCTATTGTATTGCAACGCTTATGTGCCTTATGTGTGGCCTCAGGATACGTCGCATCGTCCAGTGAAGAAGAGTACAAAGATTCATCACATCTACTATTGTCCCAAGAGCAACGAACGTCAATTCAAAACGCGGTGACTGACGCAGTACTAGTGCATTGCTGCGCCCAGGATAACATGACGGCGGTGAGAGATCGAATAAAATGTACCAGGCAGAAACGATATCCAGCACGGCAGCCTTGGAAAGACAAACAATCTTCATTCTCGAGGCCTAGTGAATTGACTACGGTCACCTTACGGAAGTCATGGTCCACGGTCTCCACCTCGATAGACTTGAAACATGTGACACTGAAATAAGACATTGAGACGATTGGGGGGGACGCCGTGACCTTATGCCTGCGAGCCAGGGCTCGGTCCTCAGATGACGAGACAAGGTAATATGTACTAAATCTTGAGGCCGTAGAACCTGTCGCTTTTGTATGCTAACGTGGTCAAATTTGAACGCGAATGTCTTTTGACAATAAAAGACTCGGGTTCATAGACAGAAATCGTACCACTGCGTCAATAGCACGTGATCATCTGTCGGACGATTAGCTAATCAAAGGGATCAAGATAGCGTGGCGTGTGAATTTCGAGAGAGGTGCGCCAGAACCCAAGCAACGGCGTTTCAAAAAAGGGTTTCCTCGTGTGACGACTTTCCACCACCCGCAGGCTGCATTTCACAATCTGTATTTCATATCGGCCTCGAGAACTACTTCACGAAACGTGGACGTGATAATGACAGTAAAACAGGATGCGCCTGAGCGAGCTCGTCTTCCTCTTCCCCCGCTCCCGAGTTCCCCTCAATCCCCTTTAGTATTTGCCAAACTAAACAGAAGTGATGTCTAATGATTACGTCCATGTCCACCCTGTCGACGCGGAGGACCCTCCATCCTCCCAGGGCGACCTCCTGAGAAATGAAGGTGCGACTTCTGTAGAATCAGGGCAAAGTACACCACTTTATGACATTGGAGACAGTCCAACAGGATTCGACAAACAGGATGTGGTCCGAATATCTGGAAGATGTCAAGAAATATGACACAGCACTTACCGATACATGGAAAGAGGATGCGAATGGTGTCCTTACATTCGTGAGTCCTGATGTCCTGACCCTCATGTTCGTCGCAATGACAAATTCGAAGACTGCTATCTTCTCTGCGACCGTCGGCGCCTTTGTCATCGAAAGCTACAAAAAGTTGTCCCCTGATTCTGGCGACCAGACTGTGTTTCTCCTCGGGCAGATATCCCAGCAGCTTTCTGGTTTAGCGAATGGGACCACCGTCCAACCGCAATCATATCCATCATCACCTCCCAGCACATCCATTATCTGCGTCAACGGCTTGTGGCTGCTGAGCCTTGTGCTTAGCACCACATCTGCCCTGTTTGCGACGATGACGCAACAGTGGGCACGCAGATACCTCCAGCTTCCCCAAATTCCGGGTGTGCCGAGCAAGGGCGCACGCGTCCGTTCGTATCTATTCCTTGGCACCCTCAAATACTTCATGCACTATGCTGTCGAAACCGCGCCAACACTCCTCCACCTCTCTGTGTTCCTATTTAACATCGGCCTGGTGATATTCTTTTTCACGATCTATAGGACTATGGCCATCATTCTCTTGATTCCAGTGGCGCTCTTCGGAGTGGTGTACTTCACGGTGACCATCCTTCCTTGCCTCGACCGCATCTGCCCATATTACACTCCGATGTCCAACATATCTTGGCGTTTGTGGCATTTTCTCACCTTCCTCGTAACGCTGGTCCTTCAAGGGGTAGTGAATATACTTCATTACCTACTGGTTTCGTATACTTTAGGAGACATCAAGTCACCAAGACAGGCAACGCTCGCTGGGTGGCTAGATTGGATCGAAAAAACCCATGGCAATCAGAGCAAGCGTCTTAGGGATGGTTATCAGGGGAGCATAGTCAAGGATGCCTTAATGGCACCCCGGAATATCGACATCAAGGCGCTCACGTGGCTGTTCCAATTGCCAGCACTAACCGAAGAAGGCAAGTTCGAGAGGTATGTGGCCGGCATACCTGGAGAGATAATCGTCCAGCTCTTCATCAACCCTGTCAACCCTGGAGAGATTTCTTTCCCCGAACACCTTTCCTCCCTCCTACGAAGTTGTGATCCGGGTACGATTGGACTGGACGAGAATACGTGCAGGCGCCGCCTCTTGGTATGCTTGGATGCTGTCCACCACATTGCGAAAGCATCCGTTGTCCCTTCTGGTGTCTCGCTATCATACGAATCCGTGCTGAAAGACGTACGGATAAAATTCGCAAATATACGCCTTATGCGTGAACTTTGGGCTAACGCGGACCCTGCCATCCGCATGACCGCTCGCTCCATTTGTGCATTGCTCGCCAAACACCTCCTACACCAAGATAGCTGGCAACTTGGGCAGCCGGAGCTGGCTTGGCTACAGGATGTGTTGGGGGAGCCGTCAAGAACCATATATAACCAACTTGGCGACTACACCGTGGCGGACAACATGACCATTGATTCCTTTGTATATGGCGTCCTTTCGCACCATACAGATTACCCGAACCTCCCGATTACGCAAGCTACCTCCGAGTCCTTTATCGAAAAACTCGCAACTCTCATGAATTCGGGAACACGGATAACCAACATTCACAGAAACATCTTTGCAGACAAGTTTGATTCCCTTATCCGGCGGGTAGAAGAGAGTGGCCATCAACATCGTGACAACATAGTTGACAAATTGGGGAGGATATTGCAAGTTGTCTTCCCCAGTGCCGGGCTACAATCACAAACACCAAGCAGGTGAGCCAAGATAGAGAAGCGTTGGAAAGTACTATGAGAAGGTATGGTCCTAATATACCTTACATGGCCATGCCGCTGAGCGTTCTCAGGCTGTACGTTTCATTCCCGCACCGCCGTCGAACACCGCATTTACACTACCATGACATTGCTACTATAGTCTATATTTGATGGAAATAGGACTGGAGGGTGTCGTATGGCTCCGAGACGGACTACTAGTTCATATGAACTTCTTGGATGCAACTAGCCTCCTTACCAAATACTTTTGTGATCCCAATCGTTGAGACGCGTTCACCATATCATGCTGTATCTGCGCACACCCTCGCGATCGTTCTCTATCAAGAGACAATGCCGTCGTCTGTAAGCTGCTCGACCGTCAGTTCTCCCTTGTGCAGTGCAACGGCACTCATTTGCCTCGGGTGTAGCTGTTCATGACAACACCGTATTATCATGGTCCAGCGATGGAGGTTGCTAGACCTCATGTTATCGCTACACATATAACGTCAAGGGTACTTGGGTGGGATGTCCACGCCTCCGAGACCTGCAGGCTGATCGAAGGACGCCACGTACTTTCGCGATACTCGGAATATCCAGACATCGTCGTCACCCGGCGAGCCAAGACCAGAAGGATAAGCTAATCCAAGAGTGTCCCAAGAACGAACCATCAATTCCAAAGAAGCGATCGATTCTTCGATAACAAAAAAGGCCCGCAATAGAAGAGAGGGACCAAAATTAAAAATGTGCCCCGAACTGTATTAATAGAGGTTCTGCACTGGCGCGAAGACGGTGTTGACGGATGGTAAATGGATGACCGGAAATACGATACTGTCAATGAATTCGGCGTTGAGATCCAATCAGTCGTGGATCCATGTCAGGGAAGCTGAATCTAAGCAGGTAACAGACGCACAGTCCTTCCTTACTTCCTGAAGTGACGGAAAATCGATGTATGGGGAAAGCGGCAGAAACGTATTGTAGGAGGCGACGAGATTCACTGGCGACGGCCAAGTGGGAAAAGCTCTCCGCGAACCAAGTCAGTCATCGAAAGACGTAAGACGTAAGAAGATCCAGACGACGAGCAAATTGGAGGGCGCATGGCCGTGCCAAAACCATCCACCCGGGTGGTTGTACGATTCTTGTTCAGATATTAAGAAGGCGAGAATACATTACGACTTCGTGTCGAGGTAGATGCATGTTGAAACTGCACCCGCAAGACCTCGAAGGTCACGAGACTGGCAATCCCGGAAATGCGGGATGAGATACAAGTTACCATACCTATGTAGAACAGCCGTGATGATCACCGTCCGATACCGTTAAGCCACCAAGCCCGAGACATGGAGGCCGCCTACTGGATGGTCTAGAGCATGAAGCAGGTGAGGGGGGTGGGTGAGAGGTGGGTCTTTTCGCATGTCGGGACCGGATCAAACAGAAGCAAAGACACCAATGCTGATAAGAAACCATCAAATGACTTCACCTGGATCAACCTCACCTCCATTATCTACCAATGGGAGAATGGTCGGAAGAACGACCCCTGAGGTCAGTAAAACTCCGGTACAGAAGTAGGCCGAGGATGCGTTGTCAGATTGCGAATGAATGGGGGTTTTCCATCAGAAGGGGACAGACGCCGGTGCGTGCGGATGTGCGTTTCGTAGGTGGAGGTGGTGATCGTCTTGGGTCAAGTCGGGACTTCGATGACGGCTACCTATCTGAGGAGTCGGAGGTGTTTGCGACCTTTAGCTTGCTGGAACACAGCTGATGGACCCTCTGGTAACAATGACTCGGATTTCCGGTTCCGGGAGTTTTCCGGGACTCGGGCGGCAATTTTCATCGTTCTCGGCTCTTTGTTTGTTGCGATCATGTTGCGAAGATCGACTCGTGTAATCCGCATGTTTTCATCATGGCCTCGAGGCTTACACTGCTTACAGTCCTATAGTAAGGAAGGCGGGTGTGGCATTGATAAGTCCAACAGCATTCGCATGGGGTGCTCATCTTTCTTTCCCACCCAGCCCACCACCGCTCTGACATTGCCATAACGAACGTGAACGGAAATGTCCGAAATGTATGCCCTCAACGGTCCACACTTCAGCGAGGTACTTCTACCTGCTGACGAAGGCAACCTATATGATGAGGGTATGGCTAACAATAGGGAAAATCATATCACTTTATGACTTCGGTTGTAGGCCAAGAAGATCCGGTAAACAAGATGTGGTCCGAATATCTGGAAGATGTCAAGGAGTTCGACACAGAACTCACGAAGGCCTGGAGACAGGACGCGAATGGCCTACTGACGTGTGTGAGTTCTAATCTTCTGCTCCCAGCTTCGTCGCAGTAACAAGTTGGAAGACCGCCATTTTCTCTGCGGTCGTCGCAACCTTTATCACTCAAAGTAACAGCATGCTATACCCGGATTCTGGAGACGAGACGGCGTTTCTCCTTTCGCAAATAATCGGCAATTTGCCTGCTTTAGTGAATGGCACTTCCAGTTTGATGAAACCTTCGACTACAGTCCCGATCCCCTCATTGTTTGGCTAAACTGCATCTGGCTGCTGAGCTTTTTGCTTAGTATAACATCCGCCCTGCTCGCGACCTCGATGCAACATTGGGCACGCAGATACACCGAGCTTCCCCAAATTCCGAGCATGCCGAGCGATCGCGCACGCGTTCGTTCGTTTTTGTTCCTCGGCACCTTCAAATACGACATCCACCATGCAGTCGAAATCGCGCCAACACTACTCCACCTCTCTGTGTTACTATTTAACATCGGCCTGGTGATATACTTTTTCTCGGTCCTCGACGTGTTGTGGAAGATCGCCTATAGTTTCTTCGCATTCTTTGGAATGGCGTACTGCATGTTGACCGTCCTCCCTTTCCTTCGTCCCGATTGCCCATATTCCACCCCACTGTCCGGCATATCCTGGCGTCTGTGGCATGGTTTTGCTTTCTTCACAAAGTATCCTTTTCAATGGATCCTGAGGCGACTTCATACCATCCTGCCCCCACGTGAATTTGGAGAGGTCGAGATCTCCCAGTGGCTGGACCGCATCGGAAACGACCTCAATAGGCATAAGCAGTGTTTCTTGGCCGGCCTCCGGAGAGCATTGTCGAGGACGCTCTACGGGCGCCTCGAGCCACAGACATCAGGGTGCTCAATTGGCTATTTCAATTGCCAGCCTTAGCCAGAAACCGCAAGATCGAAAGGTTCGTGGCCAGCCTATCCGGCGCGACAATCATCCAGCTTTTCAGCAATCCTCCCAAGCGGGGAAAAATTACCTTTCGCGAACACCTCTCTACCCTCCTACGAAGCTGTGCGCCAGGCACAGTTGGGCTCGACGAGCATACCCGCAGGCACCACCTTTTGGCATGCTTGGGTGCTGTCCACCACATAGCCAGAGCCTCGGTCATCCCTAACGGAATCCCACTATCCCAATACCTGCTGAAAGACGTGCGGATTAAATTAGCAAATATACCCCTTATGCGTGCACTTTGGGCTGAACAGGACCCTGCTATCCGCGTAACAGCCCGCTCCATTTGCTCATTGCTCGCCAGACACCTCCTGCGAGAAGGAGCGCTTGAGCAACTGGAGTTGGCTTGGTTACAGGACGTGATGGGACAGTCGTCAAACACGATATCGAACCGAATCAATGACCTCCCGGCGCTGGACGACATGAACGTCGACTCTTTTGTATATGGCATCCTTTCAGACCAAACGGACAACCTCCCCATTGTTCAAGCCACTTTCTTCGTCAAAACACTCGCGATTCTCATGAATTTGGGCACCCAGACCGCCATTGACAGAGACACCTTTGCAGACAAGCTTATTTCCCTCATACGGCG
>Ga0307512_10004541_pt1 | contig 15168 bp, 13 predicted proteins | sample 14_EM_MG_FD_200267 | JGI IMG/M metagenome (GOLD analysis project Ga0307512, IMG submission 200267) | Populus trichocarpa ectomycorrhiza microbial communities from riparian zone in the Pacific Northwest, United States - 14_EM | ecosystem: Host-associated > Plants > Roots > Unclassified | place... | reverse complement strand
TGAAACCATCAAGCAACGGCCAACTCTCACACTGTTCATGGAGTTTTGGGATATTTGATGAGTCTCACCGGTACAAGACAAAAAGTGATGTGGGCTGGCACATTGCGATGAATGGGAGAATTGGCTTCACACTTCCAGTCACTGCAACGCCGGGTCTCCAGTCAATTTATGATTGGTGTTTGCAGACGATGTGGCTGTTTTCAGGTGTGCCTGAATATTCAGAGGGTGATACTGTGATGGAAAAGCACGGTGCCGAGGCACTGTATTCCGCAGTGAACAGTTTGACGCATGCTATCCGGACTGAAGACGAAGACACTCAACGGGATGCGGCACACTGGATGATGCAAATTGGAAAGCACTGGATTATCGGGAGGTGGTCAGAATCGAAAATTGCAAATGAGATACTACTTGTTCGGACACCGAAGGAGAATACACACCTTGTTGATCCCAAATGGACAGAATAACGGCAAGCAAAAGTGCAGACCCTCATGGAGAGATTCACTTCACAGGGAGGTTCAGGAGCGTGGAGGGTTCCTAGATGGCGGCTAGCATGCTTCTCAGTGGTATTGGGAGACCCCGAGGATAGGAATGACGTTTCTGGACAATGGTACAATGAATGGCCACTCGACACTTGGGTGGATTCTCCAATTTTCAGATGGCTGAGAGACACATTTCTGCCAATGCTTGTCAAGGAACCTGCGGAGTATTCGAAGGCTGAGGAGGACGAATCATCAAATGAGGCGCTCCTGCTCGAGCCTGAAAGTAATCGATGCGCCTTGGCTAGTGCACCTCCTTCTCAAACTGCGGTGCTATTTTGTCCGCTGCGAGGCCTAGTTCATCATTTGAAGTGGTGGCTCACAAAGGTTTTTACCGATCATTTGCATATTGTCCACATGTATGCGGAAATGGGCAATGATGAGCGCAGAGAAATGCAGCTCAAATTCCAAGATTCGCCAAATAGCTCTGTGTTTGTAACTACACCCAAAGTGGCTGGGACAGGCCTCAATCTCACAGCAGCACACCATGCGGTAATAACACAGATGTTCTGGGTATTCATTGAGCAGCGCCAGGCATTTGCACGGGTTGTCTGACTGGGGCACAACACAGTTCCACACACCTGGCTATTGAACGCTGGACCCGGTGGTTATGATAACAGAGCCAGTGACCTCCACCAGCTGTCAGGAGTGGCTCAAATGAGAGTCCTGCATTGCCTGATGAGCCGACCGAACATCACGGCTTCGATGATCTACCAGATTCTCAAGTGTCGCGAAGACCATACATAGCAGCTTACGGAGCATCGACATTTCCTGCCGTCAGATTGTGTGGATGAACGATAATTCTCTGGGCAGGGTACTCAAGGTACGCCTCATTACATATTCTACCAACACAATCTCACCAAATGATGCAAAATAGGCAAATGGTATGGGGAATAAGGTGCTCGTGGGGAGTATTGATAAAGAAATGTTAATTCATTTTCGTGTTAGTTGATTATAGAGATGAATATGGGATGAAGTCAATGAACAACAGATATCTGGTAAACGGTAACATAGCCTCATTTGGATGCTCCAATATGTGATGAAAGCAGGTGCACCGGTTTAATCGCTGACTAGGCCAAATTCTGCAGTGCCGAACAGTTCTCTTTGGGTCAATTGGTCACAGCAGCAGTCACATACCATCTTCATCGTAGATTATCCGTCTGGAATTGTGATACCGAATCCTGCGAACGAGATTCCAGTCATCAGGTCCACCTGACCCTCCATGTGGGATGCAAATGATTTGGGTCTTGTCTATTGCAGGCGCACCGGACACTAGAATTGAGAAAGAATTCGGGATATTCACAGCATCAACCATCCTGAATACTCAATGCTGAATAGTTTACAGTCAATTGCACACGAGTATTCCTATCAACACTTCGACTCTCCTGAGACTGATCCATCCCAGTATAGCTCTAATCATCCTGGGATACAAAGACTGTCTAAGCGATTTCGAGTTGATGTATTGTATCCTAAGACACGGCTCGCATATTCCAGGCGTACCAGAAGAATACAGCCAAGTATTTTGTCGCTCAGGAACGAAGTTGATGCACACCTGCGATCCACTCTCCTCTCGAGTGTGATGGTCTCAAATTTGACACAGCACGCATATTCTATTCAATGGCGAATGTCGATATGCAGGCACTGATTATTCACATATGATCCCACTCCAGGCATGCCTCTGAACCGTGAATACCCACTTTGCATTACCTTTGAATCTGTCGCTGCCAGCACACCGAGTGGCATCTGTCAGACACTAAACTTTTAGGTGCAGGCACGGCTCTTCCTGCTCGAACCCGGCGAATATCTGAATCTATGCTTGATCAGTATGTGAAGGCCGCTGCTTAAATGCCACAACTGTCATGCTCTGTATAAACCTATTCTTTGGAGGAGGGTGCCCACCACACGCTTCCCATAGATGCACTGCCCTGGCCGATAAGCACCCACTCTTAACTGAATTTTGACCAAGAAGTGTGTTCGGACCTTACATTTCCAAGATCCTAAAATAGCTTCTGTCGTTTGGGCTCCATAATCGAGCTGCAGCTTGAGCCGGTGAACCTCAAATGACAGCTTCGGCTCCGCGATTCTGCAGATGACCGGCAACTCCCGCTCACTTGTATACCACCCTTCCTCGAATAGCCTTATATTCACAATGCTTCTAATGCAGACTTAACTACATTTTAACTAACATGGATGTTTGGGCTGCCAAAAACCGTATCTTACAATAGATTATGTTAACCGATGTCCATAAAGAGAGCTCAAAGCGATAGAATTTGAATGGCGGGCTCTGCTCAGCGGCTCAATCGGTGACTGATTGCCAGTCTCTGCTGACCGGCTCAATCGGTGACCGGCAAGGTCATGCCCACCGCATATCTTGAACGCTTGAAGTTCGTGACAAATCATCAACAGACAATATCTGATTTCCGCCAAAATCCAATCCCAAATGTGCATGAAGAACAAATCGTGATGAAAGCTCAAGTAAAGAAAAGGCAGTTATCGACAGTGCAAGTTAACTGTCAAAGTATGGCGAGCCTGCAATCGCAGTTATTAGATTGTATCCTGCATGCCAATTGAATGCTAGCTGCACCTCAATTGGCCGGAACTGCATGCTGTTATTCGTCCTTCCGCTGTCAGATGAATCCTCATAATGCATTCATATTGTTCTTATGCACTGCTTTGAACACCAATATTTATGTTAAGTCAACATTGTAGCATTGACACTCATAATGTTTGTGATTAAATGATGCGGTGTTTACATGATTGTATGCACAACATCTTAATGTGGGTGAATATTTATGACCCATTCGCTAGCAATCTTGGCATTGACAAGAACTGGAATCGATTAGATTACCCCTGAGTCTTCATCGTAGCTATACAGTTCTTTCCCTATGATGAATCTCTCCTTTGTAAACGCAAAGTCTCCATCCTCTCTTACACTGACTGCATACATCTTGTGACTTCAGCTGACTCGGACGGCTGAAAGTGAAGTTCTGCAACCGCTAGTGCCTAGTCGACCGCGAATTTTGCTTCAGAATCCAAAAACAACCGAATATCATCAAAATAGGGTGTCTATCCGACTGGTATACTGCATTCGGAGATTCATATTTATCCACTATCTGCAACACACTCACTTTGAACCCATGTAACGTCAACAATTGCCACTAACGAAGGTCCCAACTCTATCCTCCGTCCAAGTTCTGCAAGATTCTTCAAAGAAACGACACTTCTGTGCCACACGGTCACCTCTCATATGCTCGAACTAGAGGCATAATGAACAACCTTCGGCGGAGTTATATGCAGGGGCAATCACGATCAACCCATTTCTCAGTATTCCACCTTTGTCCGGCCCTGAGAATTAGTTAGTGATAAAACCATGTCAATGTCTCGAGATCTTCAGGTGCATCTGGTTCAAATTCTAGGTATGTTGGCTTCATCTGACCTCCAATTCTTGCATCAATAGCGTATTTGGATACGAATGCTGACATTCGGGAATTAGGGGCATGAAGAATCCATCCAATCCTGTGCACCTGACGCATCCTAAATCACAACACAGAACTAGCTTGGACAATATATATATGAACGAGAGACACTGCCGGACTGTGCCCAGGCACCCCTCGAATTGCATCCTCCTCGACCGCGTGCTGCTTTGTTGCCCCATTTTCTTGTTATTCTCTTAAACTTCCTAATGTATTTACTCTTATATGCTTCTGTCTACATTCCACAACTTCACTTCATCAACATGGAACCTATGGCCAGCCAGGTGAGGAATCACTATTCACAGAAGAATCAAGAAGCGAACCATGAGCGAGCACTGGCACATGCATTCAAGTAGACAGCCACTGTTCATTGCAGATCAAATGTTAGAACTCCAACCTTCGTGTATAGTGTTAGAGATAACTAATTTCTGTACTATATTGCATATGAAGCAGGACAATGACAATACTGATCGGGAGGAGATCAGTGATGATGACAGTGGAGACGCTGGAGAGTCCACCTTGTCATCCAATATCGAAGAAGACAATTTGGACAACCAGCATGCTGTCCTACATCTAGACCAGGCACGCCGTGATGGGATATTATGAACTACAAGGGTTCCACTCCCAATGAAACAGAACTGTGCCAATACAGACATTGCCCGCACATCACTTCAAAATCTGCGACATCCAGCCGGGGCCATGGCACCACCATTGCTCAAACGCCCAAAGTCAACCCTCAACATAATACCCGAGTCTGGCATTGTACCCGCCCAGGCGCTCCCGCTTCCCAAGGCTGGTGGAGACCATAGTGTTCCTCGACCAAAGGCCGGTTCAGATCGCAACATTCCTCATCACCAAGTGGCTACCATTGAAGTAGCGAAACGGTTCATGGAGGCAATCGGATTCACAAAGGTTCCCTGGCCAATCATTTCCGATGAGAAGTACTCGATGGTTGACGAAACTTGGCAAATAGCCATTGAAGCCCAGGATCGACAGTGGGCATTAGCAGGTGCTCCTGTACGTACACCATCTGTGTGTTAATTGCCCAGTGGTCCATCTCTTAAAGTTGATCCGCAAACCCAAGAAGCAGTAAGTGTTTACTCTGTTTTCCGCTCCTTGATTGGACTTGTGATGATACTAATCCCCAAAAATATACATGGTTGAAACTAAAAATTAGTACTATGTGAGGGCGTTTGGCAGATGGAGCTCGTCAAACTATTGTCTAAAGTTACCGCTTAGATTTAGGATCAGAGACTGAGCTTCGAATCCAGGTTCAGGAGCTCCTGTTTGATGATGCTTATCTCCTGAAGGTCATCGATGATAAGAAATCCTGGTTCACACCGATGGAAGTGCTTGACTTAATCTACCATCAGTTTTCCTTCACTGCCAATAGCTTGGGGCGACAACCGACCACATAGCAGTTCAATCAACCGCTCACACCTCAGACGTTAGCCCTCGTGGCCGCAGCTATTCATTGTGGGTTTTTTGAGTATGCCAGCGGAAAGAAGGTTACAGTTATGTTTTCTCAAGATGAATATCGAGATAAATTTTGCCCTTCCAAGGTGATGGATTGTACTACTGCAGAAGCCTCTGCACTCATCAATTTCAAACGGTGGGCTGCTTCATACCCCGCCCCCCCCCCCATGGTTCTCCTCCGCCGGCGCTCCTCAGTCTGGATAGGCGCTTCCATATTTCATTCAGCGCTCCATACGGCATTTCTGTCAGCACCCCTCTTCTAGAATGGGCACTACTCAATCCTCTCCCCGATTTCGATCAGGAGTGCCTCTATTTCATTCCACACTCTGTACCCCCCTCCCTTTCGGCAAATCTCAGCTTAGATGGGCTGCTCCGCTGGATAGGCGCTCCTTGGCCTGGATTTGCGCCGCACAATTTCATTCCGCACTCCTCCATCACCATCATCACTCCCCTTTCCCACCCTGCACTCCACATCAGGGACTCCTCGTGTCCTGGTGGCGCACCTCTTCTCCCCATGAATTCATCCTGATGCCTTTCGAACTCCAACTGCATTCACCGCGAGCAGACCTCTCAATTCCAACCCTTTAGATATCACAAATCGAGGCAAACTACATTGAAATTCAATTTCGCCCACTCACCAGGCCCAAATCATTCGGAAATACAAGGAGCGCCTCCAGCTTCTTTGTGGCATTGATGAATTCTGTGTTCCTGCGTTTGTCGGCCCTGATGAGATGGGAGATTCATTGGATGACATTTAGACCATGTTCAATTGATATCATTCAATCGCCTAGCCGGTTTATTGTTTCTGGTATACCTGCTTTCATTTTTGAATCACTTGTCATTTTCTTTGCATCTCCTTACTGTAGCGATGCAAACAGTAGAATGATGAAGGAGATGCTGGGTACTATAGTATGATTTAGAAGTTCATAATGGACAATAATCTATGCATCATACGTGGAGGGTATTCTTATTGCTTGTGTACCTCCGGAGAATCTCAGATAATGCCTGCAGTCCTTCAATTGAACATCCCTAAGAACCCAGGCATCTCTCAGAGTTAGTTTGGGATTCCCATATTGGTTGGGCGACAGTACCAGGTGCTTCCAAACGTATCACAACTGCTCCCCTGGTGCTACCGTACCAGTCATCAGATATCCCAGTTACTAAGAAGGCCGGCCGGAATGCCCTCCTAGGGTCTGATTCTCTCCTGAAATTGACACTTCTAACTTTACACTCCACCTCCTCTCACACATTCCTGGAGGCTCCCAGTGACTAAAATACATTTTGCTGATGCAGCCACAAATTTTCTCAGTTCTGAATGAGATGCATGCAGTCAGTTCATAACTTGCATAAATTGGTCAGGTGAATTGGTTAGTCCAAAAGGTAAAACCATCCACTGGTAGAGGCTGTATTTCATTGAACAGGCCGTGTTCTGTTGATCTCCCACATACATTCTCATTTGGTGATATCCTGTGACTATGTCAATCTTTGAGAGGTATAATAATCCACCCAATAGTTGCACCAGTTCCTCGATATGGGGCAATGAGTATCTTTCCTTTTTGGTGATGTGGTTGATGGTGCAGTAGTCTATACATATTCTCAAGCTGCCATCTTGCTTTGGTACAAATAGGACTGGACAGCCGTAATGGCTGCTACTGGGACGTATCCATCCATTCCTAAGTACACATTTCAATTGAGGTTGAAGCTCTGCATCTTCTGTTGATGACTGTCGGAGTGGGGGTTTGTACGGAGCATTCTTATGATCGTCGGGCGAGATTTCAATCCTGAATTGTGGCATACTCTATGTTGTTTGGTATGACAGTTCCATAAACAGGTGACACTTCTCAAAATGTCTACCCAGTTCTTGAACTTCATCTGGCAACTCCTCGAGCTCTGGTGTTACTTCAGCATCGGATCACATACAAACCATGAATCCTTTGGGCAAAAGGTGGACACTTGTGCCATGCGGTTACTTCTCATCAACAATTTCAGCTCCAATGGTGTGAGTGGCTCTTCATACCACATCCTCTACCAGTTCATTGTTGGGCTGCAGACCGTGAAAGTAGTGCATTCACGTTGCCTTTTCCATCTCTTGCCAGGATACACAACCCGGCATTATCCCCATCTCATTTGTGCAGTGGTAGATGCTGTGTGTACCATTAATATCATGAACACAATGCGATCTGAGTACGATAACAATTCCCATTACATCATGGACCATCAAACACACAGTGTACACGTAACCATCTTGTCCGAACCAGAGTTTCAGCTGCACTTTGTGTCATATTCCAATATGATGGTCTACCCAATAATTGGCATTGTCAATAATTATCCAGCCACCATCACTCTTCTCTAGCACCGTGCCCTTGTATCCTCACTTCTCCATTGTTGCTCTTCTCACAGAATTCCCTGATGCTCCATCATCTTTGACTGTCTTGGGTTCTGAACTACTATATGTGTCATCTCCGTTCTTGGATCAAAGCTTCCAGTCGAAACGAGGATCCAACGTATCGTTATCACTGATTCTGAGAGGATGCTATTGAGTAAACGTTTCCATTAGAGAACATACAGTAGTAATCTTAGTGTGAGGGAGTTGATTCGCAGCTAATTTCTCCTGTCGCCATTTCTCAAGCCTAAATCATCGGAAATATTGTTGTCAACACTTGCACTGTCGGATATATTGTGCACCTTAGGCACCTTGGCATTGTTATTTCCCCCTGCTGAGGTCTGGGCATGATGGAGGCGCTGTTGCTTTCCACCACCCCTAGTGATAGCAACGAGTCCGGGTAACCTGTCAGTGGTCTGGGATTGGACCTGAAAAACGGTTCAGTTCCATTTGAGACCCGTCCAGAGACCTGACTCGCTGCTTCTTGGCAGTTGAATCCCAGCCCACTACCCGTCAACCCCCAGGTGTCCGAGGGTTTGGCTAGCCACGTCTGGTCCAGTCTATGGTTCTTCATTCCGGTTGTTCTGTTGATAGCCGCATTCAGATATCCTACTGTTGATTTTGAAATATTAATGATGGTATGTCATTGTTCTGTTTGGATGTACCGGCTGGCTTTCTAATCAAAAAATATACCGACGCGCTCCCTGCCCCATCCTGGATATTAGTCTCAATCGAGCATCAACGATTTCTCGTCTTGCATCTCAGGTAATCTGAGTCGCCATTGATTGCAGATACTCGTAACTGAGGTATCGGCCTCCTTTATGGGCCAATGAAGAAGCGACACGCTCCCTTCCCCATCTGGAAAATGAGCATCGACTAAGCTTCAATGATTGAAGATCTAGCATGTTGCATAATCGAAGTGCCGCATGATTGATGAGCTCAATCGAGGAGTAATTTGCAGCCTGTCTACGCAGATAAGCACGCCACGTTCCTGCGGCAGCCTCCCAGACAGTATCAACTGATTTCGTTTAGAATGATGCAACTCAGAGGTCATGACTGTGTCAGCCTAGAACAACTGTCAAAACATCGCATATGGACAATGACCAACACATTGCCCATTGATTACCCATGATGAAATGCCAAACATCTTTGACGCTCCTTGGACACCCATTTTCATGATGGGCAGGGAGCGTGTCACTATCTCTGTTCCCAATTATGGCGGCCAATTCTTTCATTATGCATAGTAACAACCAAATTGCATTTGAATTACCTGACTTTGAAGACCATCAATCCTTGACACTCCGTAGATGCATACTCTCAGAATGGTGCAGGGAGCGTATGGCTCTTGGTCTTGCCCTCAAGGCCAGCCCATACCGCATAGATGGATAGCCCGGAACCGATCACAATGCAGATTACCGATGATGCAGGACCATAAATTGTTGATACTCCGTTGACGCTCGTTTTGCCATGGGGGTATCCACTATATGATAACATATGATTTGGCCGAATATATCATTAATGGTGTTATGGCAGCCTTTGTACAGTCTTCATGTACTTTCTCCTTTATCAGTACATTGTTCTTAAATAATACATTTAAATATATCCTTTAAAATACACTTTAAAGTGTCTGCTAACTGTAGATAATAATACACTCAAAAATCCTATTCCATTCTATCAATGCTCATCTTCACTGTCAGGTTTGCTCAATAGGCTGCTGCAGTCTGCAAAATGGTTGTCAATTGAATTACCGCGTGGCAGATCGTGTGCTAACCGGCAGATGTTCCTTCATCAGTCAGCAAATCTGGATCAAAAACTTTATCGTGCTTGCGATCCTTGGCATATGCTTCATAATTGAATCATTGGGCGCCGGCAAGAGGAGTACATCTATACACATATCCAGGTGGCACACCTACGATTACGAATATGTAAGCTCTGTGATCGTCACCGGGTGTCACAGGTGGCATTCCTGGCAGATGAGGCGTCGGGTTCAGAGTTGGCTGTCTGAGTCGCTCTGGTGGAGGTGCACTCATGCCTTTGCACCTCCAGCATCTCTGGTGATTCTGTGCTCTGCCATTTTGGCAGTGAAGGAAGCTGTCGGTTTGATGATCCCGAAGAGTAGTTGGGTGTTATTCCATCGCAGCCTTGACATTGTATGCCTAGGATACTCAACTCCCCGCTTCTTCTCATCTGGGATTTCGGGCCGAGGTTTCTTCGTTAAGCATTGCATTTCTCCTAAAGTGGCGAGTGAAAACCCCACTCTGGCCATTTTGGCCATATCACAGGCAAGGCACATGTCAGACTGTTCTAGCTGTACCCGACCTCCTTGCCTTGCCATAGTTGCAGACATCATGAAAACCTACACAAAATCAGTTGTTGCATCTACATATGAGATTAGGCTGATACCTCAACCATATACCCTTCCGTAGCATCCTCCGAGGTTGTGAAAGCCTGTTTGGTTCTCTCCCGGGGATTCATACCACTAGGTTTGCCAGCAAAATTCCCCGACCTGACAACATTATGGTGTTCCATCTCATGGACCGTGTGCACACATGCTTTGGTTGAACATGGAGATTTCCAATTACGGGCAGCTATACATTGTTTATGTAGCTAGCTACGTACACCAGGTGTATGTTATATCATTTGTCGATGGCCGTCGACCTCGATTCGACTATACTCAAACCAATTGCACGCTGCTTTATATTCTTGCTGCTTCCGGTTATATGGCTAATGTTTAACTGTGCATCCAAGGTCAGATCTTGGGTGAATGCATGTGCAGAGTCACGGTGAACTAAGTAGTGTCTGCATTCTAGATGGGTCTCAGTGGGTGGCGTATTGGATGAAGCGCGCATAGTTCTGCTCAATTCTGTTCCACTCTCACCTTGCTGATGTGTTTGTGGCGCCATGAGTTGCTGCTGTGGAAGTGAAGAGATGATGATAACAAAAAGAAGTGCGAAGTCCTGAGGAGGAAGATAACCAAAAGAAGTGGGAAGGCCTGAGGAATATATACTTAGGTGCAAGTCAAAATGGAATGCGTCACAGCCAACTTCCACGTTCTACACGAGCTGAATGCTGCTGCGTATATCTGCTGGTTGAACGGGTTTCAAACTGTCCTGTGATTTTCAGCAAGTTGGACCGATGTTGTGTGTATGTTTACAGTGATAACTCACTGTTAATGACTACCAAAATCTCGTGATTGTGAGATTTAAACAGTACATTCTTCGACAAAAAGGACGTCTTCTGATGTTTGCCTCAAGAAATCCCCGAGATCTTACACGAACCAGACGCTAAACATCATATAATGAGGTATGGTTACCATTGCTATTCCCAATGTAGCGATGGTCAAAGCGCAGATTTTGCTTTGTTCAAGTCAATTAGGCATATCAATCTCGACCTAAATAACGCAGCTTGCCTCTATGTGGTCCATATCTTGCAACATCCAGCATCTCGCCCATCAACAAAGTAAACACAAAATACGATGGCCATCGCTCCAAGCGAGTACCTTTCGCCACCACCGGCGCGAAAATATGGCAGATCGCCCAAGCGGTCCACATGACAATGTCAACAAGCGAATGAAGGCAAGGGTGGCTTGGAACCTGAACGTTTCCGAGCCCTTGGAGCGCAGCGCAGCTTGTTATCCAAAAAGAAGCTTGCAGTGGCGAACCAACCAGAAAGAGACTTTATCAGCCCTGAAGAGAAGAAATAATGGATCGAGGATTGTGTGGAAGCAGAGACCGATGTGGCGAGATAGCGAGTTGAAGACGCAGAGACAGGAACTAAGCGTTAGCGCGAAGCGATGAGAAATGCTCCACAGCAGGGATTGACAACCACATACCCTGAAACAACATGTGAGGAGACGTGGCACACCATTGGAGATAGTCTGAGCTATCTTGCACGTTCAAACGATGGGGAGGATTGGGAAAATGAGGATGTGGATGAAGAAGAACATGAGCTGGGCAAGCTTAGCGAAGATGGCGAACCGGGCTGGGTGATGGGCACAAACTCGAACACGGTACAGCAGCGTATGGAGCGTATTCGGCAGAACCAGATGAAGCTTGACGAATTGACACAACCAGGCTGGGGAGAGGTGGCCTACTACTTCCGTGAGAGAGATGTGAAGTACGGTACAACCGTTTTCTGGGTTCTGGCTGTTGTTCAACCCCAAACGGAACATGATGCAACCTCTTCCACGCTGACAACATGAGGTGAGCTTATGGAGACCCTTGATAGCATCCCCAGAAAGTCGGAAATGCCGCAAGCGACTTCTCTACCATGGAGTGATCATATGAAGGTACGTTCGCTGAAACCCCATTCACACGAACGCATACCCTCCCTCGCACCTGCCCCAGCACCCGATTTGTCAAAGATTCACAAATCAAAGCATGTTGCACCCATAAGACTTAACTCCTGCATATGGCGTCCCAAGCTAATTACCACATAGAAATCTGATTCTGACGAAGACAGGGTGACAGTGTCTTCATCACCAGAGGAATGAATAGGGAAATTCACCTTTCTGTGGATGTATTACTTCGAAAAGCAATACGTGTACCTATTTTGCTAAGCATCAGCTTTTACTTCATTGCAGTGACCAAATTGTGAGACATAAACATTTGTCTGTGCATGTGCAAGGGTCAGATAGGCCATGCCAATGTTCTAGACTTCAAAACACATTGGCTGACGACCTATCAATGTGATATTGTCCTGCCAGTCACTGTCAAATCGCATAATTACAACCAAATTTTTGGCAGAACTGACTTACAAAGTTCACTCAGTGATGTCATACAAGTCATAGACGGAGCGGTCAAATTGCAACGCAAACTTGGATCAATGATGACTGTCATGCTACATTCGATCATGCACCGCACTGCACAACACACAGCACAGACCTGGCACACATGGTCGAGATTTTGAAAAATGCGTATGCTAGGTCATGGAAATCACAGAGAATGAGCTGGATGAGGTAAGGTGAGGAAGTCGGGCTAAATATATCAGCAACTAGTCTACGGATCCACATGTGGTTGATTGCCGGCCGAAAGTGCTGGAACGTAATAGGCCAACGTCAATAATCACTCAGATACCGTGTCTAGTGGTGGATCAGAAATTGAGAGGCTTGAAATCTTTCAGATGCATATGTGTTTACATAGAAACTATCTACTGGCTGCCATTAACCACTGTATGCATTTTTCCATACCATTGTGGAGCATCCACTGACTGTTAGAATGTCATTAAGTTGAGCATCAATGGAGCGGCAACAATTTTTAGTCTTACATTTTTGGCAAACAAATGGCTGCATACTGACCTCCTTCCAAACTGATTGTATTGGCGGTTGTCATAGGTAAAACCAATGGTGACAAGCTCATTGACCCATGCTGGAAATGAGCGTCAAGGATGAGTCAACGATTATTGGTTTAGTCAGTCGGATACTTGAAAAGAGACTTGGTTGCTGGGACACATACTCAAAGCATTGGCTGCCTTTGAGGCCAAAATGCTAGCGATGACATCGCTACTATCACCTACAAATAAGTGTCAAAGGAGGGTCAACGATTTTTGTTGTTGCATCTTGCATAAGCAAACAGCGGTGCGTTGATATTAAGCTATAATCGACGAGTTGGCCGCCTTCATGGGCAAAAGTTGTATTGACAATATCGCTACCACCTCCCAAAAATGAGAGTGTACGGAGTGTAAATGACTTTTGGTCTGGCATCATGGTCACACAAAGTACTGTTCATCAGCGTTGACCTATAATCAATGCATCGGGCGCCTCTATCAGCCAAGATAGCACTGACAATATCACTACCTCCTAAAAATGGGCATCAACGGAGTGTCACCAATTTTCAATCTTGCACCTGTTAAAATCACAGGGCAATGTGACCACATCAACCCATAATCATAGAATCGGGCGCCTTTCTGGGCTACAATGCGGCAGACGATCCCACAACCACCTTCTAAACATGAGCATCAACTGAACATCAATGATTTTTGATTTTGCATCTTGCACAATCTAAGGTCTATGGAACGGCATTAACCCATACTCAACTTATCGGATGCCTGTATGGGCACACATCATAGTGACGATATTGCGACCGCTTCCTCAAAATGAGTGTCAACAGTGTGTCAACAATTCTTGGTCTTGCATCACAGATACTCAAAGTGCTGTGCAACGGCATTGATTCATAATCAATGCATTGGCCGCCTCTATGTGCCGAAATGTTAGCGCTGATATCGCTACCACCTCCTTGAAATGAGCGTCAACCGAGCGTCAGCAATCTCGGAACTTGAATCATGGATAATCTAAGGGCTATGGAACATTGTCATTCCATGATCAACTTATCGGCTGCCTGTACGGGCAAAAATGCTACTAACAATATCACATAGGCCTGCTACAATTGAGTGCCCACGGAGTATCACCAATTTTAGTGGGGGCTCAATACGCTACACAGCAATGAACTGCATTGCATTGTTACTGAATTGAGTCATATGCGGTCAGTCTTTTCAATATGTCCTTGCATACAACTCCACAAATATGCATACAGTGTCTCACAGATCTTACATTTTGTTGCATGTAGCTCTAGAGTCAATATAATAGAACCTGCATTCTACTTTACTATAAAGGAACTTTTGGCAGTCTCTCGAGTCGGATTAAGCAGCGATCGAATTTCTACTGTGATGTTGTATTCAACATCTTTAAATGCCTCAGTGCTAGAGGTTATGATCTCTCCCAAAAATGAACGTGTCTTTATTAGTGATTTGAGTGACCTTACCTTACAAATCATCTTCGATGCATGTTGGGCCTCAATAAACATAGGCTGGAAACGTCCTATTGCTTGGAATAATTGTAGATATGCTCCTTCGTGTCAATTTTATTTGCACTTTGGAATAGATGACAGTGGCAGCACTGGCAGTATATTTATTATTTGTCATCAAGTTCTTCGCCATCCATCAGAACATGGGACCAGCCCAATGGGGAAACACTTGCTTGCAACAGCTCACATTGCAAAATTGAATGAATTGACAGAGTCAGATGTTACTGAATGGACTGGTTCAACGGTTGATGAAACAGCTTCGGCCATTTCAAGGAAACAAGGAAGTCGAGAAATTTCAATAGTCAGCAAGCAAAAGAAATTGATATTTGACATTCAGATTTGATCCATATGAACTTGATTGACAGACAAAAGGTTCCAAACTGGCAGCAGAGAACTATGAAACTTCCGAATTTCACCAAGACACCTGGAATCACTACCTCATGTTAGATTTTGTTTCAGCTCATATTCCTTGGAACGCTATGTCATATCTCCAGATATGA
>Ga0307512_10004540_pt1 | contig 15172 bp, 20 predicted proteins | sample 14_EM_MG_FD_200267 | JGI IMG/M metagenome (GOLD analysis project Ga0307512, IMG submission 200267) | Populus trichocarpa ectomycorrhiza microbial communities from riparian zone in the Pacific Northwest, United States - 14_EM | ecosystem: Host-associated > Plants > Roots > Unclassified | place... | reverse complement strand
TTCGCGAAGAAGTCGAAAGAGTGCTTTTGAATCGAGACGATACTGAACACTGCGGATAGAGATCCGGATAACAGCACGCTGAGCGCGAGCATCTGGAGTCTAGGAATGCAATCCAAAAGCTCCGAGGTACTTTCTGTACTGGTGCTTTGGTTTAACCGGACCTCACGTCATTCGAAATGCTCTGCTTTTTGTTTTTATTGATCGCTGAGACGTCGGACCGTAAGAGAGAATAGGAAGAACGGCATCGTTTTCTTGCGCAACAAAGCGGTAAGGATCTGAGCTGGGAGAACCAATATCCTAGCTGACGAGAGAAACAACGTTTTTCGGGGTGAGTAGCCGACAAAGCGGGCACGGAGGAAAGAGAAAACCGGTTTTGTAAATCCCCACATGGCGCACTAGCACGAAAAGACAATAAGCTCGTCGAAGAATCAAGCGCTCATCTGTTCACCCACCACCATCACTCGCTCGGACCCTCGATCAGACGACCTAGGAAGAATCTTGTTCTGGCTTCCCTTTTCTCGGGAGATGAGTATGCTCGACAAAAAAAACACGACTCTGAATGGGCTACGAACCCGAATTCTTTTCCTTTATTTTTTGATCCCCGCGAGTCTTGGGTGGGATATACAGGCCTTGATGACGATACGAGGCTGTCGTCGGCCCGCCAAAAACAATAAAGTGCTTCGCCTTGAGTATTACTGATTGCCTGCCGGAGTGTATTTCAACTTCTTATCCCCTTTTGTCTTTTTCACTCCGATCATGATCTGTGGCTTCTACTTGAGGTCCGCGTCGCGCTCGTCGGGTTGATTCTCACAGAACGTACTCGTTATTGTCCTGCATTTTAGTCATCACCTGCGCGTCGGCGAGTTACTCATGACACCCCGACCGGCCAGCGTGGTCCTTGACGACGCTCTGACCCGACCGAGATCTGTACAGATCCTCTCCGTTTTTCGAATCCTAAGAGCGTAGCATGGTCCACGCATATATAAGTTGGACTCGCTATGAGCGGATAGGCGTCAATCCCCTTCGTCCTTCCTCTCAATCTCTCGAGCTTTCTTAGCAACCCTCCGCAAACCCCTCCCCTCTACAACAACTCGACTATAATGGACCTCTTCTCTTCCCTCTACTCTTACACCACTCCTGAGGAAGAGGAAATCCCCGTCGAGTTCAATGATCCAAAAAAGGACGCGGCCTCGGCCACTGGGGGGGGCGGCTGCGTTATTTCCTAAGCGGCTCATCCCATATACTTCGTCTCATCGACATCGTGTGGCATTTATGGTAAGCTATTCACTTCATCATCTTAATCTTTGCTAACAGAGTGAGGCTAGACCCTCGACAGTACTATGCGATACTGGCTGTCCCCACCATCATTCCTCGCCTCCTCGGCGGGTTAGTACCGCTCCTCTACCCTTCCCACCTTCACCTCTCTAAATCTCAACACCGCTCTTGTTGTGCACAATTCCACTTTCTGTCCCCCACAGACTTTCATCTAGTGTACTTTGGCAATCATCCCCCTTCTTAGCTCAATTATTACCACCATATCACATACTTTTGTTGTCGTTATTCCCTTCCCTTTGTATTTTTCGTAATCGTAATTCATGCGGTGATTCGGTCAGGAAGTGCGCTCGAACAATGTTGAGAACAGAAGTACACCTTTTTGTTCCATTACACAACCACGAGGGAGTGAAAACTAATTCGCCGAGTATCTATGCACGCATTCGAAGAAGAACCTGAGGTCCTCAGGGTCAACTCCGGGTGTGATACCATGTCCCAGGTTTGCGATCCACGCTTTTGTCTCCTCGTCGCCTTTGAAACTCCCGCACATCCTCTTGACCTGCCGCTCTATCGCTTCTTTCCCACCGTACAATATGTTCGGATCCAGGTTGCCTTGGAGCGCGACACTTGGACCGACGATGTCTCGAGCGACGGACGGTTCTATGCACCAATCCAACCCGATCACGTCGTAACCGCTGGTCTGAGCGATATTCTTCAGAGACCCGTTCGCCCCCTTGGGAAATAGGATGAGGGGAACAATGGGGAGCTCTTGGACCTTTAGTTGCTGCCGAACTTCTGTGGCGATGTACCGGAGGTAGGGTAACGAGAACTCGGCGAAGTCGTGGGGTGAGAGTTCACCGGCCCAGGAATCGAAAATTTGAAGGACCTAACGGTTAGGACGGCATGAGTCAATCGTATCCCAATCAACCTCAAGGCGATCACCTGTGCACCGGCCTTCACTTGGCCGACAAGGAATTCTGCGCAGACCTCCGCTATCCTGTGAAGCAGGACCTTCGATTCCAAAGGGTGCAAGTACAGCCAACTCTTGGCCTTTTGGAGCGTTTTGCTTCCCCCACCTTCAATCATGTACCCGAACAGCGTCCAAGGCGCTCCAGAAAACCCAATCAGAGGGACTTCACCCTTGAGCTCCTTCCTCGTCATCGTTATGGCTTCGAACACGTATCCCAACTCCTTCTGGACGTCCACGACCTTGCGTAGTTTCGTGTCAACGTCTCCCGGGGTGTTCAGGGGATCTGGAAAGTGCGGACCGGGGTTCATGATCACCTCCATACCCATCGCTTGTGGAACAACAAGAATATCGGAGAAGATGATGGCGGCGTCCACTAGCCCAGTATACCTACGGATCGGTTGGAGGGTGATTTCGCACGCGAGGTGAGGTGTCCTGCAGATTTCGAAAAATTGGTGTTCCTCACGGACGGCACGGAATTCTGGGGAGCGAATAGAGGGTATGGGATCAGTTCTGTTCGTTTCTCGAGAACGGCGAAGTTGACTCGCACCGGGTAGATAACGACCGGCTTGTCTCATGACCCAAACTGGTGCCCTTTCCGTCACGTTACCTACGGCCATTCAAGTCTGCAGCTCCATTAGAATAGGTCAAAGATAACTACCTCGAGCGGCTCGCAAGAGCAAATCGTTCTTCAACTCTGGGAAATCATGCGGGGTGGTCATCCTTCCACCTCTGGTTCAAAATCTGCTTCCGGTTCCTGGTCCAACCGAATCTGCGAGATCCGATATCTGACCATGAGTCCGACGAGTGCAGGGTCTGTATTCTGTAGTACACAATACCTGTATAAGCGTCGTTTCGGGTTCGGAGAGCGGAAGGAGGGGGAGAGGGAGAAAAGGAGACAGGTCGCGATGGCTCTTTTCAATAATAGGGCTGCCGATCGTGGCCGATCACAAGCACTATAGGATCACCGGTCACCAGCCACTCGTGGCGTTTTGACCTTCGGCGGTCTCCATCAAGACTTGCACCGTGTGGCTAACACATGAACGCGGACTCCCGCTGGAGGTCACCGTCGGAATCAGCATGTCCATAACAAATCCTGCACAACTTGTTGCGGAGTAGGCATTTGACTGGTCAGCTGGCAGATTATAGCTGACGTAGGATGCTATAGATATAAAAAATCTGGCGAATTCGACCGTCTTAGACGAGAAATCCTATCGGATTTCCAGAGAAGTGTAAGATTTCATAGCCTACTCCGTTTGAAGGATGACAGGAGATTCAGTACCTGGTGTATAGGAGGCTGTTCGACCTTTACTCTCCCGAGTAGATGACATCGCCCGCCAAAAGCTACAGGCGGATCGTAAACTCGAGTACCTGCCCCAAGAGGCGGTTCACCGAGAACTCATAGCTGAGCTCGATAGGTAAGAATTGCGGCACATGCCCCCTGCCCCTGAGATCCTCAGAGGACTCCATGCTTATAACGAAACGAGGTATCCCGTCGTCGAACGAGCCGTCGGCGAGTTCCGAGCGAGGTCAGATAGACTGTACCCCTCCGAGGTGAGGGCTGGCTTGAAAAGTCTCGTTCGGGATACCCAAAAGAGAGAAACGAAAGATGAACCGGGTCAGTATGAGAACGTTTCCTGGCCATGCGAGACCTGACTGTTTCATTACTCCGTAGCGAAGAGAGTCGAGGAGTCAATGAAATCATCCGCAACAGTGGCGGCTAGCATCGGGCCACCAGCACCTGCTGAAGAACAGATAAAGAAGAGGGATATTGAGGACGTCAAGGTAGAGGGTACAAAGAGGAATGAAAACGAAGATGCGATGGACGTCGAACCGATCCCCGCCCAACCGCCGCTCGAAGATACCATTAAACACCCAAACGAACATCTTCTCCGCTATCCTACACCTACACCTACGGATAGGAAGGAGGCCGAAGACGCCCCCCACGCACACTAAATTCTCATGAAGTACAATACATTTACAAACTCTTACGAATGGCATCCGAGAGCGGGCGACGTTCGTCGTACGTTACAGGATACTTCGCCTCTTTACGCTGATGCTCACCGTTGGGACTTCCCGCATGCAAGAAAGGGACCATTGAAATGCAAGGGCGATAATTCTTGATTCACACCTACTCCAGTCATTGCTATAATAATGGTGATACATCGAGCGTTTTGCCTATTTTACTCCAGCGAAGAAACGAGAATAATAAAAAAACAAAATGAGGGGGATAAAAAACGACGGTAGCGTGATTTAAGCATAGAGATCGTCATCTCCACCATCATCACCGAACGTGGCGTTTCCACCAGCGCCAGCGGTACCAACGCCAGCGGCGTCGCCTGGACCGTCGGGGAACTTGAAATTGTTTCCGAACGAGCGGGATTGTTGGAGATTCTGGGAGAACATCTCATACCGCCTGATGTCGGCATCTGAGACGGAGCGGCGAGCGTATTTCATAGCCTCCTCGAAGTGCTCCCTAGAAAAGGATGAGATCGGTGAAATAGTTGGACATTAGGTAAAGACAATACCTGGTGATGACCGGAACGGGGTCCTCCTCTTCCTCATCCTCCTCCATCTTCACCTCATCTCCAGCGGCCTCTTCGCGCTCCTTCCTCTCCCGAGCCCTTCGGATATCAGCCTCGATGCTCTCCCTGATAGCCAACTTGGCAGCTCTCTGGCAAACCTCAGTAAGATCGGCACCAGAGAAACCGTGAGTTGACTTAGACAGGAAGCCAAGGTCGACGTTGGGAGCAATAGGAGAATTCCTGAGAGTAGCTTTCAGGATCGAAAGGCGTGAAGGCTCGTCGGGAAGCGGGATGTAGATCAACTGATCGAGACGACCAGGACGAAGGAGAGCGGGGTCGATCTGGTCGGGCCTGTTGGTAGCGCCAATGATAAAGACGTTCTTCTTTTGGTTCATTCCGTCCATCTCAGTCAGTATTTGGTTGAGAACACGGTCTCCAGCCCCTCCAGCGTCACCGGCGGAATTACCACGGGCCTTGGCAATCGAGTCCAGCTCATCAAAGAACATCACGCAAGGAGCAGCGGCACGGGCTTTGTCGAAGACATCACGAACATTGGCTTCGGACTCACCGAACCACATGGTAAGCAGTTCAGGACCCTGAAGTCGCAAGTTAGAACGGGAGCCCTCGGATACACGGATCGTGAGCTAACCTTGATACTGATGAAGTTTGCCTGGGTCTCGTTGGCGATAGCCTTGGCAAGCAACGTCTTACCGGTACCCGGGGGACCATAGAACAAGACACCCTTTGATGGAGACATGCCGTACTTGAGGAACTTGTCGGGGTGCTCGACGGGATACTGCACAGTTTCCTGTAACTCCTGCTTGACCTTGTCCAGTCCACCAATATCGTTCCAGGTAACGGTCGGGATCTCCACAACAGTCTCGCGCAAGGCAGAAGGGTTCGAGGTTCCCAATGCAAAGCGGAAGTTCTCCATCGTGACACCCAAAGAATCCAAGACCTCGGCATCAATTGTATCCTCCTCAAGGTCGATGAGGTCCATCTTCTCTCGGATCTGTTGCATGGCCGCCTCTGAACAGAGGGCAGCAAGATCGGAACCGACATAACCGTGGGTATCCGCGGCAATCTGCTCGAGATCAACGTCATCACCGAGCTTCATGTTCTTGGTATGGATTCGGAGAATCTCGAGACGGCCAGTAGGATCGGGGATACCAATGTCGACTTCACGATCAAACCGGCCAAACCGACGAAGGGCAGGATCGATAGAATTCGGCCTGTTAGTAGCAGCCATGACGACGACGTTTGATCTAGCCTTGAGACCGTCCATGAGGGTCAAAAGTTGAGAAACCACACGACGCTCGACTTCTCCGTTTGTCTGACAACAAAATTAGACCTGAGAAGTGTGGACGAAATAGAGCTGCCAACCTTTTCACGCTTTGGGGCGATCGAGTCGATCTCATCAATAAAGATGATCGCCGGTGAGTTCTTCTCCGCTTCCTCGAAAGCCTTTCGCAAGTTGCTCTCACTCTCTCCAGCCATCTTGCTCATGATTTCCGGACCGTTTATGAGGAAGAAGAAAGCGCCGGTCTCGTTTGCGACAGCTCGGGCCATCAGGGTTTTACCTGTACCAGGCGGGCCGTACATGAGAATGCCTCGGGGGGGCTTGATACCGATCGACTTGAAAAGCTGTGGGTGACGAAGAGGGAGTTCCACCAATTCACGGATCTGTGCCATTTGCTTTCTGCAGCCGCCAATGTCATCATAGCCGACATCATTCAGGTTCGATTCTTCATCCTCTCGCTTGACGGGATCACCCTCTGGAGAGGACGTTAGAATGAAATGAATCGAATAGAATGCAGGGGACGCACCAGTGTGTATGACGGTATCTTGGGCAACGATGCAGTACTCGGCCGGATCAGTTTCAACGACTTTGAACTCCACGGTCCTCATTCCACCACGAACAAGGAAGGTGTCACCCTTGCGGACAGGCCGATATGCTAAAGTTTTGTTGATAAGATCTCCCAGATTGCCCTCGCATAGCCCACTCACCCTCCAAGAAGTATGGTTTTAGGTAAACATCGAAGATGTTTCCACTGAGACCTTCGATGGAGTCGTCGAAGGGCAGAATATGGACACGTTTGCCATATTTGATGTCTGGACACTGGTGAACAATTGCGACATCACCCAGTTTCACCCGGAGGTTGTTTCTGGCGACTTTGTTTATTTGAATCCTCCCCTCTTCAACATCATCGGAACTGAGAACAATGAGGACCGTATCGCGCCTCTTCTTTCCGCTATCAAGGTTGTCAATAGGGACTCCCCAATCCAGAAAACTCAACATACCGGACGATAATGGTGTCCCCTCGGAAGAGCTGCAGCGTCTCCATCGTGGCTGGATTGAGCGTGGCGACTGTACCCCATTGTCAACATACATCCAGCGTTTGAGCAAGAAAAACACACCAGAGTTGTCGTCGGAAGTGGCCTCATCTACAATGAGACGATGAGGGCTACAAAAAACGGCATTAGGAGTGTTGCGGGGTACGATGGGCACGACCCGTACGATTTCTTTGTCCGCAAGATAGCGGTCGCGGTGTCGTTTGGGCCAGGTGGAGGGGGAGCACCACTGGGATCAGCCATTGTAGAAGTATTAAGATGCTGGCAGTAGGGGATTAATGGTAGCCGGATGCAGCGATGAACGACCCGAGCTTATATACCACCGCAAAGTCGTGTTGAGACCGGTACAGGGTACGCGCGTCGCCCACGTGGCTCGTGGGAATGACATTCTAGCGCGTTCCACTAAGGTCGAGAAACTTCAAAATGTACGCGTAAGCCGAAAACTGAATACACCTCGATATCATACAGTAGATCATACGCAGAGGTCATGTCGGCCACTCCAAATCCCCTCAAAACTGGTACGGCTACCCAGGCGAATCCGCGCCCAGGAGGATAATAACGTGAAACGTCGATGATCCACCATTCTTGCTGGTCGGACCTGATCCAGTTCGACTCGGCCATATCAGCCTCTCCCAACTGCCAAGCAACATCTAGTCCAACTGTCCTGACTGGACGGAAATAAAAAAACCAGGCCACGATCACAGCCTCGTTGCCCAACTCCAGCTCCACTTCTGCTCCTCGGGGTCGCGCTCGCACAACCTGCGCGTTTCAGTGTCCGGTCTCCAAACCCTGACAGCCCTGTCATGGCAAGCCGCGAAGATATCGTGACCCCAGTCCACGGCTCCAACCTCAGAACGATTTCCCCCAAAATCCACCACGCTGCACTTCCCCTCCCATGGGGAGGCTTCAAAGTTCCTCGACGCGTTGCTGACATCGTACAAGAAAGCCCTTCGATCTGATGAGCCTGCGGCAATCCACCTGCCGCACGGTGAAATTGCGGACTTGACGTAAAATGAGTTCGTCCGCATCGTCTCGTGGGAGAATGTAGAAGAAATTGGAGTCAAGGTATCGGCACTGAAGGTGTGGATGCTTGAATCGTTGGCCAGGGCGAACAGCAAGCCTTCCGTGGGTCCCGTACCAACAGAAAGGCTGGTGATACCTCGCGCACGCCGGCTGGAAGAGTCAAACTCAATGGTGGGATCCAGGGGGGACATATGGATGGGACGGGTCTGTCTTTTCGGAAGCTTTGCCTTCAAACCGGGAAGCCGAATGTCCCATTCCCGTAAAATACTATCAGAGTTGGTAAGAGCTCTATCAACAGGCCAGCCAAATCCAACATACCCATCGAACGCCCCACTGCTAATGATTGAATACGGCCTTCCGATAGCATATGTCAGGCTGGTGATGCTCCTCGCTACCTTCCGCCCATTGGGGGTAGATCTCGTCCCAACATCTTTATGCGCCTGCGGGATGATCAAACACGGCCCAAGCTCCCCATGGCCCGTTGAAGCTCTCCAGTTCTCGCCTACCCGAAGGTCCCAAACATGGATTGAGCCATCACGGCCACCACTGCATAACATATTTCCTTTCTCCGGCTCCCACGCGACGCATTTTACAGACTGCGTGTGTCCGGCCAAAGTGGTGAGCCGATTTTCGTGACGAACGGAAGAGATGACGATGGACTGGTCGCCTGAGGCAGTCGCTACGTATTCATCGTTAGGATGCCACTTCAGATCGAATATAGCATTGGAGTGGGCAATGAGCACAGTTCTTTGCGGTTCTATACGGACGATATCAGAGTAAACACAGACTGACAGAAGAGGCCCAAACCATAATCCCAATCTTTCCGCTTGGCTGTGTTCAGTATGTGAACCGCACCATCCTCGGCGGCGGCGGCCAACAAAGAGCTCTCTCCGCGTTTTGATCCTACGTGTAACTTTTAGTTGGATCACAGCCTCCGTACAACGTCTACCCCTACCATTGGAGAAGGCACAGGTGTATGGTGGTGAGATCGAGGCGCCATCCCTGACAGAGTGACAGTAAAACGTGTCTGCCTTCTCTGATGAGACGAAGCTCTCCAGTATCCCGTTCGTAGGTACTGATGATGGCTGTCAGTTCCCATCTAACACTCTACAAGAAACGGGATACGTACTCGAGGGTTGTGCGAGCAAGTTTCTCGTCCGAAACATGTTCCGTAGCATCTTGAACGTGTTCGTTCTCGGCACGCGCACCTCCTCCACGAAATCCTCGACAACGCTCTGCGATTCAGTCTCCTGGTCCTCAGCAGCCACTTCTATCCTCGGTTTCTTATTGAGCGGCCCGGTCGCACCATCGTCCGAAGGGTGTTTGTGGCGTTGAAAAAATGCGTGAAGCGTGTGCCCATCACTGTATACATTTGTAGCATTTTGAAGAACCGCGCTCGGCTGGTTATCCATCGGGAGTGGAGGATGAGAGTCGCGTAATTACGTTTACAGCAGAGTCACCGAAGCGCGAACAACCTGATCACGTGTTCGCGTCTCGGATCAAATTTTGCGGTCTTGGCAAACTCGACGGAGGTGGAACCTTCGGGTCTGCTCTTCACCGTGGACTTGATTGAACGGTATCAAGATTATGTATCTACAACCCCAATGCTGACGAGCGGTAGAGTAATGCTTCCACTATTATTCAATGGTTTTGCTTAATCCCGAACAGCCACTGCATGCTCTGGAACGCAGCCTTTGGGAATGTGGAGCGATCAGCTTCCCTCGAGCAGAGCGAACGGAATTCGGGAAACCTCACCTAAGTAAAAAACTGTGGAATCATACGCCCACTGAGCACGACCTCGTAATACCCAAGCTTTCGTTCGTTCTGGACGGTTCCCACCACACCCATGCTTTCAGCGATGAAGCCATCCGGTTTCGGTGCCCGCTGGAATCCTTGCTTGCCGCACCCTGACGACGGGGCCGGGCAACCAACCCGAGTTTCTCGGCTTTCAGCTTACCGTAGACCGAAGTGACGACGAGTGGGACAGGGTACTCGGAAGAAAGATAGCGAACATCCCTCCCTATTGGAAAGATTGGGTACAACGGGTCCCTGTGCAGAGCCAAATTATTACCTACATCCTGTCTCCGCGTCAAATTCTCGAGAATGCTGGCAAAAATACGGCTTCCAACGAAGGCGTTGATGATGAAAGGTGTGGATCGATTCAGATGACGCGACGCCATACCAACGTCGTGATGTCTGCGATAGCGATCCGATTCAGGATTTGGAGGCCGCTGAATCCAATCCATCAGAGAAAATCAGAGGGAAGGATATCCCAAACTCACATATACCCACTATCAAACGGCGTTCGGCAATAAAACAACGAATGATACATCGACTGCTCACACAGCATAAAAGATGATTCCGCCAGTGAGGGTACTAAAGTTGTGGGCGAACGCGAGGATGACATATCCTGCGTGTGAAGATCGCATAAGTAGCTTCAGGACAGTTGCCGATGATGTAGGATGTAACTGTGGGCGAAAAGTAAGCGATTGACGAAGCATAGACACCACTAGATACAGCTCGGAGGCGAACGCACTCGTGAAAACGACCTGGAGGTAACATTGAACTTTGCAACGACGGGTTTCCCAATAATGACTAGAGTAGCATACTTGGTGGTGAGGGGATGGGAAGATGAAAAGAACGGTGCGTGACTCACCGGCGGCAGATTGAGCAGTTTGGATATTAGAAATTAGGGAGTGATTTCCAAACGTAGAGGTGGCAACGCGAGATAACTCCGCGTCGTGACACCATCCAAGGAATAAATGCAGGCGGAAAAGCCAGGAAATGTGCCGGTGGTCAACAAAAAGGAACGGAATGGAAGAGGCGATCGCTCTCACCCAACAAAGAGGAACCATCTGGAGATTCAGCCGTAGAGTCTGTAGGCAGCTTCAGTGTTGCGTACATTGCGAACCTTGCCATCTGATGACTCAGAATCAACATATGAGCCGGTTTCATGGTCGAGTCTGCTGCAGGCTGAGGGGGCGTATGGACTTGAAAGCCGTCGGTCGGAGAGTTTTTTGAAGACATTGAGGAGACAGATAGAAGGGGGACCGTATCTGACCATCAGAATAGAAGGTAAGGTTCTCCCCATTATATCGAGCCGGCAGGAATGGCCGGATTGATTATCAGATAAGATTTGTGTTGCTGACGGTATTTGTTACATGACAAAACACCTCTCTTCGTCGATCCCAAGTTCTCGTGCGAGTTCGACGTTCGCCTCTTGTTGATTGGACTGATGTTTTTCGCGCGATTCCATGGGGAACCAATCGGCCATAAAATTCATTAGCGCCCAATCCACGTTGGCTGGCGGAGGAAGAGGATTAGCACGGATGATGGAAAGTGTACCAAGTAAGGTCCTGGTCAGGAGTGGAACTACTTACAGCGATCGGCTGTAAGCACACACGCTGATCGGCACATTGGACAATTCGGCTCTCCCCGTTTCTGCATCTTTACCAAACACCTGGTATAAAAGTTAGCTTACCTCGCAATCGTCCGTCGTGTACACTTACCTGACGCAAAAAAGGTGTCCACATGAAAGGCGGATCGGCTTAAAAGCTATGCTCGTGCATACGATGCAGGAATAATCGTCAATGTGGGGGATAATGGGGAGTATGGTCTCCCCTATAGCTTGGACGAGGAACTGTGGCAGCGATCCGCGATGGTGGGGCAATATGTTGAGCGCCTGTGGCCTCTGACCCGAAGATTGGGGGCCGGTTCCTGTTGTCATTCCCACGTCCGCAACACCAACCGCAGAAACGATCTCACGTGGTAATGATGGTGGGGAGGGAAGTGCCGTCCGCTTAGCATGCTTTTTTAGAATCTTCCGAGTGGCCTCACTACTTGCATAATTTAGCTGTCACGGGTTAGTACCAGCCACCGTCTCAAGCACTTGGCCACAACCTCACTTTTTTGAGGTCCAAAATTGTGTTGTTGAGCCTGAAAAACGTCTCGACCTCAAGATGGGCCTTCTTGGACCTTCCATGCATAACGCCATCCTTTTCGACCCTCTCCAAAAATTTGGCCATGTGGATCTCGGCGTCCTCCGGGGACCTCTCCCCACGATTTATCTCGGCTACACTTTCAAAAACTTCTGCGTCGACATAGAGATCCAGGAGTCGCCTCCACAGATACAAGTCTGATTTGGCGTCGAACTTTGGTCGAAAGGCTGGTACGTTGATTGTTCCTGGATCGTCGTTGATCGAGAAGGGTCGGTAAGAAGGGTCGGTCTGTGAGATTGGCAGCGCGCTGTTCGATATGGACTTGGACAGGGCCCCCAGGTCCACCATAAATTCTGAGCGTACAGCGGTAAGTTGAGTGGACAGGTTGTTTATAGCACTCGTAAGAAGGTGGAAGAAAGCTGTATCCGAGGCGAGCGGTATAATGTACTCGCGTGCCGAACTGTTTGAAATGTGTATTGAGTCCAGAGCAATTGGCCGAGTCCCAGTCACTCACGAATCAGCCGTGGAACTCCTCAAAGATGCTAAGATGGGAATGTTGGGCTCCACGGCCCACGTCAGGATCTGAGTCACTGTCGTGTTTATCTCACTTACCATGGTATCTATATCGTCATCTTTATCCACAATCAATCTAAGGCGGGGCACCAGATACCCGAGCTCGTTATCCACATCGTACAACAGTCTAAGGCCTGGGTTGGTGGTTGCACAAGACTGGACCACAACTGTTGTCCGTTCGTCAGGACTTGGGTTCTCCCCCATTGAACGGAGAGCATCGTCCCCCTGCTTGACGAGATCTCGCACTACCTCTGGGCTGAAACCGAGGAATGTAAGCTCCTGGACAACTCGCTTGATCAATTTTTTGAGCTTTGGAGGGTCGAATCAGGAAACGGAGAGGATCGACAGAGATTATAGACTTGCCTGGCGGTAGCTGATCGCGTTCTGCCTGAGTTCTGGAGGCAAAGAGAGGAGGATCTGCGCATAAGATTTAGAGAAGTGCATCACTCCGCGGATCGTTCCTGGGTCGCCGAAGTCCTGGGAAGGGAAGCTTGGAAACGGAACCAAAGAATATCCAATACAAGAATATATTAACCAGACGCCCCCGTCAACTTTGTACATGTTTGTTTGATCGGGACCAGTGAGCGCCGGTCCGTTGCTCAACGGAGGTAGAACCTTCGGGTCTGATTTTCACCATGGATTTGATTGAACGGTATCGATATCACCTACAACCGCAATGCTAGCAAGCGGCAGAACAACAGTTCCACTATTATTCAAGGGTTTTGCCTAATCCCGAACAGCCACTGCATGCTCTGGAACGCAGCCTTTTGGAACGGAGAATGATCAGCCTCCCTCGAACAGCGGAGGGGACGGAATTCGGGAAACCTCACCCAAGGAGCACATTGTAGAATGACGTGCCCACTGAGCACGACCTCGTAATACCCGAGCTTTCGTTCGTTCTGGATGGTACCCATTGCACCCATGCCTTCAACGATGAAGCTATCCGGTTTCGGTGCGCGCTGGAATCCTTGCTTGCCGCACCCTTGAAGGTGGCGCGAGTTCGGAATGTCCCCACATTGGTAAGTTAACGTAAAAACTTACAAGTCATGCTGCGATAGAGGAACAACCTTTAGAACTCGCGGTGTTCATAACACGCCGCACTCACTTTTGCAATGCAACCCTGGCTCCCTCAGCGATCACTACATAATCACCTAAACCATGAATAATAACGCTCCGGATGCTCTTCTCGATGACATCCGGAAGCACAGTGAACACAGATGGTGGACTAGCATCACCGTTGGGGAAGACCCCGACAGAGCATTTACTCCAGGTCTGGTTGACTGGAGCGTGGATAGCTTTCTTTACGTCTTCACGGTCGAAATAGATCGGGGACTGTACTATGGGAACGGGGCGACTGAAGGAAAATCCTATTAGCCAGTACACCCTGGGGGAACACTCGTGAATTTTCTTACGAGAAACCCAGGACATCCCATGGGATAGGATACTATAGGCAGCTTGGCCACCAATACGGAGCAGTCGGGGAAATCGAACAACACACTAACCATATCGAAGATCCTGTAAATGTCGAACGCAGGATTGATCAAAATGGCAGCATTGGCGATTTCCGTCCGGAGATCGCATCCTGGATCAACCTCAACACTCTTCCCAGGCGGATACTTGAGGTACTTATCCAGATACCCAGCATAGTTACACTCCTTGTTCTTTTTATCTAGATAGACCAAGAATGTTTGGCTATCGAAAAAAAGGCTCAAAATGGGACATCAGATCTCAAGGGGAGTCAAGACGCACTTGAGCGCAAAGACATGTTCGTATTTATGAACGAAGTCTACGGCAGGGATCTGTTTTTGTACAACATCCCACCCGATCACAGCTAGAAGGAACAAAAATGAAACGTGCGAAAAGGAGGGTTCGGAGGAAGTTGGCACTACGGTCGGCGATCCGAATCCCTTGCAGCGATAAATCAAGGGGTGCCTTCTTCTGGTAAATGTAGTCGGCGATATCTGCGAAACTTCAACACACGATCCCGAAACACAACAGGCCCATAACCGCGACTCACAGGGAATATACATCCCGGCATACTACATGACACCAGTATGATACGTTCAGTACCCACAACACAGAAAAAAAGACAATCATGAACGTACACTCTCTCCACTGAGATATGTCTTCTTACCCTTCAATTCCGGGAAAACCTCCAAGAACTGTTGCAAGAATCCAACAAACTGTGCAGCCAAATCGTCCTCGTTCTTGATATTCGGAGTTCCCTGGGAGAAACCAACCCCAACCGGTTGTTCGATGTACAACATACTAGACAGGTTGGTCCAACTGTATTCGTTTACCGTCAGCTTGTATTGGCCATAAGACCATGAGAAAGGCTACCAAAACACCCAGACATTTAAATCTTCAGTATGACCGCACACTTGGAATCGGTGGTGAGGTTTCGCACCCCATTCTCCTGAAGCAAATCCTCGAGCGAGGAACATCCGGGACCTCCATTCGTCCAGATCGTCAACGAATCGTCTGTCCCGGTCGGCCCAGGCGGGAAGAACCAAAAGAACGGC
>Ga0307512_10004539_pt1 | contig 15172 bp, 16 predicted proteins | sample 14_EM_MG_FD_200267 | JGI IMG/M metagenome (GOLD analysis project Ga0307512, IMG submission 200267) | Populus trichocarpa ectomycorrhiza microbial communities from riparian zone in the Pacific Northwest, United States - 14_EM | ecosystem: Host-associated > Plants > Roots > Unclassified | place... | reverse complement strand
CGATTAGCCGTTTAGAGCTAGAGAGGCTTGGCTTACACATCTCTATGTAGCTACTCTTAGCGGCGCAGGTTCTTCTTTAAGTTCGTATGCGCGTTGGAAAAAGCAACGTTGGGTGACAGATCGACATCTCAAATTGACATGGGTTTACCCGAAACTTAATGCTGCATTGTCCCCGCAGCCCCTTGGACCGCAGCGTTAACCAAACACAATCTACAAATATACTAATGCACTAGAGTGGAGATGGTCACGAAATTTTACCCGGCGGTTGGATGGTCAGCATGTGACCACCTAACACATCCGGAATACAACGTCCGGAATTCACATCCGGAAACGCTAAAGCGACTTCAGTTCCACAAATGTTGAGTTTTTTGTCTCCACTACTCACCGTCCTCTACCTCTTCGTCCCTCAGTGATCCTAGGTGCTGAGCTTGTTGAATTTCCGAGTGGCGAGTGGCGAGTGGCAAGGGTGGCACCGGCGTACCCAAAGATATACCCGAAGATTCTCTGCATATATCTCAAGTCTTTCTCTCTTCTCTCAGTACCATAGAATACACGCAAACAGCTCCCCCTACATATTGCAACAGGTTATGAGCCCGGTGGTTGCCTCTCTATTTTTAGTACCTCCAAAGCAATCGTTCCATGAAATCTCACAATGCCAAACCCTAACCCTTCATCCCCTCGTCCTCCGCGTACAATCAGCTTATGCTGAAACTTACCGGCGCCAACTACGCGACATGGAAGACAAAGATTGAGATGCTGCTCATCCAAGAGGGTCTCTGGTTAATTGTCTCTCAGCGCCATCTACGCCGAACAGTTACCACTACTCACAGCACCTGGTAGTGCCAGCAGCAGTTGTACTCGCTGTAGCGCCGCTGGCCCAATAAACGATGACGAAGAAGTTCGAAAATGGGATGAAGATGCCGAACAAGCTACCGCTACGATTTTCCTCTACCTTGACGAACGTGCTGAATGCTATGTCAACAATATCCGCGACCCAGTTGACCTACGGGGGATGCTGCGAAATATCTTTGAAAGGAAAGGCTTCTCTGCTCGCTTCTATCTTTGCCAAAAGTTTTTCACTCTACAGTTTACTGACTACCGGAAACACCAAAGAAACGTAATGGCCCTCTATCTCGACACCTACCGATCACATGTCCAGCAGGTTCGCAGCTCTGCGCTATAATCAGCAACGGAATCGAGGCTTCAGTCCTTCTCAATGGGCTAGATCGAGACCACGAAGCATTATCGTCACTATCACCCATTCTTTCTACCAGACAGCCCATGCGGAAATCGATGTCGACTAACTGGTCAGCCAGCTCTGTGACGAAGACCACCAGCATGAAGCTACAGAGCTTGGTGATTCCAGTACCGGGTCACCACTCTACTCCAACCGCAAGCGTCAGCGACAATCCGACAAGCCACTTTCTATTTGCTATCACTGCAATAAGAAAGGTCCCCAGCAAGACGATTGCTGGATACTGCATCCCGAACCGAAACCGGAGTTACAACATCGCCATTATGGTCCAGAGTGGCAGCGCACACATGCGCGCGCCAATCTTGCAACATCAGGAGACCGAGATCTTTGAGTTCCTGCCATGAGCGGCAGTTTTATCTTTGTTGGGTACTGCCCGCTTTTTACTACTTTGTATTCCGGGAATGGTAGTTATAGGTTTTTTGGGTGTTTTCTGCGCCGCAGCTTTTACTAGCCGGCCATATGGGTCTTTCGCCCGTGGCCTATTTTATCTGTATACTTAGTTCTAATGTTCTTGCTGCTATTGCTGTATGGAGCACAACAAAAGGGGGAAGTGTTGAATATCCGAGTGGCGAGTGGCGAGTGACACGGGTGGCACCGGCATCCCCGAAGATGTACCTGAAAATTTTCTGTGTATTCACTTTCTATCTTCTCTATGTACCACAGAATACATGCACACGGATCTCCCCTCCATATCGCTACAGAGCTGTAGAAAGTGATGATTGATTGTACTATCTAAGAAGCTACAAAGTCCTTTCATATAGGTAGTCCATGCACGAATGCGTACGTATTCACCTACGCATAGATACGGCTAAATACTATCAGCCCGTACGAATGCCAGCCCAGTAAGCCGCCACCAGAAGGCTGAGATCTATTTATGCAACAACTGCTGTTACCTTTTTAGAGTAAGATGATTGATTGTATTTAGTAAGAGAGCTCGCCTTGGCTGCCGTGTACATATCCATGTGAGAAACTATGACTAGGTGTATAAAGCAGTCATGCACACAATCAGGGTCTCTGCGTTTACATTCATATATGCAACAAGAGCTATGAGTTGCCGTTCGAGTGATAGTTGGTGTAAATGCTAGTACGCCTTAAGCATCGGGTAGGGGCGGTATCTCCGCTCGGCCTCGTCCAACACACTGGACTTAGAAGCGAGTGTGAAATGGGTATTTCGAAGCCCACCATCTGACGAGAGCCTCTCCATCTCTGTGAGCGCGCAACCGTATACAAGCGAGCAACCGTGTTTTGAGGGATTACCAAGCTTGAGTGAGAAATTCAGTTACTAGTCTCAATTGAGTGGTTGCAAAAGTCATGTATTCCGCTTGTATTCTCTATTTCTCTATCAATCTATCTGTCGATCTGGGCTGGCTGGACACGGTACCTTGGAGACGAAGCATGGCGCCTTGAGTGTTCCTAAGCGGCCCGACCCGGCTGGCAGGCTTGCATGAAGCCAGGCCTTTTACAGCGTAGGCTTTTAGTGCGGCGGCCCGACCTGGCTTGCGCTAAAGGCTGCCTGCAGGTTTTTAAATAGCTTGCCAGCCGACCAAGCCACTTAAGAACACTAAGCACATTTAAGAAGTGCACTTGGAAACTTTGGGGTCGGTTATCAAGTGCACTGAGAGGCATACTTGGAGACTGCACTGGTGGGAAAATCCGTTCTCGCCACACCAGGAAGTGCGCTTGAGAATAACGGGAGAAGAACACTTTGGAGTGGTGGGAAGTACACTTGGGAAGTGCAACTTGGGAAATGCACTTGGGAAGCGCACTTGAGAGAGTCAAGGAGGCTTAACGGGAGCGTAGGGATATCCGAATGGATGAGTCCGTGCAAACACATAGGTTCCCATACAAATCTACGGCCTCGTAAATCTGTAGATCCTCTCTCCCTCCAGGTGCCCTTTCACTTCTCTTACCCTCTTCTAGCGTTCGTCGACCCAAACTGTGTTTCTTCCTAGGGACCCTTTGGATACCATCGAAGGGTGAACGAAGAATGCAGATAGGGCCCTCGTGCCTCGTGGCCTCTTCGGTTTACGATAGAAATTAAGTGCACGTGGGGTGCGCTTGGGGATAGTCGATCTGAACTGGATAGGAGCGGGTCGGAGACTGTCGATCTGGGAGCTGGAAACAATACTCAGGGGTTAGTTTACAGCCTCACCGTGGGGAAATAAGGAGGGATGACTTAAATGCATGCTCTCAGAGCTGGGCTCGAGACGGTATTGAGGGGCCAATTCACAACCCAGTCATGGGAATATAGGGAAGGAAGATCCAGTTTATAGAGATTATCATGTAGTATAAATGAATGAAATGGAGTAGTATAACGGGACTTGAGGATGTACATGAGTGAGGCTGGGAGGAAAGGGGGTACGAAGCTAGAAGAAACACACAATCACAACTTATGCCCACGTTGGCAGCCCAATAGTGATCAAGAAGCTTAATTGCACTATCTAAGACGGCCACAAGGCTCATATATATGATAGTCCAAGTACGAATGTGTACGTACTCATCTAAGTATAGATACAGCTAAATACAATCAGCCCGTATCAGTGCCAACAGTAACCTCCCATACGAGGTGGCATATCCACTATATGAAGGCTGAAATCTATTAATGCAACACAGTGCAATATACATGAATCGAGTGACATTATATGTAGAGACTATCAACGGTTTGGAACGTCTGTATATATGCTGCAGTTGCCCTGCCTCGACACGTGTGCGCCGAACCTTAACCAAGGAAGTCGGCGGCATAACGCCATGCTAAACTGCTCGCCTTTGTATTTAGGAATAGCATAACTATTACACTATCACTGGACCGCTATTACAGTTGCTGGAACAACGGGACATCAAAATGCCCACAAGTGAACTCGGCTCAAATCAGCGCATATACCGGAAGTAAGCGGTTTCCGAAGTTTCGGCTGCTAAGAGTCCTCGGAACGTAAAAGAAATGCGAGTCCAGGGAAGCGTCAAATTCACAAGAGAACAGCATATTTCAACATCGATCATCATCATTATTCGTTAAGTTCATACCCCACCCAACAATTGAATCCTCGAAATCAACGCCTACAGACAGGTACACAAACTATATCAACATAACCGCCGAAATGTTTCGGGAAGTACGCTAGCCCTGTGCTCAACATTCAACACAGAGCAGTACAACTTGCTTGGTCGTCTGTCATTAGTGTGCTAGAGCAGGAGTTGCAGTATCTGATTTTTCGGCCAAGTAAGTGCCCGGTCCGTTTGCGTCCGTGTTGGCCTTTGGTCGGGATGAGAGGGGATTGATAGCGGTGGTGGCGATATTGGTGACCGCGGGTGAAGCACCGGTTCGTGCACATGTGGCCGGGACACGATTGGATGGAGAGGGATTTTCTGCCCAGCAGGGAGCGGAATGTCAGGACGTCGATGTAGTAGCACCGGTGGGTAATAATAGATGTTTCTAGCGGTAGAGTTTGTTTGGACCTACGAACGCCAATATGTGAGTATTTCACCATAAAGTAATACTTATTATTACTGACTCTTCGTGATTTCCATCCTATGAACACAGTCAATGCGGCGAGAATAGCTTCACTTATTCCCACAATTAGCCCGGTGATCTCTCCCACAGTGAGACCTTGGGTTGTGTTTCCGTCAGATCTTTTTGTGCCGGGTAGGTGCGACGTCATGTTCCACAGCAGGTCTAACACCGTTTAGATTAGCCCATTTGTTTCATCCTTGCAAACGACGTTACAAATGACTCCCGAAGCCCGCAATACGCTAGAAAGTATTACGATACGAAACTAGTTGCCAAAAGATGCTACCAATCGGTACAACGATCGAGGCGATTGAGATGAAGTTGAAAGCAAGCCAGTGGGATAAATACCAGCAGCCCGAAGGTATTTATGTCAGAGAGGTGCAGTGCAGTAGTATGGTAGTATGGTAGAGGAAATATAGCCTGCAGATTATGAGGTAAGATATCGAGCAAAATTTGCGGCGGGATGGCGGCGTTTTGTACAGTGCTCCTCCCGCTTTCTAGTTTCGGCTGTTCTACCCGCCTGCGCCCCAGCCTGGGAATCCAATGATACCACTTGCACACCTACCATCAGATACATTCTTTCCCTCTTTCAATTGTTGCAGTTATAACAGACTCACATTTTGTCAGGTTAATGGAAATTAACGTCGCCGCGTAAGTATCCTTACGTTTCTCAGTGTCATACATTGAGTGTATGAGCTAGATATTCCGATGCAGAGACATCGCTCAGCGTACATTACTGCTGTTCATTGAGTTGCGTGGTGGATTTCAACAAGAATCACTGAGAACCATGTTTCAATATGCCCTTGTTTAGAAGAGTTGGAGAAGGGGTGTGATTTAGCAGTTCCACAGAATGAAGTTGACCTTGACCCTGTACCTTATCCCAATGCGGAATACCCGGGCCCACAGGCGGTGACCAAGTACAAAGAGTCATTCACTGTTTCGCTATGGCTTTGTCGAGAACAGGCGGCTCGACGAAGTGAAGTTGACCTCAACCCTGTACCTTGTCCTAAAGCGGAATAGTAGGTCTATTGTAGCGAAGTGCTCAGGTACCGGGTAAGTGTTCGGACGCATGTGGCGACATAAAATCAGCAAGACGTGATCGGACTATGCACAGTTTGAGTAAAACACAGCGCAAGAGCAGGAGCGTTCGATCACTTACCCGGGTTCTCGAGTACAAGATTAGTTGAGTTCGTGAATGTAAATTGTGAATGTGAATTGTGACGAGCCGCCGCCATAGGACAAAGTCTACCCCAGATCTAATCAATCTCATCTAATCGAACCACCCAACGTTACTAGAGCATGAAGGGCAAGTCACAGAGGGTCAGAACACACCATAGCACCACAAGTCAGTGCTCGTTCTCCTTCTGCCTCTTCCTCTTCACTTAGCCATCTGCGTTTCCATTACATTACCGACATACGAATCCCGAAGGATAAAGGATATGTACTTTAGTCCTTTGCCTAAAGGGGCGAAGCCAATGTCTCATAATAACTACTAATTGTGTCGTGATCAAGTGACAACGGCTAATAATCGATGGCGGTGTGATAATTGGCAAGAATGCTTGGTGATGTCTTCTCAGCCGGACTTCAAGTGATGGGCTTAAAAGCAATATTATATATGCAGCGGTCTGCTAGAAAGAACCTTCTACGGTCTAAGTTACCGGCTCCTGTCTTCCCTCTCCTCCAGTTGCTTCCGCTCATCTTCTCTACTTCTCTATCTGCATGCAGAGTCGCAGCAGTTTCTCTAACGCTAAACATCTGCTTATCGGTGTTATGAAATATAGATTAGCAATATTCCAGTGCCTCTACTCTAGCCCTGTTCCCTGTGATTGATTCTGTCGTTCATAGGTTTTCTCGCCGTGCATCTCGGCTTCATAATAGTTGCTAGCAATAGTTGCTAGTGACACATGATCGACTATGCCAAGAGCGAACCTTCAAGCGCATTGTATCATGTTTGCATCACTGACTCTAAGAGATCAGTAAGGGTGCCTTTCAGGGCCTTTACACATATAAGCCAAAATATATTGTCAGTAGCATCTGGGTTGTTTCTCCATACTGTAGAGTGTACATTAAACTCTTACCCACACTCATAAACTTCGCAGTCTGGGAGCAGTCATCTGGTAGTTCATGAAATATCACTCGGGGATATGCATACGCTATGACCGTCTACCCAAAACAAATAACCAAAATTTCAGTGAGCCAATGGCCCACCGCCACGCTCTCCGTCGTTGTTCCGACTTGCGTGTCGCTCACGACTCCGAAAAAAAAAGAAATACGGCCTTCGAAATCTCCGTATACATACCTCTTTTGTAAACATGCCCTGCAGCAAACAGCCTATCCCCACACCCTTCCTCGTTAATCCAACTCAAGTATGTGGCACCCTTTGTCGTAAGTCTGACTCGTGTGGATGCCTTCCAGCACCCACCACCCTAGAAACATACAACTGTAGAAGTCAGATATGATAACCTTTGGACTCTACATTATCTTCTGTGTGCAGTTAGATTTATCCACTACGGTTTCCTTTAAAGCTAGCCTTCTAAGCATGTCTCGAGGGAGTCAAGTCGATGGTTAAATGAAGGCGATATCTATCAATCGTGTTGCCTCGGTGATCTGAGTGTAGGAATCGGAGCAAGAATAGCAGGGAGGGTAGAATGACTTGAGAAGAGTGAATGCTAGCGTGAGAATCCGTAGCCTTGCAGCTTCTGAAGCGCCAGCTGCCTAGAATCCTCTAGACAAGGGAAGTAATGGGAATCACTAGCAGGGAGAACCGTCAACCTCGAGAACGGCAACTTATCATTAATCGTAAATCATCCATATACACATAGACTACAATCAATTCTCGCAATTCACCCCTAGATATCCAGCTTTCATATCCAACACCCGTTGAATAACAATTAGATTCGCCCAATTTTCTCTTTGATCAACTCGCCGGAGTCGTTACATTTGGCCAAGTTGACGCTCGTCCTGTTTGTGCACGAGGGGGTCTGTTGTTGGCAATGGCGGAGGTCGGGGATCGCGACGATGGCTGCAGGGCAGGCATACGTGGTTCGGATACTATTTGTTGTAACGGAATCTCTTGACCCGGAGGTGCTGGGGGATGTGACGACGCTGGTGGGTAATAGTAGACGTTAGTAACTGCGGGGTTTGTTTGGTCCTTGAAGGGGCCAACCGTCAGCGTGTCGTTAGGGTAGTTATGAGGGTGATCATTACTGACGCTTCTCAACTTCCAGCCTCTGTACACAGTCAATGCTGCGAGAAGAACCCCAATTATTCCCACAACGAGCCCAGCAGTTTCTCCTCCACTGAGACCGCCGTTGGTGTTTCCGCCGACGGATCTGTTCATGATATGACTTTTTGCATGTCAGCGAATAACTAATATCTCTATAGGACTCGAGTAAAAAGTCAGCTACCAACGGGAACAACGTCAAAGGCGATTTAGGTGATGTCGGGAAAAGGTATTAACGGCGCGATGAAGTGGTAAGGTGGAAAAGTATAGTGGAGGTGCTATGACCTGCAGACGGGATAAGACAACGAGCAAAGCTTGCAAGGCGACCGTGGCATTTTATATGTCAGGTATGTGTAGTCCCAGAGAACAGTGCTGAGTGCTGGGTAATTACTGGGTGGGGGAGAGCGCACCAGAAAAAAAGTAAACAGGCTATCCCCAAACCTACTCGCAGTATTAAGATTTACGCAATGGAAAGTGTCAATTTCACATGTATATATTTCTGTAGCTGTTGTTTGGGTTGTAACGTTGTGTGGTTTTGACTCCATGCGTGGTTTAAACTCCACCGTGTGGTTTCAATTCCGAGTATGGTTACCACTCCCACGTGTGATTACTGGCGCTTTAGCGCGCTACCCTATTTGCCGAGTTCAGTTTTGGAGTTTTCTACCTAACTGGCTGAGATAAAATGGATAAGATAAAACCAATGAGTAATGCTATTTTAGATCTATCTCTATACCTGCTTGCTGTTGAGGTTGTGTACTTACAACTCCAGCGTGTGATTACTGCCTCTACAGACTACCTGCAGCTCGCAGCTACACTTCCCATGATAAGAATATTAGTACGTCACGCTTCCCTCAATGTACATAATCTAGGTACAGAAGCCAACGCGGCCGGCAGTGCTTTCTCGACGTCATGCATGCCGGTGTGGAGAAGGGGGAAATGGTAACGTCGTTTCGACGGCAAGATTCATGTTTGACAGTTCTGGCCAGAATGTCACTTTGTAGCGAGTACCTTCGTTTGAGGTACGTAATAGCCTGGGATAATGATAAATATCTATGCGAGTGATATTTAATGGAACAGCCGAGACGAAGTACCGTAAATGAACTTGGCTCACACCGGCACATACACCGCAAGTATATAATCCACAACAGCTCATTTAATATTGGGGATATCATAAATCCGAGACTTAGAGATGAAAGAGGGTATACATAATCAGAAAAAAAGTCGTAGACTGGCGATTTTGGATTTGAATTCAAACTCAGCTCAATTGTCGGCATCCCTGGGTGCCCTGCCCACGACGCCACTGGGTGCACTTATGAGAGATTCAGGACTCACACCTGCGCCAGTAGCCCTCGACTCCAGGCAGCAACGATTCGCGGCAAGGCTCGCAAATGCATGCGAAGGATCCAAACTGAAGGAGATGTACAACCACCCCACGACTGGCACACCGATATGCAGAGTCATCAAAAAAGAGCACGAACGAGGCCGAGAGGCAGAGACCATGCGATGGCCCAACCCGGACCAAGAACCGGCGGTCAAGACAGTCATAATAAGCGACGACACCGCGACAAAAAGAGAGGCGATACGCTGGGCGAGAGAGAGGCATGCCAAAGTGGGCGCGGGGGTCTGGATGTGGTGGACGGATGGATCGCGATCCGACGATGGCAGAGTGGGAGCCGCTGCAGTATGCAAGCACAGAGACGGCTGGAGAGCTTTCCGCAGCCACCTCGGCACCGGACAAATGGAAGTCTACGATGCAGAACTGTGGGCCATCGGACTTGCACTCCGGGAGTAAGTGAAGAAAAGGGACACACTCCAGATACACGGAGTAACGTGGGTAGCTGTCTTCAGCGACTCGCAAGCAGCCATCCGACGAACGGAGCACCTGGAACTGGGGCCAGGACAGCCTCTAGCCAGGTGGTTTAATCAGAGCGCAAGAGCTCTTCACAAAGCCGGTATTGAGACAGAAATGCACTGGGTACCGGGACACACTGGCATCCCCGGGAATGAGGAAGCAGATCGCCAAGTGAATCTGGCGCGAGAGGGGCGCAGGACAGGCACAGTAGGAGAACGAGTGTAGACCTCGGCGGCGAACAGAACCAGATGAATCTCAGAAGCAAAGTCGGCGGCGAAAGCTGAATGGGAGGCAGACAAATGCAGCAAACATCACAGCTACAGACTGAAAGGCAAAGCTGGGAGCAAGAGACCCATCCCAATGAATAGCGTGAAGACACTGGCAGCTAGATTTTACTGACTGCAGTCCGGACATGCGCCAATGGGAATGTACCTAAAACGGTTCGGACACCGAGACGACGACAAGTGCTGGTGGTGCGGCGGCGGAGGCAGGACGGCGGCCCAGACGCGGGAACACCTCTTCCGCCACTGCAGCCGATGGAAAGACCAGCAGAAGACGCTGTGGCGGGAAAATCCGTTTCTCACCACCACCGCCACTCAGCTTGGCAGAGGACTGAGCGACGGCGGGTGTACGGAGATACAAGAATGACGGAGATGGACTGGGCGCCGGGGGCGTACGGAGATACAGGGGTAACGCAGATGGACTGAGCGACGGGGAGTATATATTCGGGAGACCCCGGGGTAGATAGACTGCATCTCATCTTATCATACAACGAATTACACACTCTATCTTTCCCAACTTTTGATCTCACTCGCTCCTTCCGAGATTTCGTGGATCCTCACGGCCGGGTAGTATCATATCTTTTCACCCTCTTCCTACGCTCCTCGAGCCAGAACCGCTCTTTCTCACGAATTCCCTTTGGATGCCGCGAGAGGTGCGGCGGAGTGTTGACGGTGGGCTCTCTGCCTTCTAGCTCCGCCGTTTCACCACAACGCTCTGGAAAGCGGTGCGGAAGGCAACGGGATGGAGAGCGGGCAGATGCCGACACGTGCAAGTCTCCGAGCTGCTCTCCATGGAGAAGTGCGATAAAGCGGTGATGGTCTTCCTCGCAACCACTGACGTTGGGAAGTTCCCACCCAAACGGGCTGAGTAAGAGCCGGCGGGCAACGGGCGGAGGAGTAAGAGCCGGTGGGCTCTCCTTGATTTCATCCCTTTTCCTTTGTACGCTATCGACCGCGTTTAGATGCATGCTTTCTTTTGTCAGAAGGGGACGACGGGTAGCAGGAGTGGAGCTCCGCCATCTAGCCAGCCTGCCCGGAGGCGGAGGGGATTAAGGGGCTGTCATACTCTAAGTAGAGTGAATACAGTATGATTAAAACAAAACAAACAATTGTCGGCATTTGCCACAATCAGCCACGGATCAGCCACAGTATAATGGTACGTACCACCAGTCAACCAGTGAGAATGCTTCGAGGTGACAACTGTGTGTATAATTATTAGATACCAGTATACTTGTTGCTATGAGGGTCGTTGCTACTGACTCTTCTCGACCTCCAACATTCTTTTGAACATGGTCAATGCAGTTAGAAGTACTCTGATGATGCCCACAACAAGGCCAGCTGTTTCTCTCCCAGACTGACCTTCATTTTCGTTCCCATCAATGGATCTTTTCTCGAGTGCCTGCGTAATCGGAGTACCGTATTCAAGCACTAGCCAGGGTAGGGAAGGCATTGTTGAACAAGTCTAAGAAATTCGTATTAGCGCTTTTTCTTTGTGGAACAGGATGAATATCTCCAGTTTTGTACGGGCTCCACCTCTCAGATCGCTAGAATTTGGACAACGATATGACAAATTGACGGATTTTCGCTCAACAATAAATCCAGCGCCAAAAAACGGACGAGAACGGCTCGACAATTGGTCATATACTGGGGACTGAACGGGCAGTTGAGGAAGGTGAGGGGAAGAGGGGAAGGTGAGGGGAAGAGGGGACGAAATTTCTCACAGCCGTGGCATCTTAGGAACACATCGGTCAGTACGTTACCCAGCTTGATGTGTTGAGGGGATATCACGACCACACGGCCATAGTAGCTCACTCGCTATTTTGGCGGAATCGATTGTTAAAAGTAGGTAGAGTAGCTTAATTGTATTTATCTAGTTGAGGCACAAAGATATACAGTAGTCAATGTACGAATGCGTACGTATTCAGCTATGTATAGAGACGACTGAACACCGTCAGCCCTTATGCCATACGAGTGCTGAGATCTATTTATGCAACATCGATACTTTGCACAGTCGTGGTGCAGTTCATATGTGCGCTACTGAGAAGCGAAATTATATGTTAATATTAGGCCTTGCAGGAAGCCTACTGTTCTAATGTTCCCGTTTGTCTACCAAGTGTTAATTCGCACGGGAGCGTGCTGACCGACAACCGATCAAGTGAAGGTGCTCGAGGTGGCACTTTGCTCATACAGCTTTATGCCGCAAAGATGAGTCTTTTGGGGATCGGCTGCTTGGCACAGTTATCGGGATGCCGAAAGAAATATGTGAACTATGACAGAATATGCCAATTCTTCACGATTGAATAATGAATTGGATCAATCATGATCATTATCCGCTAACTTCATGTGCATATCCAACAGTTCCATGGGAGACCAACATGAATCTCCACCACAAAGGTCTACAGACAGCTATAACGAGCTCTACCCACAACACCACCAGAATGTCGCGTGAGAGGGATATTAGGGTGAAGATGTGGCGCTGTCGCTACGTAATAGTAAAAGTTTTTTGGGGCTGCTGGAATTTGTGAAGGCCTAGCGGCCGAGTTTGTATGCTCCTGCGTATGTCAACTGATAGGAATTTCATAAGTAGTAATGAAGGGAGATTTTCATGAACTCTTCTTGACTTCAAACATTTCCATCCTTTGAATACGTTCAGTTCTGTGAGTATGACTTTAATTATTCCCACTTCTAGACTAGCGGTTTCACCTCCAGTGAGATACTCGTTTGCATCGATGGATCGTTTACTTACTTTTGTGAATAGGGGAGCCGTATGTGGGTGTTAAGAAAAATAGAGTGCATTGTCGCGAAATCCTAACTCATTGCCGCTAGATGGCGCGTTGAGCCATTTGACCTTTGCACAAAGCAGATAGGCGTGGCAAACCAATGGGACAAAAGTGGCGCTTTTTTGGAGGTTGGAGGTAACTGTCGGGTGACCAAACAGTCTTATCTCTTGCCGTTCATCTTATGTATAGCCGATTAACTTCTTCGAACTCGGAAAAAAGGAAGTTACCGACGCCACAAGGTGCGGGGTGGTATGAGCGAAAGAGGCAATCGGAGGAATAAAGATTTAATGGCACGAAAGCGTTGATGGTAGATAGAACAGTGTGGTAGAGAGCAGCACACTTTTCTAGCTCTAAGGCAGAGAAATGGTTTCGTAGGGTAGCGGAGGTCGTTCGTACGTTGGTGTTGGTTACAGTAGATTTAGTCTGAGAGAGTTTGCTGAGGACAATGCAGAGAAATAAGGAAAACAAGGGAATGAAGAGGATTTCTCTTCTAGTGTGTAGTGCGCGCAGGTTGGTGGAGTGACAGTCGGCGACGCTGTGGTCTCAGGTGTGGCTATTAGAAACTGCCTTCCGCAACAATATGACGCCTTATTCCTCTTACAACCTCGCAATGCACCTGTCTCACAGCCGGACTGAAGTTGAAATACTGGCAGAAACGTCGAACCGATTGGCATTATTGAGAATCCGAATACGTATCAGCTACGATAACCCAGCTTAGAGATGAACAATGAGGTTAGATTAGATTTGACTTGACAATTAGATCAGACTTGAAGATTAGGTAGTAGTGCGGAGCACCAGTAGTTGAACTCCTGAGTCCCGCCACCTCATCACACCACCATATATGACGAGTATTACTGAATAGACACCCTTTTGAAAATGCAGATCTCGCGTGCATCGTGGTTGGAAATACTTAACGTTTACGTACCTGTTTCGGTGGTGCAAAATTCTCCGGTATTTCTCTCTTTTTCTGCGCAGTCGGATTCAATTAGATATTTATCGTTCCCAGTATTATATTCAAGATGTGTCTTCATCTCTTATCTCATTATGCATGAGATGACAGGATAATGTTTCGTTAGCTTTAAAACCACACCAACAGCGGCTCGGAGCTATCCGAAAAATGGTGTGGATCATTCCGCTGCCATCTAATCTAATCTTTTCTTATCACATCAACGCCCGCGACCCTCAGTTCGGGCGGGTCTCGCCCTCTCTACTAATCTCATGTGCACTCATTTATCAAATGAACATATGCCAAGCTATATTCTTGCCACTCACCCTTTCATGGCTTTTACCACGACACCGAAACCAGGATGGGTAAACCGTACAGTCGAAGAGGAAGAGATTGTTCAAGGGTGGCCAGACCGATTTTAACCTGTTTTACTTCGGGTACATTTTCTACATTTTCTATTTCTAGTATAGAAACTTGGTGTCCTACTATTTCGTTGTCCAGGACTGAGATATCTATCTTGGGATGATATTTGGAAGGGATAATAAGTTTGCTGAAGAATAGGTCAGGATAACGGCTTTTCAGTAGAAGGCCCCCAGGACATGGGAACACAGAGGACCTAGCGGCGGCAAAGTTTCGAATGGATATACCGCAATTCGTCCGTTTGGAAATATAGAAAGGAATGGGTGGATAGTGATGGAAATGCCAAAATCACGAGAGAACAGAAAATTGCAAAAATCAATCATCATTATCCGTTAAATTCATACCCAAACCAAACCCACGAATCCTCGGCGCCAACGCCTACTGACATATTGAAAAGTCTCCGGGAAGTCTGCCTGCTCTGCGAGCCACATCTAACTCATAATAGTACAACTTGCATGGTCGTCAGTCATCCTAGTACTGGAGCATGAGATGCTGTATCCGGATTTGTCGGCCAGGTAGATGCTCGGCACGTTTGCGTGCGTGCAAGTCTCTGGTCGGGGTGAGAGTGGATTGGTAACGGTCGTGGTGGTGACATTGGTGACCGTGGGTGAAGCACCGGCTCGTGCATATGTATATGTAGCTGGGATACGATTGGATGGAGAGGAACTCCCTGCACAGGAGAGATCGGAATCTCAGAACATGGATGTAGCGGTGCCGATGGGTAATAATAGTTGTTTGTAACGGCAGAGTTTGCTTGGTTCTGTTGGACCAATCCTGGCGCAGAGAGAAGCGTACGTCGACTTATGGTGCAGCTGCCAAATTGGTGATGCGTATATTGACTTGTCTATTCATCTATTTGACACGTACACAAGAAGTAAAGTGAATGCGGCTCCGCCGCTCAACCCTAACCTAA